>Ga0334722_10000158_pt1 | contig 99774 bp, 168 predicted proteins | sample C3_bottom_MG_FD_207210 | JGI IMG/M metagenome (GOLD analysis project Ga0334722, IMG submission 207210) | Sediment microbial communities from Yellowstone Lake, YNP, Wyoming, USA - C3_bottom | ecosystem: Environmental > Aquatic > Freshwater > Lake > Sediment | place: USA: Wyoming | collected...
TGAACGTCATCACGAACACGCTGAGCCTTGCGACGGCGGTCTACACGCTTCGGATCTCGACGGCGTGCAACGGAACATTTGCCGACACCGTGCTCACGCTCACGCTGGCGCCGGGCACCGTCGGCTGTTTCATTTCCGCCGGACCCGTCGCAGTGGGCGCGGGCGATCGAGTATCGCTGCAGGCCACCGTGCCGTTCGGCGGCCTCGGCGTGATCAGGGCCACGGGCGGCGTCGAGTTCGCTTGATGAAGACGGAGAGAAGAAAATGAGCCGCTACGTCACCCCCGCGCCCAACACGCTCACGATCCACATTCAGTCGGCGGATCCGGACGACATGACCGCGCGCGTAGGCGCGGCTATGGACACGATCGCGACCGACCCCGCGAACCGCGTCACGTCGATGCGTCTTTCCGGCGCGGGCGACGGGCACTCGTTCGTGCTCTCTGTCGAGTACAGCCCGACAGCGGGCGGCCTCGTCCCCGGCCAGGTGAAAAGCGGCATCGGCTTCTTCATGGCGTCGGATGCGCCATCACTGGACAACGCACGCAGCTTGCTCGCTGCAAGGCTCGCGCTCGCGAACCCCACCTTCGAGCTTCACGATTCCGAAATCGCAGGTGCCAGCAAGGGCTTGCGGTTCATGGGCATGCTCGTCTTCACAAACCCGGCCTCGGGGCCGTCGGAAACCGGCTGCCCGCCGCTCTCGCGCGAGTTGTGGGCCGATGTCGGAACGACGGCTCCGCTCGCGCAGCGAGACGGCAGCATCTGCGCGCCGTTCGGCACGGCGACCGCTGCGCTGACGCAGGCGGCGGCGCTGCCCGCCGGACCCGTCACGGTCAACTTGGCAGCGGGCACGTACGTCGAAGCAATCGTGTTGCCGCCGCGAGATGGCCTGGCGATCCGTGGCTCGGGAGAAAGCCAGACGCGCATCGTAGCGCCGGCAGGTGCAGCGCCTGCGGTCTCGTGGGCGCCGACCGCGGTTCAAGGAGCCGGCATCCACACGTTCGCGATGAGCGACGTCACGGTCGAGGCGCCCGGTGTCGGGCAGCGGTGCATCGACTTCGTGAGTTCCACCGTCGCGCCGAACACGATGCTCGACCAGGGCGCGACGTTCGAGCGCGTGAACTGCGTGGCTCCCGCTACGGCGCAGGCTTGTCGGTTCACGCGCATCGGCCAGATCATCGCCATCGACTCGAATCTGTCGCGTGACGACGTGTCGCTCGCGTGGCTCAACTGCTCGGCTGTCACGATCCGCCGATCGAACATTGGCGCCATGACCGTGACGTGGGACTTCGCGGATGCCGGCGGCGTCCCTGGCCTCGGCCGACAACTGTTTCTGCTCGACGACTCGACGGACGTGCAGCAGGGCGTGATCTTGACGGGGCAGCCGGAGTTCCTCGCGGAGCCGACGTGCCGTCTCTTTGCGCAGGGCGCGTCTCCCTACGGCGTCCGGGGCGTGGGACTCTCGACGGACGCGGGCACCGGCACGGCTCCGATCATCGCGCTGCACTGCCAGTGCGCGGACGTGCTCCTGCCCTACCCGGATCTCACGGGCTTTCCTGGCGCTGCGGGGTGTGCCACGGACCGCGGCAACTTCCTCGGCTCGGTCGACATCAGCACCCCGGTCGGCAGCGCGGTCGATCTCAACGTCGAGGGACGGTTCGCCAAGTACCGCGGCGCGGTCGTCGCAGGCCGGCACACGAACATCGACATCAAGGGCAGCGACTACGACCAGGCGAATCTCTCAGCGCCCGGCGTGGATGGTTCAATCGATCGAGAGCATCACATCTTGCTCGGGTTCGTGTTCGCGATGGGCGATCCGCCCATCCCCATCACGCCGCGCTTGCCGCCGGGCGTCACTGCCTACAGCGTCGGCTTCACACAGGCCGACACTTTCGGGTTGATCGGAACCTACGGATACGACACGAAGGCGCCAGACGGTTTCACGGCCCACAAGGTGGGCGCTTTCAACGGCACCGCTGTCGATGTTCGTGTCACGCGGGTGCCATGATCCTTGCTGCGCGCTCCGCGGCTCGCGGCGTCCACGTCAACCTGCAGAGCATCGTCTGCGGCGCCGACTCGATCATGCGCGGGCTCCTCAACCCGCCGTTCCCTCCTGCGGACGAGGGCGCCTTGCGCTGCGAAGTGGGAGCGGAGCTTCCGCCGGGCGTGATTTTCCTCGGCGACCAGGCCGCTGGACCATGCAATCAAAACCTGCATGTCGGCTCGCCCGCTGTTTCGCCTGTCACTGGCGGATCGTGGCGCGTGCAGGATGCGGCGTTCGCGTTGCCGGGATGGCAGGCATTGTTCAACCCGACCTTGTTCCTGATGCTCGTCGGCATCAACAACCTCGTCGACGGCGAGACGCCGGCGACCGTCGCGGCCCGGCTCATCGCGTTCCGCGCCATGCGCAGCAACATCGTGCTCTGCGGCCTGACGAAGACCACCATCCCAGGCCTGCAGGCGCTCGTGGATCAGACCAACGCGCTTTTCAAGCCGGATGCGCGTACCGACCTGATCAACATCGCCACCGTCGACGGCATCCATCCTGACGCCGCCAGCAGCCGACTACTCGCGCCGCCGGCGCACCAGGCGATCATGAAACGCGCGTTTCTGCTGGCGGCGTAAGCGGCTTGCAGACCAGCTAGCTGCGGCATATGCTGCGGCAAGGAGACCAGAACATGTTCCGAGGATCACGTGAGCAGGGCGTGGACTACTTCGACGACTTCTTCGATGCCGACGGCGGTCAGGCCGGCCACGGGATCCTCAAGGGCGGCGGCATGGCCGGCTACGAGAACCTGACCGAGCGTCTCTCGGGTCAGGGCCTGGAGATCAAGATGCCGTGCCGCAAGTGCGGCAAGGACGCCGTGCTGACCCTCGACTTCGAGGAACTGTTCGTGTGCGGCGCGAACGGACCAGGCGAGAAGCTCCTGCTCCCGAAGGGCTGGCACTACAGCCAGAACAACGGCGCGATGTACCCGGCGCTCCGCTGCGGCGGATGCGGCGCCGAAGAGGGCTACTGCCCGCAGTTGACGCCCGACGAGTGCCGACGGCACGTGAACGCTGCCGTGAACCGCGCGCTCATTTCGCCGGATCAGGTCGGGCAGTGGAAGCACAAGGTGGCGATGTACCGCCAAGGCGGCTGAGCCGCAGCGCGCTGTGACGATCGCCGCCGATCCACTCGCGTACGTCGCCGAGCACTGCCCCGACACGAAGACCGGCATCTCGAACGACGAGGCGTTCGTCGTCTTGGAGCCGTACTACGCCGCGGCGCGCGAGATCTTCGAGATCTACGAGCGCGAGCGCTGGCCGACGCAGAAGGCGCGCCTGCCTCGCGTGCGTCTCGAAATCGCGCGTTGGATCCACGACTCGCCGCGCCACTTCGCTGCGACGGCGGACGACGGGAGCCACGTCATCGTGGCGCCCGAGATGACCGAGCTTCCGGAGCAGACCGTGCTCGCGATCTTCAGCCACGAGTTCGGGCACGCGATCGACATGATCTACGCGCCGGAGTTCTTTCTCGTGGATGGCGAGCTTCGCTGGGTGCCGATCCCGGGCGACGACGATCGCGCTGGGCAAGCGCGCGTCGCGCGCATGAAGCAGTGGGAGCGCCGGGACCGAGACACGGTCGAGATGCTCGCGGACGCCATCGCCGAGCATGTGACCGGCACGAGCATCGGCTACTCGGGGCCGTGCCTCTTGCAGTCGTTCGGACGCGGCGAGAAGCGGCCGGCTGGGCTTCGCTAGGCTTCTGCGGTGGCAGGCGCGTCTGCGATCTCAATGACGCGAATGCTGTAGCTGCGCGCGCGCCTGACCATGTCGGCCGTGCCCTTGCCGCCCGGGAACGCAACGACGAGATCGGGCTTCCCCTCGTCGATCATCTTCTGGTTGCGCACCATGCCCGCGCCGCGGCCTAGCAGGTGCCAGTGCGCGCGATAGCACTCGGACGCGATCTCGCGGCGCTGCGACCAGATCTGCGCGCACATGTCCGCGCCCTTCGCGCCGCCCTCGATGAGACACGTGATCGGGTTCTTCGTGTGCAACGCATCGAGCACGACGCTCACGTGCTCTTGGTTGTGGTAGTCCCTGCCGCCGCAGACGAGGACGCGCATCAGGAATTCCACCAGACCTTCGGCGCGAAGCTGTTGAGCATCTGCTGGCGTTCCTCGCACGGCGTGCAGGGCTCGATGCCGACGGCCTTCGTCGCGGCAGCGACGACGTCGCCGAGACCGTAGTGGCTCTTGCACGCGGCGTGCTGCTGCGCGAAGCCGTTGACGATTCCCGTCTGCACCGGCGCCTGCGCGCGCGCGCCGCATGCTTGGCACCAGACGCTGGCGAGCATCACGCGCTGGCCGGTCGCGTTGTCGATCACGGGCTGGACCTTGTGGTTCACCCAGGGCGGCATGCGCTCAATGCTGCCGGATCTGGCCGCGCCCGGCAAGTATTGGTAGCCTCACAGCTATGAAGCGGAACGTCGCGGAGCACGGACTTCCGGCGGACGCTGTCTACGACTTCGTCGAGGATCGGAAAGACAGGATCGGCGAGGCGTTCGGTATCGAGATCGGCGAGAACCTCGGGTGCGGAAGGTGGGGCTGTGCATTCGAAGTGCCCGAGACGCTCTGGGTCTTGAAGGTGACCCGTGACGTCGAGGAAGGCATGATGTGGCAGAAGCTGTGGTCGCTCCAGAAAGGGGGCGAGAGGTTGCCGGGCTTGCCCGAGATCGTGCAGGTAGCTTCCCTTCGCAGCGATCACAGGATGGTCGCCGACAAGCCGCTGTACGCGGTCGTGCGCGAGGCTGTGATGCCCGACATCGAGCGAGCGCCGCTGCGAGAAAGCGCGCGCGAGCATCTGGTCGCGTACATCTACGACTGGCACCTGTCGGCCGCGGAGTTCTACGGAGCCGAGACGGAGCACACGCGGAGCATCTGGCGCGCCAGCCTGCGCAACATCGGCAACCACATCGTCGCGATCGGCGGCGTGGCTTCTCCGTTCGGGGAGACGCTGCTGCGTCTGCTCGAACTCGCCATCCCTCCGGTCGACACGCATCCGGGCAACATCGGCGTGCGGCAGGAGGAACAGTTTGGGCGCCCCCCCAGCATCGTTTTCGTGGACCCAGGCGTTTCGCCCGGCGGCGAGCGCGTGCAGCAGGAGCTTGTGGCGAATCCCAGGCCGAACCCGTGGGTCACAGCGGTCTGTTCTTGCGGTAGTATCCCAGAGGAACAGATCGAGGTATTCGAGATGGAAGAGAACCCGGCGCTCGCAGGTTACCGGCCATCGGGGATCCCGTACGAGACGGGCGCACGGCCCGATCCGTCGAAGCCGTTCTACGTGACGGTTCACGTCGTTGGGCAGGCGCCAGGACAGGAGCGGATGTGGGGGCCGTTCAAGGACTACAACGAAGCGCTGCATCGAGCGCAGGCGCTCGCGGCCGATCGCCCCGAGGTCGAGAAGGCCGAGGTCTTGCAGATCGACGAGTCGGCGCCGTCGGTCGCGCGCTCGGGACGCACGAGCGCCTTCGCGGTGACGAAGCCACGACGCAAGCCCATCGCCGCGCTCGAACGCGCGCGTGGCATGGCCGAGTCGTTCGCGCCGGAGCAGCCGCCGACGTGGCGCTCGTCGTCGGGCGAGTTGGTCATCAACCCGTCGGCGCCGAGGAGCGAGTGGCGGAAGCGCCAGGTCATTCTCGACGAAGCGCTCGTTGCGAAGCTCTTCGACTGGCACGGCGGGCAGTTCACGGCGACCTACGCGCTCGCGAGCAGTGGCCTGCGTGATCTCGTGTCGCTCTCGATGATCGACGACGCGCTCGGCGAGTTGGAGCGCGAACAGGCGCGACTGAACAACGAGGAACTCGGGGAACTGCTCGGCGAGTTGCAGGGCGTGCGGATCTTCTGGAAGGAGCAGACGGCGAAGGAAGCCGGCATGGGCCTGACGGAAGAGGAGTACGATTTCGACCAGGCCGACTACGGGGACGAGGGCGCGGTCGAGTATTCGCAGAACAGTGCCGCACGCCACGAGATGGCGAAGCAGTGGATGCGCGAGCACGCGGAGGGGTACGGCTCCGACTGGCAGGCCCTCGGAGAAGGCGCCGCTCGTGCCGTCGGCGAGACGCACTGGATCGCCGAACCGGAGCACCCGGTATGGCAGTGGGCCATGGTGGCGACGCTCGCGCCGCGAGCGATGGAAGAGGCTTCTGGGTTGCGGATCCACGCCGAAGAAGTGCGCGAGCTTGTGCGACGCGGACAAGCCGACGAGGCGGACGCTCTTCGGGCCGAAGCTGCGGCGCGCGAGGCATCGAAGCGGGTGGGAGAAGCGCTGCGCGCGATGCGGCCGAACGCTTCGTCGGCGTGCCCGACGCGAGAGAACCCGGACGTGGCGGCGTACGAGCAGGGCCGGCAGAAGGCGCGCAAGTACCTCGGCATGCCGCGCGTGCGCCAGCGGGTGCTCGCGTACGCGAACGATCCGAAGGCGCTGCGCGAGTCCGCGATGAGCGGAGCGCCGTACTTCGAGTTCGGGCGCGACTTCGAGGAGTACGCGCGCGGTTACGCAGACGAGATCAACGAGGAGTTCCGTCGCGGTGAAGCGGGCGAGGAGTACGAACCGAACGCCCGCTGCCCAGCCGGCATGAAGGTGCAGACGATCGTCTTCGACAAGGACTCCTTCACCAAGACGAAGGCGAAGGCCTGGGCGAAGCGCGGCGGGTACAGGTACGGCGACGTCGACGAGAAGGCCGACACCTGGCGGTTCCGTCAGGAAGATCCGAAGCGCTTCAAGAAGGCGGGCTTCCGCACGATCGAGATGGACGAGGGCGTGAAGGCGGTCGTCGGGTGCCCGAAGTGACAAGGAGAGCGTGATGGCACGAAAGTCGATTCTCCCCTGGGTTCTTGCCGCAGCCGGCGGCGCCGCGCTCGTGAAGGGCTTCTTCCGGCCGTACCGCGCCGTCGCGAAGAAGGGCACGGTCCTGCGCTGCTCTGGTCCGAACCAGTTCGGCGCGTGCGATCCGTCCGACGTGCTCGAAGTCGAGAAGGGCGCGAACGTCTACGCGACTGGTGCCGGCGAGGTCGTCGCGACAGGCGACGGCTTCGTCCACATTCTCGTCTCGAACGAGCCAGTGATCCTGATGTACGACGGCATCGCGCCGGGCGTGGTCGAGGGCCAGTTCGTCGGGCGCGGCCAGGGCATTGGCACCTCGCTCGGCACCGTCTATTTCTCGGTGAGCGAACTTCGGCCGGGCGCCAAGAAGGCGAAGCTGCCGTACACGATGGTGAACATCGTGCCGAGCGGCTGGCTCGCCGCGCGCGGCATGAAGGAAGTCGTCAAGAACACCGGCAACGCCAACAAGTGGTGCGAGCAGGGGCGGCACATCGCCGTCCCAGCGTCCGCTGTGAAGTCGTGCATGCTCCAGAAGCCGCTCCCGGCCGGGTTCGCTCTCTTGCCGGTGTCGGTGGAAATCGGCTGATGCCGGACACGGTCGAGATCGAACTGCCGACCGAGAAGGAGCGGCAGCAACTGATCCTCGGCGTGAGCGGGATCGTCGGCGGCAGTGTGCTCGGCTACTTCGCGCTGCAGTCGATCAAGGGCGGCGATCTGTTCGGTGTCGAGCAGCGCAAGGCGCGCCCCGACACGGGCTTCGAGTCGGTCGGCAACCTCGTCTTCGGAACGATCGGCGTGATCCTCTTCGGCATGGCGGTCAACGACACGGCGAAGGAGTACGGCTGGAAGAGCATCGGCATCGGCGCGGGGGCCATCACGGCCATCGGCCTCGTATCCTGGCTGGTGAAGCGCTGATGGAACCGCTCGACATCGCGAAGCTGGCCGGCGCGCTCATCGGCGCAATCGTTGCGTCGGTCGTCGCGACGATGGTCATGTTCCAGCGGATGCTGAAGGCTCAGGCGCCGCCGGACGACGAGCGCCCGACCAGGCCGCCACAGTTGCAGAACGCGCCACTGCCTTCGGACGTCTATCGCTCCATGCCGCCTCGCGAAAGCGCGCGACTCGAAAGGCTCGAAGAGGACGTGCGTCGGCTCGAAGAGCACGTGCGAGATCTCGCAGAACAGATCGGCAAGCGCCTTACGACGGAAGAGTTCCAGGCTTACACTGCCTTCGTGACCGGCACGCTTCAGGCGATGACCGAGAAAGTCGGCGAACTGCGCGGACAGTTGTCGGGGATCGCGAAAGGAGGCCGAGGATGAAGAACGGCAAAGCGGAAACGAAGATCCTCACGGTCCCTGCGAGCGGTCCGTCGGGGGGCAAGATCCGACCGGAGGTGATCCGGGCGATGGAAGGTCAGCACCGGGCCGCCCAGAAGATGCTGACGGCGTTGCAGGATCTCGGAGAGAGCGTCGAGCGCGCGATGAAGCTCGGCGTGCTGCGAGTGGAGTGACATTCCCGGGTTGCGCCCAGGTGACGCTGTCCAGCGTCTCCGAATACCGCGAGGCCGCGCGAGCGCTCATGCTCTACGCCGTCAACGGCGACAGTGGAAGACCGTACACCGGCGACGCGATCTACGATGCGGTGACCGAGAACCGTCAACGGCAAGCGCTTGCCGCGGGGCAGTTCTATTCCTCGTGCGGCGACCTGTGTCACTGGTTGCTGTACCGGCTGGGCTTCCGGTTCCCCTGGATCAACCGCAACGAACCTGGCGCACACCCCGGCGGATGGAAGGTGGCCTGGAACATCACGTACCTCGTCGGACCGGCGAACCCGTTCGCGCTCCGCTACGACGCCGCCACGCTCGCTCCCGAGCCTGGGGACGTCGTTCACCAGAAGGGCAGCTTCGACCACGTGCGCTGCGTCGAGAAGTTCGACGGACGCACGCTCGACTCATGCGACTATGGCCAGCCGGGCGGTGCCCACAAGCGCGGGATCGTCTACGACGGCGCGGGACACTTCAACCAGTCGCGCATCTTGAACTGGTTGCCGCTGTCGAAGCTGATCGCCGCCGGCGCGGCGGCTCCTGCCGAGGTGCCCATTGGAAGTCCCGATCCGCCGCCGGCGAGCCGTACGCTCCGCGAAGGCATGGTGGGCGACGACGTGAAGGACGTGCAGGTGATCGTCGGCGCGACGGCGGACGGGATCTGGGGCCCGAAGACGACCGCGTCGGTGAAGATCTGGCAGAGCGCCCACCACCTCGTCGCTGACGGCATCTGGGGGCCGAAGAGCCGCGAGGCCGCTGGGCAGCGTTGACCCTTTCCTTCTAGGAGACGAGGCGCCCAGCTTGTTACGCTAGCGCACGTGGCCCCCGAGGATACCGAGACCGAGCGGCTGATCCTGCGCGCCGCGCAGATGATCTCCATGGGCGTGCCCATGGAAGACGTCGTCGAGACGTTCGTACGGGACGGCCACGGCGTCGGGCAGGCGCACCTGGCAGCGCGCGCCGGAGAAATGTTCGCCCGCGTGCGCGAGTACGAGCCGAACCAGTCGCCCACGGTCGTCTCGGTCGCGCTCATGAAGTTCATCGCGCGCGTGGCTGCCCGGCACGGCGTCGCCGACCACGTCTACGTCGTCGGAGGCGCGGTTCGGAACTTCATCCTCGGCGAGCCCATCAAGGACATCGATCTCGTGATCGACAGCGTGGCCGCGGGCCAGGGATCCGACTGGTTCGCGCGTCAGGTCGCGCGAGAGATCCCGACGAACACGAACCTCACGACGAATCAGTACGGCGTCGCCATTCTTTCGATCCGCGGCGAGTGGAAGCTCGATGGCCACGACATGGCGGGCCAGGTCATCGAGATCGCGAACGCGCGCGCTGAATCGTACGCGAAGGGCGGCGCGGGCAAGGGCTACAAGCCGACCGAGGTGCGCCCGGCGACCATCAAGGAAGACGTGATGCGTCGCGAGTTCAGTTTCAACACGCTGCTCTGGCGCATGTCGGACCTCTTGAACGGACCCGAGTTCGCGAAGGTCATCGACCTCACCGGGCGCGGCCTGCACGATCTCGAAAAGCACCAGATCCAAACGCCGTCCGATCCGGACGTGACCTTCCGAGACGACCCGACGCGCATGCTGCGGGCGATCAAGTTCCTCGTGAAGTACGACTTCGGGCTGCCCGAGAGCGTGGCGGCGAGCATCCGGCGCAACGCGCGGGCGATGGCGGACATGCCCTGGGAGGCGCTCGGCACGATCTTCGTCAACAACATCGTGCGCGAGCAGAACGCCTACCGCGGCCTCGTCATCATGGAAGACCTCGGCCTGTTGCAGGCGCTGGTCGAGATCGCGAACTCGACGCCGCCGTTTCTCTCGTACCTCTCGGGACAGCTACGGGACGAGCACCGGATCGACATCATCATGGGGCTCTTGAAGGCGGGCTTCCGCCTGAACGTCCCGCTCGCGAAGCTGTCGGAAGAAGAGCGCGAGCGGCTGCTCAAGATCGGGCCGAGCCTCGGGCCGAACGCGCAGTCGATGCTGCTCGGTGCCCTGGCGAAGCCGCCCGTCGATTCGATGGCGATCATCAACGCGCTGAACATCGAACCGCGCGCACGAGGGCGGATCACGACGCTGGCGCGCGCGCTGCTCGTGCAACATCCGGAACTCGCGCAGGATCCGGACGCGCTCACCGAGGCGGTCATGGGGGCGTGGTGACCACCGATCGCGGCACGTGGTTCCACGGCAGCCCATGGAGTGGACTGCGCGACGATCTGTCCAATTGGCAACACGGCCACCTGTTCCTGACGAGAGAACGCGCGGTGGCCGAGCGCTACGCGGCAGGGCAGATGCTCGGCGCCGCGCACCGTGTGCCGCCGGGCACGGTGATAGAGCCCACCGTGTACGAGATCGCGTTGCCGCCGCTGCGAATCCTTGACGCCCAGAAGCCCGAGCACCGCGCGCTCTACGAGGAATGGGCACAGCGGTCGCGTGCGCTCGATCGGGATGACTGGTGGCCGCGTCTAGCTAGCGCAACGAATACGACCACGGGTCAGTGGGAATACTCGCTGCGGATTCCCTTGCTGACACAACTGGCGGGCGCGGGCTGGGACGGCGCGCTGTTCGACGAGAGTACGCAGGGCGTGTCGCTCGGACTGGTCAGGCCGGTCGGCGAGGTAGTCGCGCGTCGCGCGTTGCAGCAACAGAACCCTACGCGCCAGACCGAGATTCACGTCTTCGACTTTGACGGCACCCTCTTCGCGAGCCCGGAGAAACCGTCGTGGTGGTCGGGCGGCTGGTGGGGCAAGCCCGAGTCGCTCGGGCCGCCCTGCGTGCCCACAGATCCTGGCCCGGAATGGTGGAACGACCCGGTCGTCGAGGCAGCTAGACAAGCTATCGCGAGCCCGGACGTGTACGCGATCCTCGCGACCGGGCGGCTGAAGGCAAAGTTCTCGGAGCGTGTTCCCTATCTCTTGCGCCAGGCCGGGCTCTCGTTCGACGAGGTGGCATTGGAGCCGGGCTTCGGATCCACGCTGGAGTTCAAGCTGCACCTGCTCGACGGCCTTCTGGGATCTATGCCGGAGGTGCGGCACGTCGAGATCTGGGAGGACCGCCCGGAGCACGTGGCCGAGTTCGAGCGCTTCCTTCGGGAGCGCGGCCTAAGCCAGCGGGTTCATACGGTGCCGCGCGTAGCCGGCGAGCCGCTGTGCCGCCCGCCGAAGTCCGCGCTCCAGAGTCGATACAAGGCCGTGAGCATCAAGCTCGACAAGCAGAGCAAGCAGTTGCTCCTGCAATGGGTGCCGGCGTCGCACGCGCAGGTGTTCGCGGATCACGTGACCGTGCTCTTCGAGCCCAGGGACGAACAGATCTCGGAACTGGCCGAGGGCGAGCCGGCGTTCGTGAAGCTGATCGCCCACGTCGAAGACGACCGCGGGCAGGCCGTAGCGGTCATCATTCCCGACTTTCTAGCCGAGCTAGCCAACCGCATGCCGCACATCACGATTTCTACGGCCAAAGGCACGCCGCCGGCGTACTCGAACGAGCTTCTGGAGGCGCAGACGTGGAGCCGCGCACCCGCTCTGATCTTGATGGGGCGGGTCCACATCGAGTAGAACGGGCGCATGTCCGAAGAGAACGAGGCGCCGCCGGCGCCCGAAGCCGAAGCCTCCGCTCCCGCTGCCGAGAACCCGAGGAGGAAGCGCAGTCGCAAGCCCGGCGCGAAGCAGTTCTTCGTCTTCGACTTGCCGAAGGGCAAGAGGCCGGCCATCGCAAGCCGCACGCCGCTCACGCTGCAAGCGGCCAAGGCCTTCGCCGAGAGCGGCGCTCGCTACGGCAAGTTCGATCGCGTCGTCACGACCGATCCGAAGAAGAAGGACTTCCGCGTGATCGCGAAGTTCAAGAAGGGTGGCCGCTGATGGTCTGGTGGGATCAGGAGGAGCAGCGCGGACTCTGGCAGGGGAGGATCCCGGTCGGCGGCAGGCTGCCGCCGCGGAGCTTCGTCGTGGCGATGCTTCACGGCATCAAGCTCGGCCTCGCTGACGGCATTTCGGAGTCGCTCTTCCAGGCGCAGCGGGCGCATCTGGAAGCGGGGCACCACTTCCGGTCGAGGCTCTACAGCAACGTCGGCTCGGCGCTCAGCCGCTGGTGGTTCTGGAACCGCACGCTGCCGCCGGACGCGGCGGCGGTGCAAGAGATCCAAGAAGAAGCAAGCCTGGGGATCTTCAGCAAGTAGCCATGACTCGCAAAGCGCGGCACGTGGAGCGCGAGGTTTTGTTCGACGAGGTGTTCTGCGACATCTGCGGCACGGGCACGACGCTGGGCATCGACGTAGACGGGCGCACCTATCACGACCCGCGCGCCGATCACGGGCCTCCCGCGCACCCCTTCGTCGAGGGAAAGCACTGCTGCTACCAGTGCATGAAGGCTGGCAAGCATCTTGGTGGCCGCTCGCCGAAGCCGGCCGGCATGCTGATCGCGAAGGTCTACAACGTGATGGAATGCAGCGACTGCCAAGGCAACCGGATCCTCGCGAGCCCGCACTGTGACAGATGCAACGGCCACGGCAGGCTGTTCCTCGACGACTCGCGAGAGGACCGCGAGCAGAACGGACTGCGCCTGCCGGAGAGGCCGTACACGGACGAGGAATGGGAGCGCGTTGTCTGCTGCGGTCTCATGCTTCATCCGAGGAGCAGGGAGGCGGCGCTGCTCTTCACGATGCGCGACTACTGGTGGTGCCCCGCGTACGTCTTCGACGGCTCGGAGATCGCCTCGACGCTGGCGCACAAGGACTCCGTCGTGCTGTTCGTGGAGCCGAGCCCGCGCACGCCGTTTCGCACGGTGTACGAGGCAGCGCTGGCGAACGATCTCGACGCAGCGGCCGTGTTCGCGCACTACGGCGCCGAAGCGGCGGACCGCATCAGAGAGCACGACGCGCTCGAACTCGCGCTGCGCGTGCCGTCGGAGATCCTTCAGTGATGGGCAGCTTGCTGCGCAAGATCGCGCGTCGTCAGCAAGAAGACGAATTGCTGAAGCTGGCAGACCTCGTCGAATGCGCGCGCGTCGAGGGCAAGGTGCCGGGCGACTGCAAGATGGTCCTCGCGGGTTGGAAGATCCTCATGTCGCTCGACAAGGGCACGCTGCCGCTGCACGAGCCAGACGAGGAACACTGGCACCTGTCAGCGTCGCTGCACCCGCTCGGCCGCTCGTCGGTCGAGAGCGACTGGAACACGCTCGGCAAGATCATGGCGCTCGCCTGCCAGTTCACGGGCTTCACCGAGGACGAGGACGAGCCCGATCCGGAAGACGACGACGACGAGGACGAGGAAGCCGACACGCAGCGCGAGCCCACGCTGCTGACCGACTTCGACGACACGGATCCGAACGCGGTCCACCACTGGTGCTGGCATGCGGACGGGAAGCTCTGCCCGCTGAAGGACGTCATGAAGGCCGAGGTCGATCGGATCCACGGGAACCGATGATGCAGATGCACGAAGGACAGGGCGTCGACGTCAGCATCACGTCCGACTGGCAGGTGCTGGTGCAGTTCGGGGGCAGGCGCGGCGATCAGTTGGACCTGACGATGTCGGCCGAGGGCGCTCGCGACCTGGGACACGCCCTGATCGCGGCGGCGAAACAGATCGCGGACGAGAAGGCCGCGTGCAACACGGCCGGAGGAGACGCCTGATGGACGAGCGCGTAGCGAAGATGCTGGCGAACGAGACCCGCACGCTCGTCGAGGAGGCGTGCCGCACTCGTGCGCGCTCGGTGTACCTCGGCAACCGCACCGCGCTGTGCCGCGTGCTCGGCCTCTACCACTGCTTCGTCAGCACGGAGGACGAGGGCCTTGCGCCGCACCTGATGCTCGACGGGTACTGGGAAATGTGGGTGACGCAGGCCATCGCGCGCTTCGTGAAGCCCGGCATGCGCTGCATCGACGTGGGCGCAAACGCTGGCTACTTCACGTTGCTCTGCGCCGACCTCGTCGAAGCCGGAGGCCACGTACAGGCGTGGGAGCCGCAGCCCGCGTGCGCAGATCTGATACGCCGCTCGACGTCGGCGAACGGGTTCGAGAACAGGGTCTCGATCATCAACGCTGCGGCCGGCCGCGTTGCAGGAACAGCGACCCTGAACGTGCCGAGCGGCAAGCCGATGAACGCCTCGGTGCTCGGCGAGCGGATGCGTTCGACGAAGGGCGTGAGCTACGAGGTCGCGCTCGGCCGGCTCGACGACCGCAACGTCTTGCCGGTGAACTTCGTCAAGATCGATTCGGAGGGCTGCGAGCCGGAGGTGTGGGACGGAATGCAGGCGCTGCTCGACCGCAGCGGACGCGACGACCAGCCCTTCGCCTGCTGCATGGAGTTTTCGCCGCATCGCTACCCGGACCCAGCGGCCTTCCTGAAACAGATCCGCGACGCGGGCTTCGAGGTGCGCCTAGTCGGCTTCGACGCGAACGTCAGCGAGACCACCGACGCGCTGCTCTTGGCCGAGGAGCGCATGATCTGGATCACGAGGAAGCGGTGAACGCCGCCTTCTTCGTCCAGACCGTGAAGGGTCGCGAGACGGTCCTGGCCGACTCGCTCGCTTCGATCGAGGTCTCGGACATCGTCGAGTACACGCTCGCGACGCACGATCCGGAAGAGATGCCCGTGCAGGCGTTCTTCTTCTCGCTCTTGGAGAGGATGGCGAAGGCCGAGACGGAACTTGTCGTGCGTCTCGAAGACGACATCATCGTCAACAAGTACATCCGCCACAACGTCGAGAACTGGCCGGCGCTCGACGATCCAGAATTCGGCGCGGGCTGGCTCTTCGTCATGCGCAGCGTCACCGGCCCGTCGTGGTTCCACAGCCACCGCATGATGCCGAGCGGTGAGATGTGGCGGTCGCATCTGCCGATCCACGGTGGCGTCGGCTACGTCTTCAAGACCAAGGACATGCCGGCGCTCATCGAGGCGTTGCAGCCGTTCAAGGACCACGGCGACCTGATGGACGTCGGCGTGTCGTCGGCGATCGATCGGATGGCGCGCCGGCTGTACCTGCACATGCCGTCGCTCTTGGAGCATCGGCTCGACGTCGCAAGTTCCATGAACCACCACCACTCGATCGAGAATTCGACCGCGGGTGGGCTCTTCGAGCCGGACTGGCGCAGAGGCGGCTGATGGATAAGGTCGTCCGCTGCGTGAGGTGCGGTTCCGAGTTCGGCGACGAGACGACCGGCGCGATGGAGTGCCCGCAGTGCGGCACGAAAGAGAAGCCCGACATCATCGGCGTCGCCGCCTCGGCGCAGAAGATGGTGGACGAGTACCACGAGGTGAAGCCGCTGCTGGTCGCGGGGCGGATGACGGCGGATCGCATGACGGATCGGCAGCAGGCGGGGCTGCTGATTGTCTGCTACGGGCGAAGTGGCGTCGGAGAGTTCTGGCGGTCTCTGACGCGGCAGTTGCGACGCGGCTACCTGCGGAAATGGCCGAAGCTGCTCGACGCGCTCGCCGAAGCCGGAGTTCGGCTAGACTGAGCCGGCCGTGGCCGTTCTCGATCCGAAGGGCCTGCTCGATACCGTCACCGAGGAGACGGCGAGCGCGTTCATGGATCTCGCCGACTCCTTCGCGGAGGCAGCGGATCTGGATCTGCGCGTGCGAAGCGGAGCGCGCACGTGCGCCGAGCAACGTGAGATCTACGCAAAGGGACGGAGCGCCGGCGGCACGATCGAGACGTACGCCGACGGCTGCCGGTCGTGGCACGTGCTCGCCATGGCGGTCGACGCCGACGTGATCGATCCGCGCACGGGCAAGGCCGCGTACGACTGCCTGACGTACCAGCGCGCCGGAGAGATCTGGGAAGCAATGGGCGGCGTGTGGGGCGGCCGGTTCCGCGGCTTCGGTGCGTGCGGCGACGCGGGCCACTTCGAGTGGCACCCGGGCCTGAAGATGGCCGACATCTGCCCGGACCCGAACGACTGCGAAGCCGCGGTCATCCGCGCGCGCGAGCTTCAGGCGCCGCCGGTGAAGATGGGGATGGTGATCGCCGGCGTCGCGCTGATCGGCACCGGGCTCGCGGCGGCGTATTTCCTCACGCGGTCCTGATCAGCCTGTCTTCTACGGGCTGGTGGACGCGCTCGCCCACAGGAACAGATCCGCGGTTACTGCACGTCGCGCGCGAAAAGCCTGCGAAAGTGAACTGGACCTTCGGCACCGGGCCTAAGTTCACCATCGACAGCACGCCAAGTGCGCGAGAGAATTGATCCGACGCTCCCATGGGCACAGATCTTTTGTTCATGCTCAAGGACTTCCCCCCGAAGAGCCTCTACAGCCTCGACTGGCCCGACGACGTGAAGCTCATCGGTGTGGATCCGCCGGACAGCCTGAAGTGCGGCGGCGTCGACGCGCTCTGCTCGACCGCGTACACGAACACCTACAACTGGCTGAAGGACTCGGACGGCCGCGTGCTGCCGAACTTCCTGCGCCACTACGCGCCCGGCATCACGCCGGGGCGCATCGCGTTCCTCGGCTTCTCGGCAGCGCACGGATTTCTCGATCCGCTCGCCACGAACCAAGCCGACCGCGAGATGATCAGCGCGTACCTCTTGATGGACGCGACCTTCGGTGGCGGCAAGCACGGCTACCAGGCGTTCTTGGAGGACGCCGCCGCGGGCGACCGCATGCTCGTCACGACGACAAGCAACACCGGCGGCGACGACGGTTGGCAGACGGTCGTCAAGGCAACCGGCATCACGCCGGAACCGATCGATGGACGCGACCCGATGCCCGTTCCATCCGGCGGCGTCTTCCAACTCGGGAAGCTCGGCTTCTGGTACAGGTTCGTCGACGCGAAGGGCGGCACGGAGCTTCCGCACTGGAAGATGGCGGCCGTGCGCGAGCCGATGATCGAGGCGTACCTGATCCCGTACTGGCAGGGGAAGCTCGGCGGGTTCCCGTGGCTGATGGCCGGCGCTGCGGCAGCCCTGGCGGCGGCGGGCGGCTACGCGGCGTACAGGATCTTGCGATAGGATCTCTGCAGTGGCCGCCCTGTGGACGCCCGAGGAGCTTCAGGAACTGTCCGATGCCTACGTACTCGGCAAGGACGTGTCAGCGGACCAGTCCTTGATGGATATGGCCCGCGAGCAGGCCGCGCGCGTGCAGCGGGAGTTCGAAAAGGTCCGCAAGCAGGTGCGCGTAATCTTTACGGAGCGCGATCCGTACCGCAATCTCGAAGAGATGATCTCCGACATCGAAGGAAACCGTCGCATGTTCGTCTTCACGGGCTTCAGCGACACGCCGTTGTGGGAGCCCGAAATCAACTGGCGGGCGCGCGCTGTCCACGACTGGGATCACTACAAGGCGCAGGTGGACTTCAGCCTCCCCGGCGAAGTCGCTGCCTACAGGTACACGGCAGCGAAGGCTCCCGAACTCGCTCCGCTCTACCTGAGCGAGATCGCGCTGCAGGCTGCATCGGCGACGGTGCTCGGGGATTTCCCGTCCGGACGGCAGAAGGTCGTCCGCGCGTCCGAGAAGATCCAGCGCCTGGCCATGAAGAGGAACCCGGCGCTCCCCGAGAAGGCCCGCGACCGCGCTGAGCTAGCCGCTACGCTGCTGCGTTTTATGTCGCCGGAGCAGGCGATGGCGCACCTAGCGGCAGCCGGCGTCCCCGAGGGCGAGGCGACACTCTCGACGCTGGCCGGGGAACTGATCCAGGCCGAGCTTGGGAACCCGCTGGTTCCGTGATCACGCGGCGCCGATCGACTGTTGGATGGCGGTACATTATGCTGCGTAATCGGATGATGAACTGGAACCCGCTCGGCCAAGCCGACCGCTACCCGATCTCCAGGGACCAGCGCGGCGTCCACATGGTGAGCGAGGCCTTCGCGGTTTTCGCCGTCGTGCCGTTCATGTTCTTCCTCGCAACGCGCCGGCATCTGCCGCGCTGGGCGCGTTGGGGCTCAGCAATCATCGGCGCCGGCACGCTCGTCATCGACGGCGGCCTGCTCGTGAAGAACTGGACGAACGGCGGCGAGGAAACCTAGCTGTTGTCCGTGTCCAGCCACGAGTGGCCACGCATCAAGTTCCACATCCACACGCCAGCCGCGACGGCGACGAAGCCTGCGACGAACGCCATTCCGCCCTCGCTGCGCTTCAGGTAGCGCGTCGCGTAGTAGCCTGCCGTGAACGACAGCACGTCGCCGATGTGGTTCTGCATCGAGTCGTGCGTTGCGTCGGGCCAGATCCCCTTCACCGAGTCCTTGATCTTGTCCTCGGCCGCTTCGAAGACGATGTGGCTGCCGATCGCGACGGTCGGCGGGATGCGCGACGCCTCGAAGAGCGCACCGACCGCGATGTGCGACAAGCTGTAGCGATCGATGAACCACTGGTTCGGGGCGCGCTCGCTCATGACACGCTCTTCACCAGTGGATCGATCACGTCCCAGAGCGCCGAATGATCCGCCGGTCCCGGGGTGCGTCCGGACGCTTCCCACAGCATCCACTGCGCCTTCGCGTACGGCATCGGCCACTCGGGATCCCAGTACTCGGTCTCGCGCAAGCGGTCTTCGAGCGCGATGTAACGATCGAGTGCCGTTCGGCGCACATGCTCCATGCCGCCGGGCTTCTCGAAGCCCTTCGCGATCTGTTTGCTCTCGTCGCCGAACCAGTCGCCAAGGATCCGCCCGTCGAGGCACGCGGCATCGCGGCCGAGCAGGCTGACCGTGAACGACAGCTTCGGCAGCGCGATGCCGGGAGGCATCTTCTGCAGCGCGACCTCGTTGCGGAAGCCGCGCGTGTAGTCGCTGGATCTGCGCATCTGATCTTCGAGCCAGGGCGCGTAGTCGAGCAGCGCGACGTAGTCCTCCGCGCGCTCGGTGGCGAGGCCCATTGCGCGCACCGGGCGCAGGCGCGCGATCTGTGACGGCACGATCTTGCGTCCGCTCAGCACCGCTTCGCGCAGCCACGGCCCGAACGCGCGGTAGGACTTCTCGGCAGTCTTGATGTTGGTGCGGATCGTCGAGCGCGCGAACGCAGCCACGAGCACAATCGTGCGCCAGTCGGGCGCGACGTGCTCGCGCCAGCGCTTCACGCGCTCCCACGCTGCCGGATAGCCGCTCGGGAACTTGTCGCCGCCCTTGGTCGGCGTGACCCAGAACGAGGTGACTTCGTTCGCGACCATCTGCCCCTCGGTCGGCATCAGCCAGGACGACTCGATGGAGTCCGCGAGCACCGGCGTCACGGCCGGCAGCACCACGCCGGTTTCGGTGCTGATGACGCAGAAGCAGTCCTCGGCGGCGACCGTCACGTAGCCGAAGATCGGGTCGCCCACCCGGATCGACTGGCCGCGAAATCCGGCCAGAAACCCGACCGAACCGAAGCCCTCGGGCCGAGCGTACACCGCGGCGTACATGCGCGTTCCGGCAGCATATACCTGGGCGCTTGCGCGGCCTAGCCGGCCACGAGTAGCATGGCGGCCATGGCGCTCGCAGTCGGCGACACGATCTCGCTCAGGTTCGACGGAACTCCCCCGCCCGGAGGCCCGATCATCCACGGCTTCCCGGTGCCGCCGGTCGCCGGCGTCATCACGTTTCAGCTTGGCACGCTGAACTTCATCACCTGGGAGAGCCCGGGTGAAGCGACGATCAGCCAGCCCGCCGGAGCCGTGCCGATCGTTCTCGATCGGCTGGAGCCCGCGTCGACCGCGGTGCAGGCGCTCTACGGCAAGTACGTGACGCCTTCCGGCGCCTCGACGTTCTCGGCCGAGTACCGCGGCATGATCGTGCGAACGTACCGGCGCAATCCGCGTGGCGATCTGGCGGTCAACACCGCGCCGGAGTTCGTGGTCATCAGGACCGACCGCGGCCTCTACCTCGAAATGCTCGCGTCCGAAGTCACCGTCGTTCTGGATCGGTGATCGGTGACGCTGACCATCACCTTTCCTGACTCGGGCTCGCCGATCACGGTCGCGAACCTGACCGACCTGATGGGCGGCATCGCGCCAACATCGACGAGCATCAGCCTCGGCTACGTGTTCGCGGAGTGGGCCGGTCTGCCCGATCTGGTCGATGACTTCGCCGGGCATGTGCTCGGGCTCTACCAGGCCGAGCAGAACCTCTCGGTCAAGTTCCAGATCGGCAACGCGCCGTAGTCGCGCTCACGCGCTCGATCTTCGCGCGCCGATTCTCGAAGTAGCGCCGCACCACCGGCCACGGCTTGTTCATCGCCCACGCTGCGATGGGCGCCGTCTCGATGACGAGACCGTCACGCACCACGAGCGCGAAACAAGCGTGCGGCTGTTCGATGCGCCACCAGCCGTGGCTCACAGGCGCTTCAATTCCTCGTCGATCACGTTGTCGATCTTGACGCTGAGCAGCGCGCCCGCCTCGCCGCCGAACCACATCGAGATCCGCGTTTCGTAGTGCGTCTTCGCGGGCAAGCCGTAGCCCTTGCAGAACGCGGCCGACGACCACGCTCCGGCTTCGCCCGTGCTCGGCAGGTAGAAGCCACAGCCGCCGGAGATCGTCTTCGCGTCGAGATGTCCCTCGCGAGGCGCCCAGAACGTGATGTTCCACGGCGTCTTCGAGCCGGGCCTGTCGTGTGCGATCTCGACGCGCACGCCGCCATCGACGATCTTGCCGCCCATCGGGCCACCAGGGATTGCGTCGCCGTGATGGGTGCTCACCCAGCGGCCGACGATCGACTTGAACTGCTTCTCGTCGGTGAGCGGGGTCCACGCGGATGTGGGCGGCTCCGGCTTCGCTGCCGAAGCGCTCGGCGCCGGCTCAGGGGAAGGCGTTGTCCCAGCGTCCGAAGGCGCTGGCGCTGCATCCTTTCGGGGAGCAGCATCCTCTGAACCGGACGCCGAGGCGCTCGCGGAAGCACTTGCACTTGCGGAGGCCGATGCGGCTGCCTGTTTCGCTGGCGGTGGTGGCGACTCGCACGCCAGCGCGGCCAGGCCGATAACCAGGGCGCGCATCAGGCTGCTCGGATGAGGGAAACGACGACCTCTTGCATCGTCACGCGCCGTTTCTGCGACAGCGATTGCTTGGCCGCTAGGCCTTCGAGCTTCATGAAGACTTGCGGTGGTACACGCGCGAAGATGGTTCGCCGGTCTGCGTCGCCTGTCTTCCTCGCGTGACCGTTCTTCTTCTTGGACGTTTTGTTCATGTATCCTCGTGACCTAGCGGAGCTAGCACGCAGCAATCTACTCTGTTACGAGAGCCACGTCCAGATGGCGCCTGCCCAGCCTGCGTAGCCCGCGACCGTCGGATGCAGGTGATCTGCGCCGCCACGGGGGATCGTGAGCGACTCGGAGGGGTAGTAGTACTTGACGGCGTCTTGGATCATGGCGGTGATCCCATTGCTCGCGGCCTTCGGCAGCGTGGGCACGCCGATCCAGATGATGTCGGCGCCGGTCGCTTCCAGCTTGCTCAGCAAGGCGTCGAGGTGCGGGCGCTGGCGCGTGACCGCGTCGCCCTGCATGTACTCGTCGTTCGTGCCGAGCGAGACCAAGATGAGCGTCGGCTGAAAGTCCGTGAGCGCCTGGTCTAGCCACGCCGAGTCGTCCCACTGATCTATGCGCGTGCCGACGATGCCGCGGCCCGCCATAGGGATCCCTTCCTCGTCAGCTAGCTGCTTGAAATGCGGAATCAGTCCCTGCGCCAAGGAGTCCCCGAAGACCAAGAGCCGCGTGTCCCCAGAAATCTTCGGCCGCTTCGTGAGCAGCCGGACGAGTCCGACACCACCGGCGACCAGCAAGCCACCGAGAATCCAGCGCTTGTTCACGGGTCACATGCTACCATCGGGCGCGCATGCGGTCGCCAGATCTGTGTCCGGGCAGCCTGCAGCCAGTGGCCAGCTTCTCGACGTCCCTGGAGCGCTTCGCGATCTGTCCGACATTCCCGTTCGTCGGCTACAGCCACGTGCTTCCCTCGTCCGGGGCAACGCTCGGCGCACTCGGACAAGACAGCTTCGGCTGGCTCAATCCCTGCGGCGGCATGCGCTGGCGCACGAACGCCGACGGTCGGATCGAACTCGAAGACGGCAGCGTCCCCGAGTACGCGCCCGGCAGCGTCGGCTACAAACAGGTCGAGCAGACGTGGAACAACTTCTCGGGCGAGTTCGAGAACGCCGCCTACGACGTCGATCTTCCCATCGAATGGCTGGTCGGCATCGCGACCAGCGAGACCGGGTTCCTGTCGGGCAACAAGGAGAAGCAGCGCACGGTCGAGAGCCAGGACGGCTACTCGTCGATCGGCGTCATGCAACCGCTGCCGAGCGTCGCGAGGATCTACGGCTACAGCGCCGACGATCGCTTCGACGCGCAGAAGAACATCGAGATCGGCGCGAAGGTGTTGCAGTCGAACAACCTGCGCACGAGCGGCGGCTTCCCCGTCGTGGCCGCGATGTATAACGGCGGCCAGGGCAGAGGCGGCTGCAACATCGGCAACGACGTCTTCAACCTCAAGGGCTACCGCGGCGCGTACGTGACGGGCGCCATCAAGAACATGAATACGGCTGCGGGCATCGTCGGCGCCGGCGGCGTTTCCAAGCTGGCAATCGCCGCTGGAATCGGCCTGGTGGGCGTCGGCGTTGCCACCGCCGTGATGCTCTTGCGCTAGCCGTGATAGCTTGGTAGGAGAGACGCATGGCCGAGGTCGATCCCAAGGACGTGGCGCGGATCATCCAACTGCTCGAACGGATCGCCGCTGCGACCGAACGGATCGCCGACGACTTCGAAGAGGACGACGGGGACGACGACGAGGACGAGGACTGACATGAGCGAGAACACGAACGACGAGAAGCGGCCGTTCTGCACGCTGTGCGAGGGGCCGGTCTACACGAGCCCGGAAAGCAAAGTGTTCATCCACGCGGACGCCCGTGCAGGTGGCCAGACGATTTTCGGCTGTCCGATCGACGGCGCGAGGGTGCTGCCTGCGGAGCGGGTGGGATGGCGCGAGGCGCCGCCGCCACCGCCGCCCGATCCGATGAAGGAAGCGATCCGCGGTCGGCTGCGAGCGCTGCTCGATGCTCCCGAGATCGACGCCAGGGTCATCGCCAAGGTCATCCGCGTGGCCAAGGCCGCGCGCGAGATGCTGCACGCCGAAGGTGGCCGTCCGCGCCTGCGCAGTCGTGGCGGCCTCTACGCGAGTCCCGCCGCCATCGGCATGCAGGACGGCATGGACGACTTCGAGCCCGACGAGATGGAAGAGGGCGGTGTCCAGAGCCCCGTCGGCATGGGCATGTACGGCGGCGCCATCAGCGGCGCGCCATTCAGCGAGACCTTCGGCTCGTCGATGATCCGCGAGGGCATCGCGGCACTCGGCAAGATGAACGAGAAGCCCGAGCCGCTGACGGAACTTCTCGACGCGCTCGACTACGCCCGCAAGAACGGCATGGACGATCTCGTGCCCGACATCCAAGAGAAGATCCGCGATCGGCTGAAGAAGCCGGTCGTATCGCCGCCCCCGCGAGGCGGATTCGCCACGATGGACCCGTCGTCGGCGCCGATGGCCGTGGCCTCGCCGTGGGTGCCGCCCGGGGTGGTCACGGGCCAGGGCATGGCGCAGTCGCTCGGTGGGATGTATCCTGGGGAAGAATTGTCCGCAGAGGAGGCCGCCGCCGGCCTCGGAACTTCAGAGGAGCCGTCATGACCATGCCCTGGTTCTTTCCCTCGTGGAATGGTGACGTGCGCGCCGAAGCGCACGAGACCGATCCGACCAAGACGAGGTTGCTCATCATCGAGCCGACGCTCGGCGAGCAGAAGGTGCTGACGGAACTCGGCGCCCGCTTCAAGAAGGACGGCTGGTACGACACCGACAAGCTCTGGTCGGGCGAGAACAAGAAGCAGGAGACGTGCATCCTGAACGCGCCGCTGAAGAAGGTCGCCAAGGCCTTGATGAAGGCGCTGAAGCCCGGCAAGCAGGTGCTCTCCGCGGTCGTGCTGAAGGACGGCAAGATCGAAGCGATCGAGTCCGGAAGCTCGAAGCTCGATCTGTTCGTCGAGAAGGCGGCGGACGAAGGCAAGGCCGCGGCGACCGTCAAGCGTGCGACCATGTGCTGCCCGCAGTGCGTGCCCGGCTCGATCGAGCCCGCGAAGGAAGTGCTGCTCTCGTTCCTCGACGACGAGGAGCACGAGTCGTGGGCGAAGCACCGCGAGATCACCGTGTACGGCGGCCTGACGGGCCACGCCTACTTGCTCGCGCACCGCAACTCGCGCCGCGCGCATCAGATCGGGCGCATCTGCTACGACCTCGACGACGGCGAAGTCGTTCACTTCCACGACTGGACCGTGCCGCCCGAGGAAGAGATCCTCGCCGCGAAGCTGATGCTGGAGCACGCCGAGCCGTGGCTGCGCAACGAAGCCTCGCTCTACGGTGCGTACCGCGCCGAGCACATCTTCAAGAACCCGTTCGGCGACGGAATGGACGGCACGCGCTCGGCCGGCTTGGCGCAGACGCTCGGCGCCTACGTGATGGCGGCGGGCGGCGCCACCGACGCGCAGGCGCTCGGCTACGGCTACTGAGATGTCGACGGCCGCGACGACCGGCGGTGCCTGCCGCGCGTGCGGCACGTGCTGCCAGACCCCGGAGCGGTGCGCGCACTGCGGCATGTGCAAGCACTGCGGCAAGGCCATCGCGCCGTTCTCGATCGCGGCGCCGGTGCCGGCTCCGATTCTGCCGTACCCGATCATCCCGTACGACCCGCCGATCTACCCGACGCCGTACCCGTACCCGCAGCCGACGATCATCCCGTGGCCGCCGCCGGTCATCCCCGACATCGTCTACAGGTCGACGCCGACGACGATGCTGGACGGCACGCACCACATGATGTCGTGATGCGCGTGCGCGTGAAGTGCGATCGGTGCCTCGTGAAAGTCGAGTGCCCGTCGGACGGGGTGGCGGCTGGCTGGACACAGGTGCGGCTCATCCGTGACGGGCGCACATGGTACGCCCACTGGTGCCCGGACTGCATCGGCCCGATCACCACCGACTGGGACGTGCGGCCAGAGCCGCTGCTGACGCTTTCGAAAAGCGCTTGACAAGCCCAGCTAGCTGCACCACCCTGGTCCGGTAGCGGGGCCTGCTACCCCGCGTTTCGTGACCAGCATGGAAACCACGGCGAAAACAGCAGCGTGTCTGGATCGGCAGCTTCATCAGAAGCGAAGCTGGTCCGGGTGCGCCTATCTGTTCGTCGCCATCACGCGCAACCCGGAGGGTAGCTGGGGCGGCTGATCACGTTGCAGTAGAGGACGTGAAGGCCGCCCGGAGAGATCCGGAGCGGCCTTCGGCATTTCTGGGTTCTGAACGTGGGGCGGTCCCCACACCCCGCTGTAAACGGGACGCCTTCGGGCAAGCGGTTCAACTCCGTCGGAACCCACCATGACCACCATCAAGATCATCGGCAGAAAGGAGCCTCGCATCGTGCCACCGAAGACGCTCGCGCCGTGCAAGACGCGCCGGATCGATGTGGACGCGGCCTTCAGGGCGCTCGGCGCGGAGCCCATGACGCTGGCCGAGGTGCGCAAGTTTCGCGAGAGGCAGTACAACTTCTTCCCCGACGAAAGGAAACGCCCCGGCGCGTGACGCTCGGGGCCGTAGCTCAACAGGCAGCAGCAGCCGGCTTTTAACCGGACGGTTGGGGGTTCGATTCCCTCCGGCCCCACCGGGCGCGTAGCTCAGAGGTAGAGCAGCGGTTTCTTACACCGACGGTCTGGGTCCAACTCCCAGCGCGCTCACTAACGAAAGGATCTTGACGACGCAGCTAGCTCGGCTAGCATCGAGCGACGAGAGCACTCCGGGGTCTTCTAGCGGCAGGAAGGTCGGCTCTGACCCGATCAACGTAGGTCCGAATCCTACCCCCGGAACCGGAACAGTGGGCGCGAGCCCCTTGGTCCTTGAAAATCTGGCGGGAGCGACATCAGCAACAGATCCGTTCCCGAGAAGTGCGCGGAGGCGAGAAGCTGCAAGCAACTCGACTCCGTTTTTCCAGGGTGGCCGAGAGGAAAGGCACGCCGCTGTTACCGGCGCGGGCGAAAGCCCATCGTGGGTTCGAATCCTACCCCTGGAGCCGAATCGAATTCGATGGTCCAGATCCGCGTCTACGATACGTGAATCGTTCGGAAGCGGGGAAGCTAGGCTACGCCAAATCTATGGGGGCGATGAGACAGGAAAATGCTCGCCGTCATGCTGCGGCAGCGGCGACGTGCGCAGAAAAGTTCTGCGCGAACTGCGGCGTCTTGCTGAGCTACCAAAGGCGCCAAAACACCTACTGTGGCCATCGGTGTAGAGCGCTCGTCGTGAACCGTACCCGAAAATGCGTGGTGAGAGGGAAGCCGGCGAACTGGCAGCCGCGCGTGTGCTTAGGCTGCGGCGGATGGCGCTCGCGGATGCGGAAGGAATTCTGTTTTGCGTGTCGTCCCAAGGGCTACCAGCGCGTCACGTCGCTGGAGCAGGTGAAGACGGATCAGGGGAGAAAGGCGTTGTTGCTACGCACGCGCGAGCATCGGTGCGAGATCTGTTCGAATACGACATGGAACGATGCCCCGCTCCCTCTGGAACTCGATCACATCGACGGAGACCACACGAACAACGCTTCCGAAAATCTTCGGATCATCTGTCCGAACTGTCACGCGCAGACGCCGACGTACAAGGCCAAGAACACCGGACGCGGCCGGCCGCGTCGTCGCACGCCCGGCTCGTCCAACGGCAAGACGCCTCCCCTGTAAGGAGGATATGCAGGTTCGAATCCTGTGCTGGGCTCCGGAGACACAAGGAAGGGACCATGGGAAAGCTGAACGACGAGTTCACGCGAACGCTCGCCGCTGCGCAGGAAGAGCCGCACGACGAGGAGGACGTTCTGCTGTTCGAGATCGACTGCGGACCCGGCTCGCACTACGTCGGCTTCCACGAGGAAAGCGCGTTCAAGACGTACGTGAACGGCCGGCATGCTGGCGAAGGACGCAAGACGCTGGAGATCCGCTGGGTGCGCAAGTCGAAGACGATCTACATCGACGGCGACGACGCAGAGGACGGCCTGTCGATCCGATGCGACGGCGCTACGAACGCGATCCGGTTGCGCGACGGCGCGTCAGACGACGACAACGAGCGCGAGCAGCACGTCTTCGACGTTCTGAAGGAAGAGCCCGAGCGCATGGAGCGCATCGCGCGGAAGCTGCTGGAAGCGGTCGAGTACATGAGGAGGCCAACATGAAGGGGAAGAAGAAGGGCGACGGCGGGGTGGGGTTCTGGTCGATGTCGCGCAGCGAGTGGAAGCGCGGCAAGAAGCCGAAGTGGACGAAGCTCGACGTGTTCAACAAGCTGATGGTCTTCGGCCTCGTCGAAGCGGTCGATCCGAAGAAGCCCAGGGAGGGCATCAGGGGCAACATCGCGGTTGGCAACGCGACGATCGAGTTCACGGTGACGTACGCGAAGCCGAAGAAGACGCGGCGATGAAGCGCCCGTGTCGGCACGAAACGCAGCACCAGATCTTCGTGAACGGCGAGTGGGTCTACTGGTGCTGCGCATGCGGTGCGCTGAAGATCGGCAAGTGGCCGAAGCCGGGGCACTGGACGCTGCCGGGGCCGGCGCTCGTGAAGCGCGCAGAGGAAGACGTGAGGGCGCTCAAGAAGAGCGAGCGCAAGCGCAAGCGAGAAGAGAAGAAGAGGGCCGCATCGACCAACAGCTAAGTCGCCACTCTTTCAAGGTGGAGAACCGGGGGCAGCACCCGGTGCGGTCACGAAGGCGGGAACCATGTTCAAGATCAAGATGGGACAGACGCCCGGAGACGTCGGCGTCGGACACAAGATTCGGATGATGGAAGGGCGCGTGCCCGAAGACGAGAAGAGGCGCGCCAAGGGCTTCCGCAAGGACGTCCGGTTGCGCGAGCGCGCGACCCTGAAGGAGCGCACGAGGAAAGAGATCGAGAGGGCCTTGAGCTAGTCTGGTGATTCAGCGCCCCGTTGAAGGCGGGGAGAACTCGGTTCGATTCCGAGAGGGCCCACTACCTGCGGAACAGAAGGCCGAGCACGACGCCGACGCCGGCGCCGAGCAGGAACGAGCCGCCGATCATCCCGTAGAGGATGGTCTTCTGTACCGTGTCGATCCCCGAGAACTGCATGTCGAGCGGCACGTCGTCCACGAGCGACGGCACGTACGGTCCGGTGGCGCGACCGCCTTCGATGTCGATGGCGCGACGCATCCGGCTGATCGTGAGCGGGATCATCCGGTCCGAGAGGTCGCTCGGGCCGCCGCGGTCGTCCGGGCGGGCGAGGATGACGGGCCGGCCGCCGAGGTAGGCGGCAACGAGCGGCGTGTTTTCCTGCAGGCGCTGGTTCGGCCCCAACTGGTCGAGGCGCGGGTTCATGGGAACCATCATCGGCAGGTTGTGGATGCTCATGGCGGAACAGATCTTACAGGAAAGGAGAGAACATGTCCCACAAGGGCGGCAAGCACGGGCGGGCGAACTGCAAGAGGGCCCGCGAGCAGCGCAGGAAAGAAGGCGAGGCGCGCGACGCGGCGTGCGCGGAACTGTCGCCGAAGGAGCGGCTGGAGCGGCTCGATGCTCGCTTCGGGCCCGACGCCGGCGCCAAGCGCGAGCGCGCGCGGCTGGCGCTGTGGATGCGGAACCCGAAGGCGCGCAAGGCCGCGCCCGCGGCGGCTACAGATTCACCTGGGTGACGGGCATTGGTAGCCCACCTGGCCTGGGACCAGGGCGTTGCTGGTTCGATTCCAGCCATCCAGACTAGTGGGCCGAAGAGGCAGGGTTACCCTTGTACGGTCAACCCCCTGCCACGTCCCTTGCCCACGAAATTGCTCAGCGGGCCGAAGTCCCAGCGTTATCGATCCACCACGGGGGCAACCCCAAGGACCAACCGCTTCGACGTTCTCTTGTCTGCTGGCTTGACTAGCGCAGCTAGCAGAGCTAGCTTGCGAGGTGCGGGCCGAAGTCTTCGGTTCCCAATAATGGTCACAAAGTAGCGATGCTCCCGCGAGGGGCTAGCGACGGCAGTGCGGGAAGCCACGTGCAGCCCGCCTGCGGGACGAGCGGCAACCACACTGGACGCAGCCGAAAGGCTGCGGGGTTGCAATGCGTAGGCCGCACAAAGACCGATGGCGATTCTTGCCCGCGAAATCTTGACAAGCCGAGCTAGCCGATCTAGCTTCGGGTCTCGCTGTTGACCAACCCTTGCCCGTGGGGTTCACGGGCCGAAAAGGAGACAGCCATGAAGCCGTACGCAAGGCATGTGTCGCGCAAGGCGACGCCGCAGAGCGAGCAGGCGGATCCGAAGCAGGTACTGAACGACGCGGGCGGATTCGCGTTCGTCGTGGACGACTGGTCGAAGCTCGACAGGTTCCTCGTGCTTGGCAGCGAGGGTGGCAGCTATTACGCCACCGAGCGCAAGCTGACGAAGGACGCGGCGACTTGTGTCGAGCGTTGCCTCGACGCGGATCCGGCGCGCACCGTGAACCGGATCGTCGAGATCTCGGACGCCGGCCGTGCGCCGAAGAACGACCCGGCCATCTTCGCCCTGGCGCTGGCGGCCTCGCACAAGAGTCCCGACGCGCGCAGGCTCGCGCTTCAGGCCTTGCCGAAGGTCTGCCGGATCGGGACGCACCTGTTCCACTTCGCGGCGAGCATCGAGTCGCTGCGTGGCTGGGGTCGGTCACTGCGCAAGGCGGTCGGCGCGTGGTACACGGATCGGCCGGCCGAGTCGCTGGCGTTTCAGGTCGTGAAGTACCAGTCGCGCGACAAGTGGTCGAACCGCGATCTGCTCCGGCTCTCGCACGCGACGAGCGAGGACGCGACGAAGCAGGCGATCTTCCGCTGGATCGTGACCGGCGCCGCCGGCATGAACGACCGCGTCGTCGCCCGCAAGGGCGGCAAGGACGGCACGTACGGATCGGTCGCGGCCAATCTCCCGGCCTTCATCGCGGCGTTCGAGGAACTGAAGGCGTGCAAGGACGAGAAGCGCGTCATCGCCCTCATCGGCGAGCACAACTTCACGCACGAGATGATCCCGACCGAGATGAAGAACTCGGTCGACGTCTGGAGCGCCCTCTTGCAGAAGATGCCGATAGGGGCAATGGTCCGCAACCTCGCGAAGATGACCGAGGTCGGTCTGCTCAAGCCGCTGTCGGGCGCGAGCAAGATGGTGCGTGACCGTCTGGTCGATCGCGAGGCCTTGAAGAAGGCGCGGGTTCACCCGATCGGTCTGCTCTCGGCGCTGATGGTCTACAAGCAGGGCCACGGCGAGCGTGGCAAGCTGAAGTGGGATCCGGTTTCGGATCTCGTGGATGCGCTCGACGAGGCGTTCTACCTGTCGTTCGAGACCATCGTCCCGACCGGCAAGAACATCCTCTTGGCGATCGACATCTCGGGCTCGATGGACGGCGGCGTCATCGCCGGCGTGCCGGGCTTGACCCCTCGCGTCGCGGCGGCGGCCATGGCGATGGTCACGGCGCGTTCGGAACAGAACTGGCACTGCGTCGGCTTCTCCAGCGGCGCGGCGGGCGAGTGGAAGCAGCCGTCGAACAAGCCCCCGTACTCGGGCAGGCAGGCGTACGGCGGCTGGGGCGGCTACAGCGGCAACGGGCTGCTCACGCTCCCGATCTCGCCGAAGCAGCGGCTCGACTCGGTCGTCGCCACGATGGCGGCGGTCCCGATGGGCGGCACGGACTGCGCCCTGCCGATGATCTACGCCATGGACAGGAGCCTCGACGTGGATGCGTTCGTGGTGCTGACCGACAGCGAGACCTGGGCCGGGGGCGTTCATCCGCACCAGGCGCTCGCCTCGTACCGCAAGCAGTCGGGCCGTCCGGCGAAGCTCGTCGTCGTCGGCATGGTGGCGAACGAGTTCACGATCGCGGATCCGAACGACGCGGGCTCGCTCGACGTGGTCGGCATGGACACGGCGACGCCGGCGGTGATCGCGGACTTCATCCGCGGCTGAAAACGTAGAGCCTCGGGCCGATGTGTAGGGTTAACTCGAAAACTAACCCCTGCGCGACCCTTGTCCGAGACTCGATTTGAGATCGTAGTGTATCGGTTGCACAGCTACATCGTCTGTCACTCCTTGCCCGGCAACGGGCCGACGAGGGACGGTTACCGCCTGCTAAGCGGCTGGATCCGGTTCGACTCCGGACGATCTCACCGACGGGCCGATGTCGATCGGTTATCTAACCAGTGAGTCGCAGGGTTCGAATCCCTGCCAGCGTGCGAAAGCGTGCTGTAGAGCAGTGGTAGCTCAACGGGGGCGCAAGCCCATCCGATTGCGCAAGCCCTTGCCCGTCTTCTGGTGGTCGTGGTGTAATGGTTCGCACGCCGGGATGTGGCCCCGGAAGTGCCGGTTCGATCCCGGTCGATCACCCAATGCCGTACAGAGATCTGGACGCCAAGCGGCACTACGAGAGAGAGCGGCTCGCCGCGCTGCGCCGGCTCTGGCTTGCGGAACATGGCCCGTGCAAGTGGTGCGGAGGCTGGAAGGATCTACAAGTCGATCACGTCGATCGGCGTCGCAAGGTCACGCATCGCGTGTGGTCGTGGTCGGCGGCACGCCGACGAAAAGAACTCGCTGGGTGCCAGGCACTCTGCAAGAAGTGCCACAAGCTCAAGAGCGCTGCTGAGCGCGCGTAGTAGCTGCCCTCGACGCCGACCGGAACGGCGCGCGATCTCCTACATCGCGTTTTGCAGGTTCGACTCCTGCCGAGGGCGCGCATGTCTGCCGCCAGGCGAAAGCCTGCACCCTCTCGCATTCCTTGCCTGCAAGGGCCGACGCGGTAGGGTTACCAAGCACCAGCCCGGGGAGTGCCGCGGCAGACGCTCCCCGGGCAATGCCCACGTACGCTTCTGGCGAGGCGGCCACCCTGTCACGGTGGTGAGGCTCGGTTCGATTCCGGCCGTGGGCGCCGAGATCACGGCGCGGTCCATCGACGAGCTTGGTTCTTCCCCCCTCGGGCTTCGTCACGATGTCCACCGTGATCTCTTTACCTAATGGCCAAAGAAATCGGCGGCGCGTGTCGTACGGAGCGCAAGACGCAGACTTGTTTTTCATCTACACGGGAGCAGGCACGACGTACGTGATTCCAAGAAGCGCGGCAGGAGCCAAGCAGACTCTGGTTCTCAACCGCGCGTACATGCAGTACAGAACGGGGTGAAGGCTCAAGGAGGGCCGTCGCGTTCGGGACGCGATGCAGGTGGGTTCGATTCCCACCACCCCGACTTTCTGGGCGTAGCGCACTGGTAGCGCGCCTCGTTGGGGACGAGGAGGCAGCAGGTTCGATTCCTGCCGCTCAGACTGGGAAGGTTCCGCTGAATGGTCGGCAACTCGGTTCGAACCCGAGGGCGCGCAAAAGCGTGGGCGTTCGATTCGTCAACCTTCCGCCGCGTGGCTAGCTGAGATTGCACAGCAAGGCTCCGGTCGATCGACTCGCAAGTGCCGTCCCTGGCGGGGTGGCGCGTCAAAAAGCCAGCGCTGCCTGCAGCAGCAATGGCCGAAGCGAGGCCGTCCTAAGTCCAAGGCCGGGGTTGGGCACCCGGCGCCGCGCTTCTTTTTCTGGAGAACGAATCGGCGAAGCGCCGAGCTTGATTGCTAATCAATGCGTGGGCTCCGGCCCATGTGGCGCGAGACCACCGTCCTCCGCTGTAGGAATGTAATGCTCGGGTGGTGGAACTGGTAGACACCCCGGTCTCAGAAGCCGGTGCTCCATAGTGGGCGTGAGAGTTCGACTCTCTCTCCGAGCACAATGCCGTCGTGGTGGAATGGTAGACACGCAGCCTTGAGGTGGCTGTGCTCCTTCGTGGGCGTGAAGGTTCGAGTCCTTTCGACGGCACGATTCTGGGTCTGGATGGGCTGGTTGCCCGGCTACGGCTGATAACCGTGGTGTCAGAGTCCGATTCTCTGCAGACCCACTACAGGCCAGACAGTCACGGTGACGGCGAAGCCTCCAACCCTTCTGCGACGCGGTCCGACTCCGCGCTGGCCTGCGAAGTATAGGCTCTGCCCAAGGCATTGCGGCGCCCACCTGCGCCCGACCGCTTGAGGGCATCCTCTGGGGCAATCGTCCAAAGGGAAGACGCGACCCTCGCACGGTCGAAATTCGGGTTCGAGTCCCGATTGCTCCACTGACGAGCCGAAGTTCATGGGTTACCATTCGAGGGACGCGAGACGACGCGACGCCGGACTAGAAACCCGGCGGGCGGGTTAGAATCCCCATCCTCCGGCCACGCCCATGTTCGATTCCTTGCTCGTCTTCGCCGGCGCCCCGTGGCGGGAACATTTCTTGGTATGAAATGTGATCGGGTTCGAATCCCGACGCCGGCTCCGAATGGGCCGAGGCGACTGGATTACCGCGGGCCCGCTTCGCTCCCCGAGAACGTCTCAGAGCGCGAAGGGGCCCGTCGACAACCACCGCGGCTCCTTGCCTATTCGATGGGGCCATCGCCCAACGGGAAGGCGCTCGCTTGGCTTGCGAGAGATCTCGGTTCGATTCCGAGTGGCTCCACGGAGGAACATGTCCGAGCAGAAGCTGAAGACGCTGCTGGAGATCAAATGCGTGTGTGGTGGCCGCGTGGTAGCCGTGGAGACGGCCGACGCCGAGCGGCACCCCGGCGTGATGCACGAGCAGCCGATGTGCCACGAGTTCGAGTCGCGCGAGCCCGACATGTTCTTGACGTGGCTGCGGCAGTACTACGAGAGAGGACAGAACTGATGAACCACAAGCGACGGAAGCCGAAGTCGGCGCGCGCCGGCTGCGCGCTCTGCAAGCCCCACAAGCAGGCGGGGACGAGCCCGTTGAAGGCCGCGAAGCCAAGCGACCAGCGGCGCATGGGGCTGCGCGAACTGTCGCGGCTCACGCAGGAGTTCGGTGGCTACGACGCGGAGGACGCTGCGTACTCTGCGGCGCGGCGGGCGTGGCGGGAGAACGTCTAGGGCTCGTGCATCGGGATGCGGCCTGGCCCTGCAAGCCGGGCGTGCCGGTTCGACTCCGGCCGAGTCCACCGTGGTCAACGTGTGCGAGGTAAGAGCAGGGGCGCGTACGCGCACAGAACGCCCTGCCACCATTTGCGGGTGTGCGTCTCTGGCGAGACGGCCGGTCTTCCAAACCGTGCGAGGTGAGTCCGATTCTCACCACCCGCTCCACTGCGTACGGAGGCGCCCTTGCGGGGCTGAGATGGGGCAAGCAACCGGATAGGCATGGATGGGACAGCGTGTGCCGCAAGCCACAGATCCCTGACGTGCGCAGTGAACTGCGGATGAGGCCGACTGGTGAGGCACTTCGTTGCGCAGGGTTCACCAACCGTCTCGCTGAAGCGCGCCCACGGTCACAGTGGCTTCGTGCGCTACAAGAAGGGGGAGTTCGACTTCCTGATCGGCTACGACCTGTACTCCGACACCGCGTACGTGTGGTCGTGGGATGAGCTTCGGGCGCTCAAGACCAACGTCTCGATCGCGGCGGGGGCCGCGGAGCGCTGGGACAAGCTCCGCTAAAGTTTTCAGGCCGCTCTAGTTCAACGGTAGAATCCTGCACTCGTAACGCAGGGATTCGGGTTCGATCCCCGAGAGCGGCTCCCTTGACGCGGCGTGCTAGCCGAGCTAGCTTGCGCGTCATGACGACCTGGCAGACGCAGGCACGCAAACGCCTGGAGGCGTTCCTTCGCAAGGGGAAGTTTCTCAGCGACGACGAGAACGTGCGCCGGCTTCAGCAGCTTCTCGCTGACCTGAAGTTTCCACGCACCAGCTTCGAATGGTACGTGCAGGTGAGGAACGTGCTCGGCTGGACGCCGAGCGTGGAGGACGAGCAGCCCATGGCGTGCCCGACATGCAAGAGGCCATGATGCGGAAGAAGCCGAAGCTGCGGCGCGGGCAGCACTGGTGCGAGAAGTGCGGGAAGCCCACGTTCTTGCGGGGCTGGTACTTCGTCACGCCGAAGCGCAAGAAGTGGTCGCTGCGCTCCGGCAAGAAGGAGTACCACTGGTGGTGCGACAAGCACTTCCGCATCAGGCTGTTTCGTGACGACCTTCGCCCCTTGAAGGCGCGGGCGACCGGATGTACCGCGCTGGACGCAGAGCGGGAAACTGGTCTTGACGGACAAGCTGGCGAGCTTTTTCGGCCCCGTCGTCTACCGGCTAGGACACCAGCCTCTCACGTTGGGAAAGCGAGTTCGACCCTCGCCGGGGCCACTGTAAGTTGCGGTTCACGGAGAGCGGTGTCACACTGCGCGCATGCCGTACAAGGATCCCCGGCGGCAGTCGGCGTACCAAGCGGAGTATGTGAGGCGACGACGCCGTGCATGGCTGAACGAGCACGGCCCGTGCGCAGCGTGTGGTTCTACCCGCGAACTGGAGATCGATCACGTAGATCCGACCAAGAAGGTCACGCACCGGGTCTGGTCGTACAGCGCGAGCAACCGAGCCCGCGAACTGCGGAAGTGTCAGGTGCTGTGCGGTCGGTGCCACAAGAAGAAGTCAGCGGAGTACCTGAGAGCGCAGATGCGGCACGGGACGCGCTCGATGTATAGCAAGGCCCGGTGTCGCTGCGAGCCATGCACCATGGCGAACGCAGCGTACATACGCACCTGGCGCGAAGACAATGCCCATGTAGCCTAACGGACAAGGCACCGGTCTACGGAACCGGCGATGAGGGTTCGATTCCTTCCATGGGCGCTAGTGGCCGTCGTGGTGAAATGGAAATCACACACCCCTCCGAAGGGTGCATTCTGGGTTCGAGTCCCAGCGACGGCGCTGCGGGCAGGGTCGTCCTAGCTCCCAACGCAGGCTCATACCCTGCGCTAGCCTGGTGCAACACAGGGCCCGCAACCACGTCTAATCCCGCATGGACACGAAGCTGAAGGGCGACATCGCGGTGCAGCGTGCCGTTTTGGCCGGTCTCCAAAACGGATGGGGCGTGCTGGTTCCCGTTGGGGATCGTCTCCCGTACGATCTCGTATACGACGTTCCGGGTGTCGGCCTCCGGAGGGTACAGGTGAAGACGGCGTACAAGAGCGGCAGCGGCTACACCGCGAACGTGCGGCGCATGAAGACAAACCGCAGGGTCTACAAGTTCGAGCGATACAAGCCGGGGGACTTCGACTTCGCCATTCTGGTAGCAGAGCAGACACTGTATGTAGTGCCCGCAAAGGTGTTCCTGCGGTTCAAGTCGAGCATCTCGGTGCATGCGGACGTGTCCAGACTGCGTGGGCCAACGCGAGAATTTTGCGAAGCGTGGCACCTGATCGTGGAAAGCTAAGGTGCGTGTGCTCGATGGCCGAGCAGCGGTTTCATACGCCGCGACCACTGGTTCGATTCCAGTACGCACCACTCCGGCGTCGTCTAACGGCAGGACGCGGGTCTTTGAAGCCCAGCACGTTGGTTCGAATCCAGCCGCCGGAACCGGAGGAACATGCTGAAGAAGGAGCGCGGCGCGACAGGCCCTTGGAAGATCGAGATCTGGATGCCGCCCGTGCGCAACCGGATCACCGGCAGGGTCACGAAGCCTGGCTTCTGGAAGATCATCGGCGAGTTCGAGGCCGACGAAGAGGCCGAGGCCGCGGTACGGTTCGCGAGCGGGCAGGGCATTCCGGAGCCCGTGCAGCGGCGCTGGGCGCGGGCGCGGCGCGAGCCGCCGGGCGACGGCCTGACCGGCATGGCCTGCACGCCGGAGTACTTCGCCAAGTGGACCGGCTCGGGCGGCCTGCACGAGATCGGCCGCCCGCGCACACAATAGAGCGAGGGCTTGACAGCTAGCCGAGCAAGCAGCAGGATGGGCTTGCCCCAGGGGAATTTCCCCCGAAAGGCATTCCGTCCTCAAGACCCTTGCCCGGCGCTTCGGTTCCGGGCCGCGTGATGACGGTTACCTCAAATCGAAGGAGCCAAGAACAACATGACGTAGCTACGTCACCGATCGCGCTCTCCCCCGTGGGCCTGTGGCTGACCACCCCAGGACCAACCCACAAAGGAGAATCGTCATGCGAACCATGAAAGAAGCGATCGGACTGTTGAAGGAGGAAATCAGGTCACTCGCGGCTCAGAGTCGTGAGATCCAGGCCCGGCGGCGGCTCCTGCGAGAACAGGGACCGGCGACCGGGCCTGAGCGTTCCAGCCTCTGGGTCGAGAAGAAGATGCTCGGCCAGTCGGCGCGCTACGCGATCCTGGCGGCCGGGTTGCTGCGCGAACGCCCGTACCGCAGGATGGAACGGAAGACCGAGAACGATGCGCCCGCGAGCGAGTACCTGATCTGGCGCGCGGTCTGCGAGGCGCTCGGCGTCGTCGAGCGGGGCAAGTACGTCAGCATGCCGCAGGAGCACGGGAAGTACATCAGGGCGTGGCTCGCGGTGCCGGATGCGGCGCCGGCACAGATCGCCGAGGCGGCCGAATGAAACTGTTCCTGATCACGCGCGCGGACCTGGCTCCGGGCCAGCAGGCCGTGCAGGCGGCGCACGCGCTGCGGGAGTTCGTGAACGACCACCCGGACGTCGACCGCGACTGGTACGAGAAATCGAAGACGCTCGTGCTGCTCGCGGCCGACAACGAGGACGCGCTGGCGCATGTGCTGCGAGAAGCGCAGCGACGCGGCGTGCCGGCCGCGGCGTTCTTCGAGCCCGACCTCGACGACGCGCTCACGGCCATCGCGCTCGCGCCCGCCGGCGAGCGCATGTGTCAGAATCTTGATCTCGCGCTACGACAATCTGCACCCGTGGCCGAGCGGATCTAGGCGGACGATTCTAAAACGTCCAAGGTTGGTTCAACTCCAACCGGGTGCGCCGGGTTCCCCGTCTGGAGACGGGCTCTGTTTTACACTCAGATGCAGGACGGTTCGATCCCGTCACCCGGCACAAAGACGGCGCGTGCTCCCGGTGGGGCAGGACGTCCTATCAACGTCCCGGCCTGGTCAACTCCAGGCGCGCCGACTACGGTGAGCAGATGAGCTACAGCGACGAAGAGCTAGCCGTGGCCGTGCGATCGGCCGCGTCAATCCTCGGCGTCGTTCGCCGGCTGGGCCTGCATGGCCGCAGTGGCGGGGCGTGGAACTCGATACGAGCACGCATCACGCGGCTGGGACTCGACACGAGTCACTTCGCGCCGTACAGCCGACCGACTGGTTCGCTGCAGAAGAAGTCGGCGCCCGAGCTACTTGTGTACGAGCCGGGCCTGCGTGCGCGGCGCCCGGCGCACCAACTGCGACGAGCACTGCTCGAACTCGGCAGACCGAACGAATGTGAGTGCTGCGGGATTTCTGACACGTGGAATGGCGCGCACCTTACGCTGCAGGTAGACCACAAGAACGGAGACTGGCGAGACAATCGGCCTGAGAACCTCCGGTTCGTTTGCCCCAACTGTCACTCGCAGGCGGAAACGTCTTCGTCGGGCGCCACGCGCCAGCGCGCGTGCGCAGACTGCGGGACGCCCTTGATCTCGTCACGACCGCGAGCGCTGTGTCGCGAGTGCGTTTCGCGGGCGGGTGGGCAGGCCGTCCCGCATCCGACGAAAATTGCGTGGCCCGATCGTGGTGTGTTGGAACAACAGGTGTGGGCTGCGCCACTTGTTCGCGTGGCACGCGATCTAGGAGTGTCTGCGGCGGCGCTCAAGAAGCGCTGCCGTAAATGCGACGTCACCACGCCGCCACGCGGATGGTGGCAACGCGGGGCATCTTCCCTGGTGGGGAGCGCGTCCTGACCCGACGCTGATGAAGGGTTCGATCCCCTTGCCCCGTACCGGATCCCGCACTCTTGACAGGCGCCGCTAGCCGCGCTAGCTTGCCGGCGTCGTGGAACCGCAACACCTTCCGAAGCACTTCGCGGAGCTTGGGCTCCGGCTCGAACTTGCGAGCCGGCCGATCGTCCGAGGTCTGCGCAACGGCGGGAACGAGGTCGTGCAGATCGACATCCAGCGCAACGGCCGGGACGAGAAGTTCCGCCTCTACGCCGGTGCGGACGACAACCGCATCGAGGTCGTGAGCAAGGACAAGAAGCTCTCGCAGTTGGTGCTGATGGTCGAGGAGGGCAAGCGCGCCTTCGAGGAAGAGGTGCCGCGCTGGACCGTGAACCAGGCCAAGCGCCAAGCGGAGACGAGCGGCGAGGACTGGATCGACGTCCTCTGCCGAGACAACCGCGTGGAGCGCAGCGACATTCGGCTGCGTGGCGACGGGACGTCGTCGGGCGTGTTCGTGTCCCGTCGGGCGGGCGGCAAGCGCCACTTCCTGATGGGCTTCGACGAGCGCGCGCACCCGTTCGTCGCGCAGCTTCCGCGGCCGGTCACGACAGTGCGCGACGCGCACGCCGCGCTGAAGCCCGCGGAGGTTGCATCCGGAACGATTCGCCAGGGCGAGTGGTTCTTCGTGAAGCCCTCGAAGGCGGACGTCGACGAACTCGAAGCGCGCCTCGGGAAGAAGCGGTTGACGATCGAGCGGAAGGTTCCGATCGGGCCGTTCTACTTCGGCGAGATCCGCGGGCCGCGCGTGCGGCAGATGCGCGGCAACGCCCACACCGCCGACGAACTGGTGTGCGTGATCGACGTGAAGCGAGCGCGCCACATCTTCGCGCGCGGATCTGTTCGTCACGTCGATCACGACGCGGTGAAGCTGCCGTCCTGGCACAAGGTCATCAAGAACACGGAGCCGATGACCGCGACGGGGATCGGCTGGGTGGACTGATGGCGATCAGGGTCGAGATTATCGGCCAGGAAGAGGCGCGGCTTCTGCTCCGGCAGAACCAGCCGCAGCAGTACGACTACTACGAGACGACCGTGCAGGCCGGCGGCATCGAGCCCGACCCGAACGACGTCCCGATGCCACCGGGCGACGGCTGGTCGCTCGCCGAGCGACTGAAGATCGGATCGCTCCTCGTGTTCCGCTGGAAGCGCCCCATCCGGCGCTAGCCCTCGCGCACATTCTCGGCTACAAATTCACACGCGCCCGTGTGCTTGGAACTGGCAGACAGGGCGGACTCAAAATCCGCTGCCGCTTAGTCGGCGTACAGGTTCGACTCCTGTCACGGGCACAGAAAGAAACCGATGTCCCGCACGCTGCTCCTCAGTCCCTGGTATTTCCCGATGAAGATCCTGCGCTGGCAGGACGCGGTGACGATGATGTATCTCGACAAGGCCGAGGTCGTCGTCTCGTACAAGGACGAGATCCGCTCGGTGCGCTCCAGCATCAAGATGCCGGCGGTGCTGCGCCTGAAGCGCGCCATCAGGGCGACGAAGCGCGCGGTGAAGTTCTCGCGCGTGAACGTCTACACGAGGGACAAGTTCACGTGCCAGTTCTGTAACACGAAGCTGCCGTGGTCGCAGTTGACGTACGACCACGTGGTCCCGCGCGCTGCAGGCGGCCGGACGGAGTGGGAGAACATCGTGACGGCGTGCCGCCCTTGTAATTCTCGCAAGGACTCGCGCTCGTGCGACGAGTCGGGGATGTGGCCCACGAAGGCGCCGGCGCGGCCGAAGAGCTTGCCCCTCACGCCGCCGTTGATGCCGGACAGCATGCCGGACGAGTGGCTGGCGTTCGTGAAGGACATTCCCGCGTGAGCGGGCCTGCCAAGGTTCTGGTGCTCAAGCGGCGCTTGAAGCCGGTCGCCGCGACCGCCACAGACGACGCCGCCGCTCCCGAGCGCGGCGATGGTGACGACGACTGCTTCCTCGAACCCGAGGACTACTGGCAGGCGGCATACTGTGCCGCACTGCAGACCCTGGGGCCGTTGCTTGCGGGATGCAGGAGCGACGAGGATCTCGATGCCGTCATCCGAATGGCGAGGCGCTGCGCCGACGTTGCGTTCAACCACGCCCTCGAAGGCTGCGAGGAGACCGCATGATGAGCCTGGCGGACGAGTACATGTGCTCCGGCAAGCCACGCATGGGCGACGCCTGCCAGGACTGCACCTGCACGGGCCCGGCTCGCGACGCACATGACCCGCGCTGCCCGGTCCGCAAGCGTCATCCGAGAACAGATCTGGGGGACGCGCCTCTCGGGACGCGATCACTGGGCGATCACCAGCACCTGATCTGCCTCGGCTGCGGACGGCGCGGCTTCACAGGAATAGATCTACAGACCACGGCGCCGCCGATGCACGACGGCTGCGGCCCGGTCGTGACGCTCTCGGACCCGATGGAGGCCGAAGCGGTCTTCTGGCTCTGGACGCGCGTCTTCGCGGCGGAAGAGATCGTGGCGCGGTGCTCGGCGTTCGCCGGCGAGGTCAGCGAGCTAGCTCGGCACGTCAGGCGGCGCTAGTCCCGGTTCAGATCCCGGATCAGACGCCGACGCTGCGCTTCGACGCGCTTTCGCGACGTACGGCGTGCTCGCCGCCTTGGGCGAACCACCGGCCGCTCCAGCCGTTCCATGGCGTTCCGAACCACGTACTGCCACGTCACGCGCCACAGGTGGACGAAGGTGCCGCGGTACGAGATCCGCACCAAGAACGCCGTGCGTAGTCGCCGGTCCCTGAGCCAAGCCTTCGAGCCCCCGCGCACCACCTTTCCGGTCTTCACGAAGATGTGGCGCTCCTCGATCGTGAAGCCGCCGACGGAGACCTTCTCGTCGGCGCCGTAGTTCTTGTCCCAACGGCTCACCGCCTTGAAGAAGGTCTTGCTCGGGATCCGCGCAGACCTCTGCTTGCTGGCGAGCGGCGGCGCCACGCCGCCAAACGAGACGTCAACGTAACCGTCGATGTCGTGCCAGATGTAGAGGCCCTCGGGATTCGATGTGGATCGGATGAAGCTCACGAGTCCCTCCGCAGCGGCTTCGGCACGTTGCGCAGGCGCACATGCTTGCGCGAGATCCGGATGCCGCGGATCCGGAAGTGCTCGCCGTTCGAGTTGGTGAGAATCACCCAGGCCTTGCGGTCGCTCGGGCAGAGCCACCACCAGAGCCAGCTTGCGAGATCCCACCACGACGGGCTGACCGTCACCCAGACCGAGTCGTCGGCGGCGAGCATGCCGAGGCCGTGCTCGTCGTAGGTCGCGGCCCGGACGATCTTGCTGGTCGTCACACCACGAACTCGCCGCGGTTCTCCACGACGTTCTTGAAGATCTCGATGAGGCGCCGGTGCGGGTTCTTGAACCGTATGCCGAAGATCCTCGTCGAGTCGTAGCCGTAGAGGGTGGCGTTTCGGACCGTAGTGCCTTCGGCAAGGAGCCCCTCGACCTCGAACGCGCTCTCCATGTCGTCGAGCATGTCCTGCGGGAAGATGTCGTCGATGGACTCCATGTGGCCTCCCGAAAGCGCCGACAGGCCGCTGTAGTCCACGCCGTCGTACTTCCGGATCGCACAGATCGCCGCCGCGCCCTTGGCACAGACGCCGCACTTGCGGAGCTTCAGCACGGCCTTCTGCGTCTTGAAGGAATCTCCGAACTCGTAGGGATCGACGAGCGTCTCGACAACCTTGGTGAGAGCGTCCTGGGAGATGTAGTTCCCAGGCGTCGCACGAAGGGTCCGCATGCGAAGCTGCGTGATGGCGTCACGCGCGACGACGACGCGCTTCTGCGCAGCGGTCAGCTTGCGGAAGGGCTTCGCCTTGCGCCTCTTGATCTTGGCGGGCATCAGTTTTTCCGTGGCGGCGTCGAGGACGAAGCGGGCGCCGCAGACGCAGGAGGCGGCGGAACGTACTCGGCTTGCTCTGGCGTCACGCCGGCGAGGTCCATCTGGATCCGGACCTTCTTCACCGGCAGCGGCTGGTCCGAAATGTGCAGGATCTGTCCGCCCGAAATGTAGTGCTGGTGGTAGCGGTCCTGCGCGTCGAACCAGAACAGGTACTCGATCGAGCTTCCGTACGTGCCGTCGTCCTGCAAGACCTCGCCCGTGCGGTAGCGCGTGCCGCCGATGTCGATCGGGATCCCGCCCGAGTACTGCGCATCGTTCGCCGCCACGGTCGTCGGCGTCAGGCGCTTGCCGCTGCTCGTCACCTTGCCCTTGACCGTGCTGTAGATGAGCACGTCGCCTGAGAAAGCGCTGATCACGTACAGGTGCTTGATGGCTCCCGGGCGGTTGTCGAGTTGCAGGCGCTGCGCGACGTTCTCCTGCTCGACCGTGTGCCCCTTCTCGTTCTTGGGGACGGCGACCGTGACCTTCTCGGCGCCGGACGCCGCACGCGGCTCGTTGCGATCTTCGCAGTCGTCGAACCCGAACCCGAACGCGGATAGCACCGCGGCCAACATGAGCATTCGCATGGTCACTTTCCCTTCTCGTACGGTTTGTACTCGCGCGGCAGGGGCACGTCGGCCCCTGCGGGTAGATCGCCACGGTTCGCGAAGCGCCAGTTGACCTTCGCCATCTGCGCGTTGTAGCGAGCGGACAGATCGTTGTAGCTGGAAATGACGCCAGCTAGCTCGGTCTCGGCCTGGTTCAAGGCCTCGTCGTCGGTGCGCGACTTCGACTCGGCGTACCGCTTCTCCAGCTTCTCGACGCGGTGGGTGAACACGTCGATGTCCGCGCGCTTCTTGTCGAGCGTGGCACTCGTGTCCTTGAACCACTCGTACTTTTCGAGCAGAGCACGCGGCCCGACCTGTTCGCGGGCGACGGTCGCGGCTTCGCCGAACCAGCCGAACACCACGCCGATGCCCGAGAGCACGGCGCAGAGCAGCGCAATGCCGATGGTGACGCGCCACACGAGCGCGCCGGGGCCGCGCTCGGCGGCATCTTCGTAGCTCTTCCAGTCCTGGCGCATCAGTTCTTCTCCGTGGGTGCGACGTCGACGATGGCGATCGAGGCCAGGATCTTTCCGTCCACGATGCGGTACGCGCAGGTGAACGTCGTCGTGTGCTTCTCGGGATCGATGCCCTGCGAGCGCAGGACGCCGTCCACGATGTGCTTGCCGATCTCGGGCTGCGTCAGCAGAACATGTGCCGCTTGTAGCTCGGGCTTGGCCATCACTCGGCCTCGGGCCAGAGGTTGCTGGGCACGGCCTGCACCGCGGCGGTCAGGCCGCGATAGGCCTCGGCGAATGTCGTCGGTCCCTCGACGGCAGCGCGGGCCGCACGCACGACCGGCTTCCACGCTTCGATCAAGTCGTTCGAGGAGCGCAGCGCGTTGGCGGCCTTCTCGAAGGCGTCTTCCACGGCAGAGAGCGTGTCGGCCGGCGGCTCCGCGGCGGAAGCCGGGCCTGCCGATGCGTAGGGCTCGCGAGCCTCGCCTTTCGGCGGACGCCCCCGCCCACGCTTCGGCGCCGTGTTGCCGGGTGCCGAGGCCATCAGCGCCGACGACACCAGCATGCGCCAGTGGTTGTTCTTGTCGCGAAGGGCGTAGAGGCCGTCGCCGAGGTTCAGTTTCTTGCCGGGCCGGGCCGACGTGCCGCCGTGGTAGTGGATGCGGTGCGACACGGCGCTGTGCGAGATCCCGAGCAGCAGCGCGCACTCGCCGATTGACATTTCGGTGGCCTCCTCGGCAGCGCTGCGCCGCGGCAACGTGCGCAAGAGCGTTTTTTCGTCGAGCGTCCGGCACGAGTCGAGCGCGTTGGGCGAGATGTTGCCCGAGTTCAGCACGTTGTAGACCCAACTGCGGGACATTCCCACGGCCTGGCCGACGCGAGGGGCGCCGTGCTTCTTCACCAGCGCCGTGAGTCGCTGGCGGATCTCCTTCGACAGAACGACGCTTTGCGTTGCCATGCTTACTTCTCCTCGGTGACGGGCCACACGGAATCCCGCATCGCTGCGGGGATCAGAACTCGGCGGTCGGGCACGAAGTAGGCCCAGCCAGCGTCGGACTGTTGCAGGTTCGCCATCTTCTCCTTCTGCAAATGGGCGAGGAGGGCGCGCAGCGTCTTCTTGACGACCATGCTCTCGACGTCGGACTGCCGCTTGCGCGTGAGCATCGCGATGATGTACTCGCGCAGCAGCCACGCGGGCTGTCCCTGCACGAGATTCGTGCCGCTGTTCACCATCCCCGTGAACAGATCCGTGACGCTGGGCGTCTTGCGGTGCGCGATCGTGAGCGCCGCTGCGACCGTCGCGCGCTTCGTGTACCGCGACACCGCGCTCGCCATCCACTGCACGTCGTCGTGCCAGTAGTCGTACATCGCCTTGGCGACTTCCGGCGTGTAGATGTGCGGCTTGTTGGTCGAGACCCTGAAGATCGTGAGCAGGATCGGAGCCACGAGGCGGCTGTTCTCGATGCCGCCCAGATGGAAGACCTCCTTGATCGAGCGCGGCTTGCCCTGGTCGATCGTGTCCTGCGCCTCGGGTTCCAGGCCGCGAACGACGAGCATCTTCAGCGTCACGCCGCTTTCGGTGACCGCCCAGAGCCGATGCTGACCGTCGATGAGGATGCCGTTGATGTCGAAGCGAACGGCGTCTCCGTTGACTCGCCACTGTCCGGCACGCATGTCCCGTGCGTAGCGCTCGACGCGCGACTGCACGAGCGGGCGGTTGTGCGTGTTGGCTTCCAGCAGCTTGAACGCGAGTTCCGGCGTGACGTCCAGCCACTCGCTCGTGATCTCATCCGGCCCCTTGCGGTTTGCCATGGGTCTCCTTTGGCAGCACGCGGCAAGCTAGCCGCGCTAGCCGAGCTTGTCAAGCCTGCGCGGAACGAAGGTCCGGAGGAATGTCGAACGACAGCGCCCAGAGCGCACGAACGAGCGCTTGGGCAAGCTCACAGTTCGGAAACAGCCAGGACTGTGCGCGGCCCATTGGGCCGTCCATGCGAGCCAGGACGTACTCATTCGTGTCGGGAGGGAAGTCGCCGTCACGCACGAGCATCGGGCTCGCGGTGCCAACCCAGTGGACCCAGAAGCCGGCGACCACGTCGGCGGTCTCGGGGGCGTTCAAGGATGGCAGGAGCGCGAGCACAGTGACCACGCCGCCCGGGACGCGCGTTCCGGGCAGGAGCGTGCGTCTGTGCTTCCAGACCTTGCCGGCGTCCACGATGTCCGCGGGGGAGATGTCCGCGGGGGACAGTTTCATCGGGCGTTCGCCTTCCCAGCGTGCCATCAGGCGGCCTCGGCGTTCTTGAGCAGCGTCCAGCCCGAGCGGTCGGAAAGGATCTGGCGGCGGGTTTCGAGCGCGGCTTTGAGCTTGTCCGGCGGCGACAGCGCATGAATGAACTCCCCGTGGTGCATCACCGCGGTGCAGTCGAAGATCTCTTCCGGGGCAACCTCGTCGCCCATGAGCCAGCGCGTGAGCGCGTCGTACTTCGACGCCATGAAGTGGTAGTTCAGGATGGAGATCACCGGATCCATCGCCACCAGCGCCATGCTCGGGTTGCTCTTCGGGTCGAAGAGCACGATGCGCGTGATGGCCTTCGCCGGGATGTTTCCCTTGTAGGCGCAGTTGCCGAGGCGCTCCAGGCTGTCCCGCCACAGGTGCTGGAACAGGAGAATGTGCTTGCGGAACCACCCCGTGCGCTGGAGCACTCCGGAGCCGTCGGGCAGGCCGAGATCCCTCATGCTCGCGCCCGTCATGCGCGTCATCTGCTCCAAGAAATCTTCGTCCGGTACGAAGGCGTCCTCGTCGAGCCGGTCGGTCTCGACTTCGATGAGCGCCCAGGCCTCGCCCTTCTCGGCGGCGCAGCCGGCGAAGTATCCGGCGTAGGCGTTCGTCAGGTAGATCTGATCCGGTCGCGACGGGCACTTGTCCCAGTTGCCAGCCACGCCGGTGCTCTTGCGCGTGCGCAGGCCCTGCCGCACCGCGAGTCGCGCGACGCTCGCGGAGGTGCCGTGGTAGAGCTTCATGGTCGGAACACGCCTTTGTTCTTGACGACGTTCGAGAAGATGGCGTGCATGCGCTCGCGGGGCTCGTCGAAGCGGTCGCCGAATCGGACTGCGCGCTCGCCGAGTAGGGCTGCGCCGCCGTTGTCGCGCACGTAGCCCGCTTCGACCTCGAACGCGGCTTCCATCAGCGCCAGTTGATCGGAACTGAAAATGTCGCTGGCGAGCGAGCGCGCACTGGTTTCGGCGAAGGCACGCGGCGTCACGCTGTCGAACTTGCGCACGCATGAGACAGCCGCAGCGCCGATGGCGCAGACGTAGCACTCGGCCTTGGTCTGAAGGAACTTCTGGAGCGCGAGCGGGGATCCCTCCTTGCTGTAGTCGTCCCGCCAGCGCTCCAGGGCATCCGGCATGTTCGTGACGGCGATGTACGTGCCGGGCGACGCCTCGTACCGCTCGGCGTCCAGCGCCTTCAGCACGTCCCTGGCGACGGCGACGCGCTTCGCGGCTGGGGACATTTTCTTGAAGCGGGCGTTGCGCTTCTCGGCGGTCTTGGGCATTGGGCTCTCCTAGTTCTGCTGCATGCTGTTCACTCGCATGAAGACGTAGATCACGGCCCAGGCCAGGTAGTCGGCGTGGTTCTCCTGGCCGAGCTTGCCGTTGATCGTGGACATGTTCGGCACGATGATCTCGTCGCGGATCCTGCAGCGCGCGACGGACTCGCTCTCGGCGGCCTGCCAGATCTTCCACGCGGCCTGGATCTGTTCCTCGGTCAAGAAGTCGGGGAGCGCCACGTTCTTCACTGGCCCCTCTTGCACGCGACTTCGAGCATGATCGAGAGCGCGGCCTGCAACGCGCCGATCTTCCGGTCCTTCGAGTAGCCGAAGTTGCTCGCGCGACTCACCCGGTAGGGGAAGTCCTTCGTGGGCTCGACGACGGTCTCCTCGCCGATGCGTTCCAAGATGAAGCGGATCTGTTCCTCGGTCAGCATTTCAGCCTCCCAGCACTTCGAAGACGTGCCAGACCAACGCGCCCGCGTGCGCGGTGCCCAGGTACTCGACCTCGCCCGCCGCGTCACCGATGGGGAAGAGCACGCTTCCGCCGGTGGGGAACACCACGAACCGTCGCGCCACCGGCTTCGCTTCCGGTTCGCACATGGCCCACAGACAGATTTCGCCGGCCTGTTCGTGAACGTGCAGGACGCTCGCTCCGCGTGGCATCTTCACGGTGAAGACCGCGTGGTCGGAATAGGGCTGCGCGTTGTCCGGCGTCAGCACGAACTTCCGGATCGTGCTCACGACACACCTCCGCAGATCATGCCGTCCACGCCCGTGCGATGGATCCACTGCGTGACCTCGACGGTGCGCTTGCGTCCGGTCTCGGCGCTACGGCGTTTTGTTTCGGTGACGCGACGCACGCCTGGCAGGTTGCAGTCGGGGCAGACCTCGACGACGTGGGTCGCGCCCTCGAAACGGACGCGGCTGCCGGGCTCGCGTTCGGAGAAATCACGCGCCACGGCCTCACGCTCGGCAGCGTCGAACGGGTCGGGGACGCCCTCCAACCGGCACAGGCAGCCCATCGCGCGCCAGTCGGTGCCGCACGAGGTACAGGTCCACTTCTCGGCGTCGGGCAGATCCTGCGAAAGCGCGGAACATGCCGCGGCTACGGCGTCGGCGGCGCGGCCGGGCGCGTGCAAGGCATTGAGCCCTGCGGCGACGCCCTCGGCGGCGCGCGCGACACTTGCGGTCGCGAGCGCGGCTTCGAGGATGGCGATCAGCGCGGACATGGATCAGGCCTGACTCGGGGCGGGTTCCAGGGCTGGAGGCGGCGATGCCGGCGCGACCGGCGCAGCGATCTGTTCCCGCGCTTGGACGAAGTCGTGCTTGAGCGCAGCGAGCCGCGCCTCGGCAGCGGCGCGCAGCCACTCGGGAGCTTGCGGGATCCGCGAGCCGACGGGCGAGAACCAGAGCGCGGCGTGCTGCATGAAGTCCTTGATCAGCGCGGCTTCGCCGGTGACGGTCAGCAACTGGGCGGCAGTCGGCTTGCTCGGCACCGGCGCCTTGGAACTCTTCTTGGTCTTGGACATGTGGGTCTCCTCACTACTCGTCGAGATCGAACATCGAGAGATCTTCGGGGTCGTACTTGCGCGGCTTCGCTGGGCGCTCGACCGACTCCTGTTTCTTCCAGAGCACGCCGTCGCTCGGCACGTACGTTTCCTGCGCAGCCAGCACGGCAGCATGAAAGCCTGAGCAGCATGCGCAGCCGGCGGGGTGCGGGCCGCCCACCACGATCCTCTTCTCGACGTAGCCCTCGCTCAGCTTCGAATCGATCCGCGCAGCGAGCGAGTTTGCGCAGTCTTCGTCGTCGAAGAACCAGAACGCCTTGGACTGCCCCTTCGTACCGATGCGCCCCCAGGCCGCCTCGTAGCCGTACTGCCGGCACTCGTCCCCGCGGACGTCGTTGTAGACGTGGATGTACCCGAAGCGCACCTTCCAGAACTTGCGGTGATTGTTCGCAGCGTCGATGAACTCGAAGTAGCGGACCCCGCCGCCGGGCTCCGGCTGCATCGCCGCGATCGGGATCGTCGGCGTCACGCCTCGGCGCCTCTCGACGCCGGCATGTAGCTACCAAAGAGCGCTTCGATCTGTTCCGCAGCCGAGTGGGCGCGAGCAGCGAAGCCGTCGCCAGTCGTGGCCGCTCGCGCGGCATCGACCTGTTCGCCCATGCCTTGCAGGCGTGCCAACTCCTCGACGATCGATAGCGTGATGTGCAGCGCGCCGAGCGCCTCGATCGGGCCAGCGCTCTTGCGAAGCACGAGCATCAGGACGTCGGACGTGAGGTCGAGCGTTGTATCCAGGCCAGCGTTCATGACTTCTTACCTCCTGCGGAACGGGGTGTGCGGACATCGTCGTAGGCATGCTGCGCGCGTTGCACTGCTTCAGTCAGCGTGCGCCCCCGACGCGCGGGGCCGAGCACCGCGCCGCACTCGACGCGCGCGCAGAACTCTTCGCCGCTGCACTCGATGTGGAGGCGTGCGTGGCGTTTCTTCAGCCACGCGCGCACTGCGGTCGCGTCCATCAGTTCCACTTCTTTCCGTCGAGCGTTTCGAGATCGAACATCGACATGTCGCTCGGGTCGGGTCGCTGCTCCACGGAGCCGGGGCTGACCCTCACCACCTTGACCGCCATTCGCATGGCCTCGCCAGCCTCTTCGCCGACGACCATCTTGCGCGCGCCCTGGATCGCTTGCTCGGCGATCTCGGGCATCATCTGCCGCGCGAACTCTTCCAGCAGGCGCAGCGCGATCGTCATGGCCGAAAGCGCGATGCCCGGACCGGGCGAGCCCTCGATGGCGGTCTTCAGCAGCGTCGCTGCCAGGCTACAGGTCTGGCCCGCGAGTCGATCGGCCTCTTGCTCCTCGGGAGTCATTCGAGCACCAGCCCTTCGTCCTGCATGCCGGTTGCGATGGCCGGCGCGGATCTGAACTCGGCCACGAAGGCGTTGCCGATCCACGCGGCGTCCTCGGGAATGTTCTCGGCCGCCCAGCGGTGGGCGGCGTCGCTCACGAGCCGGAACACGAACAGCGTGCCAGCGCGCTCGACGCGGACGTCGGGAGGCATCACGCCGCTCCTTCGTATCGACACCAGCAGTCGTCGCAGACGGCCGGCATGCCGTCGCTGGCGCCGAAGCACCAGCCGCAGCGCGTGCCGCACGCCTGGCATTCGTAGACCGTGTTGCACCGACACCCCTCGGCCTGTCTGTTCACGGGGATGATCGCGTGCTGTTCCCAATGCTCCGGCAGCGGCTCGCCGCTCTCCTGCGCGAACGCGGCGAGCAGCACGTCAACAGCAACGGCGTCCATCACACGGCCTCGCGTTCCGCGGGCTGTTCCGCTGCCGTGGCCTTCACGCGCTCGGCGTCGATCGAACGCTTCAGCGCCTCGTACATGTCGATGATGATCGGGTTGGCCGGCGCCGCTGTGAGCGAGACGCCCTGGCCCGCGGCTTTCTGTTCGGCGGCTTCGCGCACGCGGCCGGCGTACGTGTCCTTGTAGACGGACAGATCCGTGGTGGGCTTGCGAAGCTGGCCGATCAACTGCGCCGCGAGCTTGCGCTCCTGTTCCGTGATCGAGATCTTGGCGACGCTGTCCAGCACCTCGGCGAACGGCCGGACCTCGGCCGCGTACCAGAGAACGTGCAGCACGAGCCCGCCGTTGTAGGGCGCGATGGCGACGAGGCGCTCCTTGCCGCGCGCGGACCACTGCGCGACGGCGACGACGCCCTCGTTTGCCATGGCCTCGGAGAGCAGCGTGTAGCCTCGGTCGCCGCCCTTGTCCGGCCCGAGGTAGTACGTCTGCTCGACACAGATCGGGTCGAACGTGTCGGAGGCGACGAACTCCTGAATGTCCACGGTCTTCGTCGTCACCGGATCCATCAGCTTCAACTCGTCCTTGGTGAACGTGACGCATGTGCCGCGCGCGACCTCGTAGCCCGAGAGCGTCGCTCCGCGATCTACTTCGTCGCCCGTGACGGCATCGACGAGCTTCTGCTTCACGCGCTCGCCCGTCGCCGGGTTGATCATGTGGAAGTGAACGGCTTCGTCGCTAGCCGAGACGAACATCTTGACCGGCACGGCGACGAGACCGAACGTGACCATCGCACTCGCTGCGGCTCGCATGGATCTATTCCTCGGTTGTGGGTTGAGGTTCGGAGTCTTGGACGAGCTTGCCCGCCTTCGGCTTGCGGAGCGGAACGCCCGCGGCCTTGCGCCGACCTTTGGCGAAGTCGCGCAGGTGGGCCAAGAAATCCTTCTTGTCGCCATGCTCCGAAATGTAATGGAGCAGCACCACGCGCTCGGCGTCGCGCGTCCAGCCCTCGACGACCGAGACGGCCTCGGCGTGCTGGAAGGCGTCGAAGCGAACCTTCCGCGCGCTCACGACTTCACCTCGAACACGCCGCCGCCGGCGACTTCGGGCAAGAGGTGCCACGAGTGCCCGTCGAGCATGATGTAGACGACGGCGCCGTCCACCTCGGCCTGATAGTGAACGCCCTCCCTGTCCGACCACGCGGTACAGATCGTGCCAGTCTTGCCGGCGACGCCCGCGTTGGGCGCCCACTGCGCGCACTTCACGCGCCGGCCGATGAGAGAGGTTTCGACTTTCACGCGGACCATCCTTTGCCGTGCTCCACGGCGGCTTCCGAGCACATGAATTGGTACAGCGTCCAGGCGAGCAAGTGACAGGTCGCGTCGGACGGATCGGGCCGCTCTTGGTGGAGCTTCGCGACGCCGATGCCGCGCCCGAGCGGCTGGGCGATGGCGTTGCCGGTTTCCGAGACGCACACCGACAAGCCGTCGGGGCGTTCGTGGAATCGCATCGTTTCGAACATGGCTCCTACCTCTCACGGATCACGGAACGGGGTGCAGACGCGGCTTCGCGTGCTCGACGGCGTGGCAGACCGCGCAGAGCACGACGCACTTCTCGACTTCGTCCCACAAGTCGTCCACGGAGAACCTGTCGATGTCGCGAGATATCGAGAACGCGCGCGAAACTGTGAAGCGCTTCGTGCTCGCGTCGAGGTGATGGAACTCCATCGCCTCGGGCTGGTAGCTTCTGCCACAACGCACGCACGGCGTCGTGCGTTTCAGTTCCCGCAACAGATGCTTCGAGTAACCCATCGTCTGCCGCATCTCACTGGGGCGGCGCACCCTCCGGTCCGGCGAGATCTCTCCCGCGGTAATGTTCCCGCGCCAGTCGGACGGCAGGGCCATGCCACGCGCGAGCGCTTCGTCGAAGGCGAGAAACGCAGCCGCGAGCGGTCCCGGCGTAGCCGTAGACAGACTGCGTAGCGCGGCGAGCGCAACGTCCGGATCCATCACGCGGCACCGGCACCCGTCCGCGCGCGCACGCGGCGAAGCACGAGCGCCGCAGTCTTCGCCTCGCGCAACAGCGCGAGGGTTTTCTGTTGATGCTCCACGAGCGCCGTCAGGACTTGCGCGAGCGCTCGCTCGGCGTTGGCTTCGTCTACGGTCACGACTTCACCACCGTTCGGTCGATCGCGTCCGCGAGAGCTTCGGTGCTGAAGTCGCCGGCGGCGATCCAGTCTGCGATGCAGCGGTCGGCGTCGCGCTTCGCCTGTTCCAGATCCGTGAACAGGCCCTGCGCCTGCTTCGGGCTCCCGAGCATGAGCGGTCCGAATTGGTTCCAGATCCGCAGCCGCGCGCGGTGCGGCTGAACGGCGCGGCCACGCTTGCCGAGACAGGGCGAGCCGGACGACGATGCGGAGTCATGACTTGCCCCGCCGAGCGGCGGCGGCGGCGTGGCTACCGGGGCGCGGGCGCGCGCCGAGCTTCGCGGGCGCCGTCGCCTCGCTGATCTCGCGGTACAAGTCTTCGAGCCGCTTCTCGTACGCGGCGACGCGGCGCTTCGAGATCCCGGTGAAGCGGAACAGATCCCAGACCGTGTCGATCGCGTTGAGCATGTCCTTGCGTGCCATGAGAAACGCGCGATGATGCCGCGCGTTCAGGCCGAAATACTCTCGGCCAAGCCAGCGCCAGTGCCGCGCGTTGTTTGCGTTGATCTTGCGCTGCGCGGCGAGCGGCAGCCGCGCGAACCACGGCGGCGTGTACCCGCCGGGTTTGCGCTTCGCGTGAACGATCTTGGTAGCCATTACAGAATCCTCCAGCATGCGTTTCACTTGTCACCTGCGAGAAGAATTTCCCCCTCCGAGAAGAACTTCTCGCCGAGCTTCGCGTTCCACTCCCGACACAACTTGTCGGAGAGACGCTCGACGGCAACCGTCGCGGGAACCTTCCCGATCAGCATGCCAGCCACCGTGATCTTGGCCTTGCGAAGCCGCGCGCGCTGGTCGTCCGTCAGAAGATACGTCTCGACAAGATCGGCTAGCTCCGCGTCCCCGCAGTGCTCGCTGAGAATCCTCTCCTTCGCGTGATCTGGGATCGGGGATACGGTCTTGCGGGCCATCCTTCGTTTCCTTTCTGCGAAGCTCACAGGTCGAAGACGGCGAGATCCGCGTCGCCGCTCGGCGCGACGGGCGGGGGCGGTGGAACAGATCCGCGCGAAGTCTCGGGCGCGGGCTCGCTCGCGACGGGCGCCGGCGGGGCCGGCAGCGGCGCGCCCCCCTCGCCGTCGTCGCTCGGGTCCGCGATCTGTTCGTACCACTCGGGAAGGTTGATCGTCTGCCCGGCGATCAGGCCCTGGTACGCGCCCTCCGCGACCTTGGCCACCTCGGCGATCCGCGCCTGAAACTGTCCGAGCAGCGCCGCGAACGGCCCCATGTCGGCCACCACCGCGCGCGCTTCATCCAGCCCCTCGCGGAGCGTCCCGGCGCGCACGTTGGACCGCGAGCAATGATCCTTGACCTTGGCGGCGAGCGCCGACACGCGAGCCTCGAAGGCGTCGATCAAGGAGTCGGAGATAGCCGAGCGGTTGCTTTCCAGAATCTCGACAACCGTCGTACGGATCCCCGCCCGCTTGCTTTCATCGTAGAACCGATCGCGCACGGCGTTAGCGAGCGCGACGATCTTGTCCGTCACCGGGCGGCCGGCGGGCGCGAGGTACGTGCCCTTGGAAAGCCACGGGTACGCGCCATCGGCAAAGATCCCCATGAGCGTCCGCGAGATCTCGCCCTTGTCTACGTTCAGCAAGATCCAGTGCGCTTGCTGGGCGAGCGCCGTCGCGATCTGAAAACACGTTGGGTCGGCGGCCGTCTCGCGGCTCGGATCCGTTTCATCGACCGGGCCGGCCGCGAAGATCCCGAGCGGCGACGCGAAGACGCGCGCGCCAGCCAAGCGCCGGGGCGCACGCTCGCCGGGAACCGTTTCGACCTGTTCGATTCCCCACGACCGAGTGTGATCGCCGGCCGCCGCCAATTCGGCAACTTTGTACGACACGTTTCCCGATGCCGGGCCGCGCAGCAACCACGCGGCATGCGCCTGGACAGCGCGCGAAAGCGCCAGCGTCGAATCGATCCCGCGCACGCGAGCCGCGCTCGCGCTGTAGCCGTGCTCATCGAGCATCACGGCGAACGGCTCGCGCGGCACGCCCGGGATCCCGGGGTAGCGTACGCCTAGCTCGTACGCGGCGATCTTGCCGGCGCCGCGCGCGTCGGCGGCGATCTGCTCTGCGGTAGTCTGCTCTGCGATCATGGTCGGGCCTCCGAGAGATACATGCTACAGCGAACGGAATGGGGTGGGGTGACAGCGAATGTCACCACGGGAACGGATCGAGCCGGCCGGCGAGAATCCACGCTAGCTCGGCTAGCTCCGGATCGCCACGGCGCCGGGCGGCGAGGCAGACCGCGCGCACGATGCGCGCGAAGGAATCGCTGGGGTCGCGCCGTAGCGCGGAGCATGCGGCGTCGTGCGCGGCGCTGGCGGCGTTCATGCGGAGCGCTCGCTTTCGTAGCCATCGAACCAGGGGCCGCGCGCTCGCGTGCGGCGCCGGGCGCTGGCGCCTTGCGCCGTGCGGGAACTCGTCTCGCGGTTCGCGCAGTGCGCTTGCACTTGCGCGAGAGTCAGGCCCCGCGAGAGGACGCGGCGACGGCCGCGGAAGTAGAACCGGACGATCCGGTACGTGTCGAGCATGGGGAAGCCTCCGGGGTGGACGGCGGGCGGAACGGGGCTCACGCGGCGCGAACGATGCGCGGCGCGGGCGAGCCCGCGGGAAGGCGCGCGGCGCACTTGTCCGCGTAAAACGCGGCGGCGCGGCGGGTGGGGAAGCGCGCTTCCAGCGTGCGCGCGCCGATCGTGACGGCGAAGGAGACGTCTTCCCAGGTGACGATCGGGGCCGGGCGCGGGGGCGCGGAGGTGCCGGCGCTCGCGACGATCGCGGCAGCCGTGGCGCGCGCGGCGGGCGCCGCGAGGAGGGACCTACCGCGGCCGGTTTTGCCGGCGTGCGCGTTGAAGCCGATCGGCGTGCTACCAGCGCGCGCCCCGAACCGCGCGAAACGCTCCCACAACCCTTGCTGACTCGCGTTTGAAAGTGACATTGGATTGCCTCCGGTGCCTACCGCCGGCGGAACGGGGGGCCGGCCTTTGCGCGGATCGCGCCGGGTTTACCGCGTTATCATAATCTACGTTATGGTAACGTGCCTGGCTTGCTAAGCGTTTACATAACCTTACTTATGGTAACGCGGCTACGCCCGGCGCGATCCGCCGCCGAGCGGCGCCCGCGGCGCCCCCGTTCCGGCGCCCGTGGGGGGTGAGCCGCCCGGATAGGCCGGACGGTGGCTCGCCGAATAGGCGGGCCGGAAACCCTCGCAGGCTCGGGCGTGGCGCGTATCGCGCGCCCTGACCCGGCCGGCGCGTGACGCCCCCGCGGACCCCCGCGGCCGTTCCGCCCGATCGCCCCACACCCGAGCCCGCGAGGCTCCCCGTTCCGCCCCCCGTGGGGGCTTGGAGGCAACGCGAATGACGAAAAAGCACTTCGAGGCGGCTGCGCGCATCGTGCGCGCCCGCAAGGCCGACCGCGGCGCCGTCCCGGCCCGCGAGCTAGCCGAGGGCTTCGCAGATCTGTTCTCCGCGGATAACCCCCGGTTCGACCGGGCGCGCTTTCTCGCCGCGTGCGACTTGGACGGCGAGACCGCTTGACACCACGGCCACGGCACGGGCCTTAGCGCGGGATGGTTCCGCGCGTGCCACGGGCTCACTTGGTAGCGGACGCACGCGCCTCCCCCGCGTCCGGCGAGGTTCGATCCCTCGCGAGCCCACGGCCGCCTAGAGCGGCGACACGATGGCCCCGGCGCGGGCCTGGAAAGCGCGGTAACACGCGCGGCGCTTCTCTTCGCGAGCATGCGGCTTGGAACGCCGCGCCTTCCAAGGTGGCCGATGAGGCCTAGCCGGGTACGAAGTCCCGGGCTCGCGGCTGACGTTCGCTGTCACACCCCGTTCCGCTAGCCGTGATAGCTAGCAACCCCGGAGGCACGTACATGTCCGACGAAACCCTGATCGAACCGCGCAGCGCCGCCGAGGTGCGCGCGGCCATGACGCGCAATCGCAAGTCGCTCTGCGGCTACTTCTCGGAGCGCGCCGAGATCATCGGGACGCTCTACGTCGCGGCCTTGTCCGGTCAGCACGTGTTGCTGGTCGGCGACCCTGGCACGGCGAAGTCTGCGCTGACGGAAGCGTGGACAACGCAGTGGGCGGATGCCGTCTACTGGTCGGGCCTCATGACGCGGCAGACCGTCGAGTCAGACGTGCTCTGCCATCTCGACGTGGAGCAATTCGCGCAACACTCCCGCTACGTGTACGTCTACGAAGGCCATGCGCCGCCCGCACACTTCGCCTTTCTCGACGAGTGTTTCAAGTCGCCCGGCGGCTTGCTCAATTCTCTTCTCGGCTGGCTGAACGAACGTGTGGTCAAGCGCCGGCACGCCGCGGGCGCGGCCTTCGCGTCGCCGCTCGTGACGTGCATCGGCGCGTCGAACGAATTCGGCGAGGATGATTCCACGCGGGCGCTCGACGATCGGTTCTTGCTCCGGCACAAGCCCGAGTACATTCAGGACGACGCGGCCAAGATCCAGTTTCTTCGCGACCGCGCCGCGCGCAAGGCCCCGCCCACGCTGGAACCGCTTTCGCTCGCCGAATTGCAGGCCGCGCAAGAGGCCGCCGCGGCATTGCCGATCGACGACGCGATCTTCGCGGCTCTCAGCGGCTTGCAGCGGACGCTCGTGGGCGCGTCGATCAACGTGTCGGATCGGCGCATTGGCCAGTGCCTCGCGGTGCTGCAAGCGTGGGCGTGGCTCGAAGGCGAGACTTCGGTCGGCCCGGAACACTTGGACGTGCTCCGTCACGTTCTCTGGTATCGCCCCGAAGATCGGCCGGCGGTGGACGCTGCCATCGGCGCGATCGACAAAGGCCTGATCGGCGAGATCCGGTCCATCGCGGAGCAAGCGCTAGAACCGTTCTACACGGCGCGAGACGGCGCGGACGCCGGCCCCGAGTCGCTGCGCGCCTATCACAACGGCTGCCCCGATTTCATGGTGAAGCTGCAAGAGGCGGCGGAAAAGATCAAGCAACGCTTCGGCGGGCAGGTTCCGGAGCGCGTCAAGGTGCGCTCGAAGCAGTACCTCGACGAATTGCGCGAGGCGTTCAAGGCTGCGCGCGAGGATGCACAGAAGGCGCGGCTCGGGCTCTAGCCCGAGCCCTTGGGAGGCACGCATGGCTGATTCGATCGGATTCCCCAAGATCGTGCGCGACGAAACGCCGGTCGAGACGTCGTGCGTCGTCTCGCACGAGCCGGCGACCGCGATTCCGACCGTACAGATCCGGTTTCGGCCGCGCTACGGCTGGAGCTATCGGCGTCGTTACCCACGGCTGCGAATGTCCGCCGTGGAAGCGCGCCGGCTCGCGTGGTTGCTCGTGGATCACGCGGAGCAGTGCGACCGCGACGCTGGTGGGCAGGCTGCGAACGTGATCGCGTACGCCATGCACGAGATTTCGCAGCCGGAGTGGGCAAGCGGAACGCCCGCACGCCGCGTGGCGGATGCTGCGCTCGCGGCCCTGACGTGGGGGCTCCGCGGGATCCATTCCGACCGCTTCGTGCCCGACGGCGAGGCGTGCGCCGTCGCGATTGAAACCGGCTGCCGCGTGCTCTGCGCGGCGCCACCCGAGCCCGAACCGTGGGAGTACACCGCGCCCGTTCCGACGTTCGTCGTCGAGCGTGTCTGGCGTGGCCCGGCGCCCGCGGTCGCGCGCGAGATCTGTTCCGCGATTGAAGCGGCCTGCCGCGTGCTCTCGCGCCCGGAGCCGGCGCCGTTCGTGGCGCGCGAGATCTCGATCCGATCGGCGGCGGCGGCCGGCTGCACCGCGCTAGCCGGTGACGATCCCGACCTCGCCGTCTTCGACCTGTGAGCCCCGTTCCGTCGCGAGTAAGATCCGAGGCAAGCTCGAAAGGCCCCCGATGATCTCCTTCAAGCAAGCCGTGCGCCGGCACAGTTTCTTCCGCGAGGTCGCGGACCCGGATCTGGCGACCGCGGAGCAAGCGTGGTCGGGCGTCACCGGCAAGCCGTCCGCGGGCGGACCGACCATTCTCGTGGATGCCATCGCGGACACCACGCCGATCGAGTACGCGACGCTGCTCGCGATCGAGGACATCCCCGCGGCCTTCGCATCGGCCGAAATGCTCGGCGCGCGCGATCGGTGGATCGCTTCCAACGGGCACGAGCCCGCGACGCCGCGCGAGGCGCGACTCGTCGCGCACGCCGGCTGGGCCGAGTTCCGAAAGATCGCGGATCAAGGCGGCTGGATCGAGCACGGGCTCGGCGCCGACATGTCCGGCTCGTGGCCGGTGGCGCGCGCGATCCAGAAGAAAGAAGTGGACGCCGCCAAGGTCCGCCGGATTTCGGATCTCGCTGGGCGCATGTTCAAGGCGTTGAAGGGCGCGCGCGCGAAGCGCGTGGAAGACATTCCCGAGGAGGTTGTCGGCGTCACCACGGGTCCGGATTTCCCGGCGCTCTTGCCGAGCGAGTACGCAATGCTCGCGACCGATCCAACTCGCAAGGAACTGTTCCGCCGGCTCTTCGCGCGCGAGACGCAGCAATTCGAGCGCGCCGGTCGCGACAAGAAAGCTCGCGGGCCGATGGTGATCGCGCTCGACGAGTCCGGATCCATGTCGGGCGACCGCGAGATCTGGTCGAAGGCCGCCATGACGGCGCTGACCCGGCTCGCGTGGGAAGACAAGCGGCCGGTCGTGGTCACGCATTTCTCGACGGCGACCAAGGCCGTGCGACTGAACCCCGGCGACTACCTCGGGCTCGTGAAGGCGCAGGATTACTTTCTCGACGGCGGCACGGACATCGGCACCGCCCTGGAGGTCTCGCTCGACGAAGTACAAGCGCTGGAACGCGCGGGCGTGAAGGGCGCGGACGTCGTGCTCGTCTCGGACGGCGGCGACGCCGGCTACAGGATCGATTCCGCCATCGCGGCGATGGAAAAGCAGAACGTGCGCCTGTGGTCCGTTGCGATCGAGTGCGAGTTCTTCGGAGCGCTGCGCGAGCGTGCTGCGGAATATATCCACCTGACGGACGATGACATGCACGATCCGAAGTCGGCGGTCGGGCTCGCGGGGAGCGTGACGCCATGAACGCGAGCGACCTGGCTGCGCGGCGCGCTGCCGCGACAAGCGCGAGCGGCGCGCCGCTGCCGGCTTCCAAGATCAGCGCGCACGCTTGTCCGCGTTGCGGAGCGGCGAAAGAAGGTGGGACTGTCGTCTGCTGGCCTTGCTACAACGGCCCGCTCCACGGGCTCGACGCCGAGGGTTGGAGCGAGTGGTCGGCTCGTGGCTGCAAATATCCGTTGGGCGACCACCCGGATCTGATTCTGACGTCGAGCGGCGACCCGGCCGAGCCCATTGTCGCCTCGCCGGCCGCGCCAGCCGCCAGTCGCGCGGTTGAACTGCGCGCGCGCGCCGTGGATGAAAGCAGCGCGCGCCTCGACCCCAAGCGCATTTCTGACTACGCCTGCCCGCGCTGCGGCGAGGCGAAGCAGACCGAGAAAGTGGTCTGCTGGCCTTGCTACAAGACGCTGACCCACGCGAGCTTCGCGCAGGGCGACCGCTGGTATGCCTGGTGCGGTCTGTCCGCCAAGTACAAACTCGGGGAGCACCCCGGCATCCCGCCGATGCACTGTTATGTCTGCAAGGTGGCGAGCCCGACGAGGCCGTGCGAGCACATGCTGCTCGATGCCGGCCCAACGTCGCCGCTGCATTTCCAACGCGCCGATGAACCCGAGCCGGCGAAGCCGGCGCCTCGGAAGTTCGACCCCGACGACTTGAGCATGTTCGATCTGGAGGAATGAGCCATGGCATACATCGTCGGAGTTCTCAGCGAGGACGAGGCAAAGGAACTGGAGCGCCGCGGCTGGGATCTAGAACCGGCGCCGGCGGGCCTGGAGCCGCCCGCCGGCGAACTTGCGCCGGGGTTCTGCTGCAAGCTCGTCTTCGTCGATACGTCGATGTTCGACGTGATGAGCGGCCCCGACTGGGAGAAGGGCTAGTTGACAGCTAGCGCAGCTAGCTTTACCATTACCGAACAGAAGGAGACGACGCCAATGCCACCCACCTACAGCGACGACGAACGGGTGCAGGGCTTGCACTTTCTTTCCGTGATCGACGCCGCGAAGGCCGTCGCCGCGGCGCTCGTGACCGACGCGCAGGCGCGGCATGCCATCGCGGGCACCGCGATCGAACGCGCCCTGCAAACGCTCGCGACGGAGGTCAACCGCCTTTCGATGTTCGAGCGTCGCGCCGGAGCGCGCGGCACCGTGCAGACGACCGAGGGCGCCGACATGGCGCGCACCGTGCAGGCCGCGCGCAGCAAGGCCGACCTGACGCTGGAGCAAGGCGACGCGATGAAGCAGGCCGCGAGCGTGGACGCGGAGAGCGCCTTCGACGTGGAGAATGTTCTCGGGCCGGCGAAGGTCGAGAAGCCGGCCGCCGCGCCGGGCACCGACGACGACTTGGCCGTCTTCGACGTGTGAGAAGGATCCGACATGTCCGCACCTGTTCTCATCCTGAAACCGAGCCGCGTGATGCGACTCGTGAAGCGCGGCACGTTGCCCAGTCGCATTCCGGGCGGGCGCGTGCTCTGCCAGAAGTGCCGTCGCGATCTCGGCGACACAGAATCCCCGGGCGGCTGGGCGAATGGTTCCTACTGCGGCTGCGACCACTGCGGCGGCTGGACGCTCGCGCGTCCCGTGTACCCCGCCTTCGAGGGCCACCGCGCCTTTGAAATCGATCTGAGCGGGGAGCGGAAGCGCTATCCCGTGCGCCAGCCGGACGGGAGCGCGTGATGGGCTACCTCTTCCACAAGAAAGACGCCGAGCCGTTCTACATCCGGCTTTCAGACGCCGGGGTCGTGCGTGCCGCAGCGAGTATCGAGGGCTTGCGTCCGCTGATGCCCGAGACCGAGAGCCGCGGCGGGAAGATCCCCCTGTCCGACCGCATCCTGCTCGCCTCCACGTTCCGCGAGCAAGCTCGCGTGCTCACCGCGCTGGCGGACTATTTCGACGGAGCCGAAGAGCTTCGGTGGGGGCACTGATGCGCCCGATTGCGGAGATCATCCTGGCGGCCCGCGCCGAAACAGACGTCGGCCTCGTCTCTACGCTGTGCGATGAGTTGTGCGACGCCGCCGAGCAGACTGACCGCTGGCTCGTGGACGCACATGTTCGCCACGCGCGCGAGCAGGATGAGGCGTCGGCCCAGCGGGCTGTTCTCGTCGCCAACAACGAGTCGTTGATGGCGCTGTTCGCGAAGCGCGACGAAGCAGACTTCGCTGCCGACGCTGCCAACGCCTCTTTCCGATCGCTCTGGGACGCCTTCGGCGAGACCACGAAGCAGCGCGATCACGCCGTCGCTACGCTGAAAGAGATCGCCACGAAGTCCACCGACACGAGCGCCCGAACGCTTGCGAACCACGCGCTGAAGATCGCCGATCCCGAGGAGTCATGAGCAAGCTCGCGCTGAAGCAATGCACGGATCTCCTGGCGAACCTCACCGCCGACGAACTTGAAGAACTTGGTCGGCGCGTGAACGACAAGCGCACGCCCGACACGAGCGACTTCTGCGACGCCGACTGGGAAGACGTCGATCGGCTCCACGGCTCCGACGGCGTGGACTATGTCGATGCGGTGCGGCAGACGCGCGCGTCGCGAGACGACGCGATTGCCCACGGCGAGATCGACGAGAACGGCGGGTACGCCTAATGCCGATTGATCTCTTCCGACTCCAGTCCGCGACCGAGCGCGCAAAGCGCTACGCCGAAGAGGCCGTGCGGCACGCTCACGAGTACCTGAACGACACGCGCCTGGCGATGCGAATCGCAGAGCGCAAGTGCCCCTGGTGCTTCTACTTCCGAGGCTCGATGATGAGCGGCCAGGCATTCACCGACTGGAAGTGCCAGCACTGCGGGAAGGAAGACACCTGGGGCGACACGGGGCACCCGACGCTCTGCACGGACTGCTCGGATCGCCTGCACGTCTGCGTGGGCTGCTGCGCAGATCTCGATCTGCAGATGCGCCGCAAATTGGAGCGCGGCATCGACATGCGCGTCGAGGAGCACGGTCCGTACTCGGCACTGGAGCCCGCGGCGAAGCCCGACCCCAACGACGAGAGCATGTTCGAGGTCGAGCCGTGAAGCCCTGGCCCCTGCTGCTGGCGCTGTGCGCGTGTAGCTCTTCGACGAGCACGAAGATCGTGCGACCGCTCGATGCCGGCGACGGCGACGGCAGCGTCTCGTCCGGCGGCGCCGGCGGCGCTGCTGGGCTCGCCGGCTACGCAGGAACATTCTCCGGCACCGGCGGGGTCGAGCCCGACGCCGGCGGCGGCGCTGCTGGCACGGCCGCGGGCGGCGAGGCCGGGGCCGTGTCCGACGCCGCGCCCGAGGCTGCCCCGGAAGACGCCGGCTCGGATGGCTGGATCGATCCGAACACCGGCCCCGACGGCGGCCCGTGCGCCGCCTGGTCCTGTAACGAGGCCTTCTGCCCGGATCCGCCGGGCATGTCAGTCGGCTGCTGCATCACGCACTGCTGGTGCGGCGGGAGCAGCGCGCTTGGCTGCGTACCCGTCGCGCCCACGGGGGACACATGAGCGACTGGAGCAGCCTGCCCGGCGCGGATCTCGTGAGCACACCCGCGAAGATCTACATCCTCGGGAGCAACCAGAGCGGCGCGACCTACTACTTCACGGATCTGGATCTGGCGCGCAAGGTGATCGCCGCGAAGGCCAAGAAGGTCCAGCACAACTTCGGCGTCGAGTGCTTCAAGCAGGATCTCGACAGCTTCAGCTTCCTGCTCGGCTGGGAAGAGGTGCTGGTCAAGTGGTGGATCAAAGAAGCGCCGGTCGTCACAGACCTGGCGCAGATCTCCGGGGCACTGTGAGCACTGTGAAGCCCGACGCCGTGACCTCGCGAGCCATCGCGCTGCTCATCGAATTCCGCGACAAGCTCCGCTACCGCGAGCCGGACGGCGACCACGAGTACTGCAAGGCGTGCGGACACAGCCCGTACTGGCACCCGCAACACGCCCCCGACTGCATCGTTCCCCGACTGCTCGCATTTCTGAGGGACAAATGACCGACACTCGCGCCCTGATCCAAGACGCTCTGCACGCTGCCGCGCAAGCGCTGCCGAATGTAACGTGGCAGCCGGCCACGCACGTCGTCTCCGCTGTCTCCGAAGCGCGACAGGGATCAAGCCCTGACGGCTGGCGCTTCGTGATCGGCCGCTCCATGACAGGGGACGCGGCCACGCCGTTCACGTACGACGGTGCCGCGACGCGCGGCAATCTCGTTCTGCACCTGACTCCGGACCTCGCGCGACGCGCATGGGAGTCGGCGACGAAGGGCGGGGAACATGTCTGACAACGGGATCGAGACCGTCTACAAGCACATCGGCAAGACGCTGCGCGCTGCGCGCAAGCTCAAGAATCTTCGACAGGTACAGATCGCCGAGCACGTCGGCCTTTCGAAGCCGTCGATCTCTCTCATCGAGAAGGGCCGGCAGCGGATCATGCTGCACGACCTTCCCAAGTTCGCGGCAGCCCTAGGCCTCAAGCCGACGGATCTGTTGCCGCCCGAATGGAGCGCGTGATGCCGAAACCCAAACGCAGCAGCTACGAGTCCACGCTGGACGTCACGCTCGCCCACGTCGGCAGCGTTGCGCTGAGTGACAAGGCCCGGGTCGAGGTCTCGATCCGTCGCTACGACGATGGCCCGCCGCGCGTTTGTTCCGTCACGCGCGGCGAGAAGTGGACGCGCGGCAGCGTGCCACGGCTTACGTTCGAGCAGGCGTCCGAGCTTGGCGCGGTGCTGAGCCGAGCGCGGCAAGTTCACGACGAATTTGTTCGCCGCGGCTTCGCCGCGAACCAAGACCCGGTTGCGCCGTGAAACGCGACGCCGACGAAGAAGCGATAGCGCTGCTCGACGCCGCCCTTGCCGAAGCGACGGCGCTGCTCGTCGAGTTCCGCGACAGACTTCGCTACCGCGAGCCCGAAAACAACGACGACTATTGCAGGGGCTGCGGTTGCAGACTCCCACACGCGCCCGGCTGCATCGTGCCCCGGCTCGCGGCCTTCGTGGGGCCGGCGCACGAGGCACCATGAAGTCCCGCGCGTTTGTTCGTGACGTGCTGCTGCCGCTCGGCGCCACGCTCAAGAAGAAAGACGGCGACCACCACATCTACGCACTGCCATCCGGCAGGACCATTCTCGTGCCGATGGGCGGCTCGCAGAGCGAGATCGCGCCGTACCTGATCTCGAAGGTCAAGCGCCTGATGCGCGAGGAGCGGAAGACATGAAGCGCAGCGTGACCTCGCGAACGCCGAGCCCCGACAGGCCCGACGACGAGGAACTGGATCCGCCCGAGCAAGCGGTCGCCCCCGACTTCTTGGAGTTGGGGCGCCGGGAGATCGATGCCATCCTCCTGACCGCGCTCTCGTACGTCGCGGCCAACAAGGCCGCGGGATTCCCAGACGCGGCGTCGCCGGTAGCAGTCGGGCTGCTGCGCGCGGCTGCGACGGTCGCCATCATGAGCAAGCTGCCCCGCGATCGGTTCGAGGGCTACGCGGGGCAGGCGTACGACGTCGTGCGCGCGGAGAATGCGCCGCAGGGAGCGGCTCCGCGACCGTCCGCCGACGACATGAGCATGTTCGATTTGGAGGCGTGACCAATGACGTTTCAGCCGACGGGAGTCGAGGCCGAGCGCATCGAAACGTGGCGGACCACCCATGAGGCCAGGTGCGTCCGGCACCGTGCCGCAATCGGCGGCAAGCTGACGTTCGAGTTCACGCCCACTAGCTTGGGCACTGTGATCAAGGTGCGCTGCGCTTGCGGCGAGAGCACCGATGCGACGGAGTACGAGGCATGGTGATGGCACGCAGCAAGCTCCACGACGATCCGCGCCTGGCCGCGGTGCGCCGGCTCGGCAAGCGCGTCAAACTTTTTTGAGCCGTCGTAGTCCGTTTCGGTGAAACGGTAGACGACGGCTTCCTGCCCGTGTACTCGGTGGACACCGAAGAGGAGGCGCGCGATCTTCTGACACTCGCGTGCCCGCTGAACTACGACCACGAATTCGTAGCCCGCGAGCTAGCCGAGGAACAGACGCTGGAGCGCCTCGACGCCTTCGGCGAGCGGCTGCACGCGCTGTACGAGCGCTTCATCCGACCGGGAGCTAGCGCTTCCGGCTCCCCGGCTCCATCGCCAGCGCAGCGATCATCCGGAAAGGGCTCGGCAGGATCCCGCGCGCGTTCGCCAAGTAGCGCAGCCCGCGACGGCGCGCGTTCGGCGAGTAGAAAACGACCGGGCGCTCGCCGTTCGGGATGAAGCGCGCCCCGTGCGGCGGCTCGTCCGTCACGCGGTGCCACTGCTCGGGCTTCTCCCCTGGCTCGGAGACGAAGACCTCGGGCCGCCCGTTCGGCGTCGCGGCCTTGCGACGACGGATCACGGCACGCATGTGCTCGACTGGGGCCTCGGCAGGCTTCTCGGGCTCCGGCTTCTCCTTGCCGCGCTTCAGAGCATAGATCGCCACAGGGGACTCCTCGCGCTCGACACCGCCGATCTCCAGTTCCTCGGCCGTCGGCGGCCTCTCGATCTCGGGTTCCAGTTCTTCCGCGAGCATCGCATCCGCGATCTGGTCTGCCTCGCGCTGGCCTTCGGCGTCCAACGCCTCGGGTTCCTCCGCGCCCGCCATTGGGCCGAGCACGCGCGCGCGGATCTTGCGGTTCATGGCGAGCAGGTACTCCTTGAAGTCCGACTCGCGCACTTTTCGACGCAGCCGCTCTGCCTGGCGCTGTTCGACGTCGGCCGCGCAGGGATAGACCGTTGCGAGGTGGCTGAGCAGGATGGCCCGCAGCATCTTCTTGCGCGTCGATCGCTCCTTCGTCTGCGCGCCCTGCCAGTACTCCCACATCGCACGCGCCGCGCGTCGCATGACGCACTCGGAGTCGAGGCCGAACTTCTTCTCGAAGCGGCGTTTGAACTCGTCCGTGTGGCTGATGGTGTGCGCCCTCGGATCGATCCGCAGGTACTCCTTCTGGAACAGTTCCGAGTCCGCGAGCATGTTCGGGTCGTCGAGCTTCGGCTCCTTCTCCTTCTTGAAGAACATGTTCACGATCGCCTTCGGCCGATCCTTGCGCTTAACGCCTCCCAGTCCCTCGATCTCGTTCGGGTCGGGGATCCCAAGCGCCGCGAGCGTGTTCGGCGCCGGCTTCTCGGGATCGCCGACGACCTTCTTCAGCATGCTGTAGTAGGTCTTGGCGACGCCCACTTCGCCACCGAAGACGATGCGCTGCTCGGCGCCGGCTGCCCCACCCGCGGCCTCCTTGCGCACCATGCCGCGGCGCGCTTCTTCGTAGCCGTCGAGGGCGACGTAGTACGTCTCCAGAAGCTCCAGGGCGCGGTCGCGCCTGGCGGCGATCTCTTCTGCGGCGAAGTCCTGCTGCGCGGCGCGGGCGTCTTTCCGTGCGCGCGTGAGCCGTTCGCCTGTCAGGTCCGCGATCCACGTCTCGAAGTCGGCGTACTCGGACGGGCTGCGCTCGTAGATCTCGTGGACCGGATCCACGGACGCGAACCAGTCGGGCAATGCCTGGCCGACGATGACTGCGTCGTAGCTGTACGGCTCGATCTGCTCCCAGAATCGCGCCGCTGCGCGCGGATCGTCGAGCGCCGGCACGGCGATCTTCGCCGCCTCTTGCGCGAAGGCCCCGATGGTCTGCTTGTACGTGTGGCCGTTCTGCTTCAGCCAGCCCATCACGTACTCGTCGGCGTGCGCCCGCATGCTCTCGCCGACGACCGCGGGCGCTCCGAACGCCACCCACGAGTACTTGTAGTCGATGGCCTTGTCGAGTTGCGCCGTCGTGTTCGCCAGGAACGCGAACCAGCGCTCCAGGCTCAGGTAGCGAGTCGCATCGCCTGCGTCGAGATACGAGTTGGCGAGGGTCTCGATCTCGTCGAGCAGCGCGCCGCCCGGCATGACGGTCTCCGCACGCACCTGTTCTGGTGCGAGCACGGGGATCGGCGCCATCGTCGTGCTCGCCTGCTTCTTCTTGCCGGTCGCCGGATCGACGATCTCGATCGTGACGGTGAGCATCGTGCCGTCGCCTTTCGGCTGCGACGACTTCGGCGCGAACCACGGCAGCACGCTCTTCTCGCCGATGCCGTAGTGGTCAGGCCAGCGCTCGTAGTACTTGGCGAAGAACTGCTTGGCGTCGTTCGTCTTCGCCGGGCGCCACATGATCGGCTCCGGCTTTTCTTTCGACGCCGGGCGTCCCGCCTTCTTCGCTTTCTTCTCGGCCGTCTGTTCGACCTCGGACTCGTGCATCGCGTCGTAGACCTCGGCCGGAGCCGGTGCGGAGACGCCGCCGCGCACCTCCGCGACCTCGGCCGGCTGCGGCTCGCCCTCGATCGCGATGAGCTTTCCGGAGGAATCTTCGATGACCTCCACGGTCGATGGCTCCGGCATCTCCGGCGGCACCGGAAGAATGTTCTCCGGCGCGGGCTCCACCTGAATTTCACGCCGGCGGGGCGGCGGGCGGGCGCGGGAGGGCGCTTCCCGCTCTGGCACCTCGCGCCCGTAGGTCTCGATCGGCCGCTTCGGCTCCGTGGGCTTCGCTGGCACCGGCGCAGGCACCGCGGGCGCGGGCGGCAGGCCGGCTTCGTCGCGCAGCCGCGACAGGTACGCGAGCACCTCGCGCTGGCCCGAGAGCGCCACCAGGCTCTCTTCTTCGGCGAGGTACTTCTCGGTGGTCGTGATCGACTCGTGGCCGAGGATTGCCTGCACCTCACGCAGCGGCTTGCCCTCTTTGGCCATCGCCGTGGCTGCGAAGTGCCTGAGCGCGTGCGGATGCACCGTGGCGATCTGTTCGTCCGTAAGCCCAGCGTCGCGTGCGATGCGCTTCAGGATCGCGACCACTCCGTGCCTGGTCATGCCCTTCGTGAACTTGGTGCCTCCGAACGTGTTCGGCAGGTTGGGCTTGTACTGCTGGTAGCTCGACGACGAGTTCGCCCCCCAGAAATGTACTGGCGGGAACAGCGGTGCGTCGGGCTCGTCGTGCAGGAGCTTGTAGCGCCACTTGGGACTGTCCGGATGCACGTAGTGTGGCGCCTTCCTGCTGTCGCTCTGCGATCCGGGCGGCGGGCTCTGCGTCTTCAGCGCGGACTGGAACTCGATGAGCGCCTCCATCGCGTACGGCGGGAACGGCAGGCGCATGCGCTTTTCGCCCTTGCGCGTGACGACGACGACCGGTGGATCGTTCGTGGTATCGAGCCAGCCGGGCCACTTGTGCTCTTCGTCGGGCGCGGGTCTGCCACGGCGAAGCTGCGTGGCCTCGCTCACGCGCGCGCCCGTCAGCGCCAGGAACCGAAAGAGCGCGCGGTCGCGCTTCGCGGGCAGCGAGCGCGCTTCGTCGGCGGCCACCAGCATCTTCGCGACGAGCAGCGGATCCATGCGCTGCCGAGCCGCCGCTGCGCGCTTCTCTCGTCCAGCACCGCGCGACACCCGCTTCTTGATGAGCTTCCAGGGGTTCGCGAGCAGCACGGGCTTGCTCGTGCCGTCCACTTCCGCGAGCGCGTCCCAGAACGACGAGAGCGCAGCCAACCGCAGCGCCACAGTTGCGCGGCTCACGGGCTTCGGCTTGGGCAGCGTGTAGCTGAACACAGCCCACAGATCTACGAGCATGCCGTTGGGTTCCGGAATGAAGAACTGGTCGATCCCAGCACGAGGGTGCTCGCGCCGGATCTGTTCCAGCGTCGGCGAGCGCACGAGCAAGTCGTGCAGGACCATCCGGCCAAGCTCTTCGTTCAGCCACAGCATCGAGACCTTGCCGGGCTCCGGCTCGCCGTCCTTGTCGATCGCCGGGTGATCTCGTTTCTCGGATGCCGGCAAGAGCTTCGCGACGTCGGCAGCACCGATGGGCTTGCCGTACTCCTTCACGATCTCGTAGATGGCGAGGCGACTCGGCTCGTCGCCGTCCTTCAGCTTCTCTTCTTCGAGCGTGAACGGCCGGTTCGTGAGCCACTCGACGTACGCTTCGGCGTCGGCGCGCGTGACCTCGTGCGGCGCGACGACGGCCTTGTGCTTGCGCGCCAGGAACTCGAACAGTTCGATGATGGCGGTCGAGTAGGCCTTCCGCGTGGCGGGTGAGAACTGCCCCAGGTAGGAGTATTTCTCGGCGCCGGGCGTGAATTTCTCGCGGAAAAGCGAGAGCACCAGCGCGTACTTTTCGGCAAGCGCGCGGTCGCCGTCGGCGAAGGCCTCGACCCACGAATCGAGCGCTTCCTCGGACTCCTTGCCGCGCAGCCGAGCTAGCTCTGCTCGATTTCGGACTTGCCGCGACACGCTCCTGTCGTTACCATAAGTCGTTCATGTTCGCGACGCCGATCGGCAACACCGAGACGAAGATCGATGCGACTCGGCTCGGCTCGAAGCTCTACATCGGATCGCGTCCGCCGACCGGCGACGCGCTCCGCAAGGCGGGCTTTCGGGTGCTCGTGCTAGCTGCGGCGAGTTGGCAGCCGAAGGGATCGGTCGCGTACCCGGGATTGACCGTGATCCACGCTCCGCTGCGCGACGCCCCGGACGTGACCGAGGACGAGTACGCGACGGCGCAGCAGGCTGCGCGCATCGCCGCGCGTCACGTCATCGCTGGGCGGCGCACGCTCATCGCCTGCGAAGCGGGCCTGAACCGATCGGGCTTCGTCGCCGCGCTGACGCTTCACGAACTCACCGGCTGGTCCGGCAAGACGTGCGCCGACTACGTGCGCGCGTACCGCCACGGTGCGCTCTTCAACACGACGTTCCTGAAGATCCTCTCGCACATCCCGGCAGAGAAGGACTAGCCGCTCAAGTACCTGTTCTCGTCGTCGTACATGGTCCGCGCGTCCACGAGCCGCACGTTCGGGTGCTTGCCTAGCAGCGTGTCGGTCACCAGGCCCCGCACGACGGCTGAGTAGCTACACCCGATCGCAGCGGCGCGACGGGCCAGCGCTCGGCGCGCCCCCTGCGTGATGAGCGCGCGCTCTCGGTACGGGTACGCGCCGCCGACTTTGCCGCGTTCCCAACCGCGTTCGGGAGCCGACAGGCGTCGACCCTGCCAGACCCAGTAGATCGTAAGCTGGGAAGGTTCCTGGGAGCCAAGAAGATACCCGTGGATCAGACTGCGCAGCAGCGCACTGCCCTGAACGCCGCGCTCCTCGCAATGCACGATCCAGCGCTCGAACAGCGTCTTGGGCATCACGCACTTGATCTGATAGTGCTCGCTCTTCGCCTTCTTGCGACCGAGCGGCGGCTGCACCCCGAGCGCCTTCGACTGCTCCACGAAACGGACGCGCGCCTCGGTCAACAGGTCCGGCTGAATGCCGAGCGCCATCGCCCGCACGCGGATCTCGGCATCCGACCTCGCCGGCTCGCGCACATGGATCGACGCGAGCAGTCGCTCGATCAGCCAATCGCGGAACGCCGCTGCGGCTCGCCGCGCCGGCACAGAACTCACTGGATCAGCGGCCTGCGCTCGGCCATCGTGCAGTACTCGATGCAGTCCGGCGGGATCGCGATCATGGCCGGCTGGTTGTCCACCGTGACCGTCTCCAAGACCAGAAGCACGCCGCCCGCCCCGTTGCCTTCGACGTGCAGCGTCCCCGGCATCACCTTGGTGAAGACCGGATCGTTGCCGTTCATGGCCGGCCTCGGGAATGCCGCGTCAGAGAGCGCGCCGACGCACGGCGTCGCCAGTTGCAAGAGCACGGCGTGGCCGTCGAAACGCAGCCAACCGAGCGGGGTTCGCGGCAGCGCGTGACGCGCCGTCGTCTCTTCGTCGCTTTTTTCGGACATGTTCTTCTCCTTCACTCTCCGACTTCTTCGGACACCTGTTCGATCTTTGCTCCCAGCACGGCGCGCATAGCCTTCAGCCCTTCGAGGTACTCGGACAACTCGCAGTCGATCTCCTCGGCCTCGCTGAGCGCGCTCTGCATGATGGCCGCGAACGTCTCTTCCAGATCCTTGTCGTCCATCACGCGGCTCCCAGTCCGTGCAGCGGCCCGTCGAGCACCGTCTCCCAGGCCCAGCGCTCGCCGAATGCGGCGGCCTCGCCGCCTGCCTCGTCGTCCAGTTGCGACCACGACTCGTACGCCGCGCGCAGGGACGATGCAATGGCTTCCCACTCCACGGTCGGCGCCGTCGAGTTGTCGAAGTCGTCGATCGCGCCAGGCGGACCGGACGGGATCACGACAGCGCCAGGGCCGTGAACGTGGTCCGCGTGGCCGGTACAATCCGTGGCCACGATCGGCACACCGCAGGCGCGCGCTTCCAGCGGAACGAGCCCAAAGCCTTCGGCGCGCGACGGCTGCACGATCACGTGCGAGTACGAGTACAGCGCCGCGATCTCTTCCTGGCTCATGCCGAAGCCAGGCCGGATCGCAAGATCCCGACCCGTCGCAGCCAGGCCGACGTTCTCGGCCCAGAACTCGACCTCGGTGCAGAACTGCGGCTCGATGACCACGCAGAGCACCGCCGCCCGCGGCAGCAGGTTGCTCTTCTTCAAATCCGACCAGGCGCGCAGAAGCTCGCGCGTGCCCTTGCGCTGGCTGCCCGTGCTCGACATGTGCAGCGCGCGGAACTGCCTGTCGGCGAAGTCGCGCACGACGCGCGAACGTACGGCCTCGTTCACCTTGTGAACGCCCGGCGTCACGCCGTGCGGCGCCAGCACGACGGGCATGTCAGGGAAGTGGCGCTGCAACACGCGCATCGCCCACTTGCTCGGCGCGAGCAGCCCGGTGAACAGCGGGCCGAGGTGCTCGTGGTCCTGCGTCATGCGTCGCACGAAGCCCTGCGACAGATTCTCGGAGTTCGGCGCGAGCAAGAGCCAGCGCTTCTCGTGAAGCCCCATCAGCCGCGCGTGCGCGATTCCGAACGGGTTGCCGCAGTTGATCGAGATCGGCGCCTCCGCGCCCTCGTGGATCGTGTCCTCGCGGAAGTTGTCGAGGGCGACCATGCCGGCGAGCATGCTGTGCGCTTCGAGAGCGCGACGCACGCCGCGCGTCACCTGGCTGAATGACCCCTCGCCAACTTCGTGACCGTAGAGGCGGATCATGGCGTGCCTTTGCGTACGAGAGCATCGAGGCGTTCCATCCAGCCCGCCTCGCTCCCGTTCGGTAGCACCTCCCTAACGAGCGCCTGCGCGTCGGCCACGACTGCGGCCATCCCATTGATGATCGCACGGTAGTCCTGCTCGGTGGGCTCGGGCTTCTCCTTCCAGTCACTCCGCTCGTCGTCCGGTGTCACGCGGGTGAGCACCACGAAGTCCGCGGCGGTGGACGGGTTTGGCTCGTTCGGTCCCCAGGATACCCACAGGCCACCGAAGATCCAGTTGCCGCGTGGACGCCTGCGCTCGCTGCCCGACGCACGGCCGCGCCTGCGATTCTCCGTGCGAGCGCTGCCTCGGTAACGATTCATCCGAACCCCCCCGCCTCGCGCAGCATCTTCGGCATCCGCCTGTCCGATAGCTCAGCTAGCTCTAGCACAAGTCCCGCCATTCGCAGACCCACCGGCAGCCAGCCGAAGCTCTCGTAGAAGTCGGGCGGATGGATCCGGCGCTCGGGAGGCTGGGCTGCACGCAGCGCCTCGACCAGCGCGTCGAACTCGTATCCGGCCCAGTGCGCGTTCGGCTCCCAGCCGTAGGCCGGATCGACCGGGATCAGGTGGTGCAGGATCCGGATGTCGTCTGCACCGGCGTACTCTTCCGCGCCGCCGTAGCCGACGTACACCAATCTGTTCCCGGCGCAGCGCGAGTCGAACGCGGGCAGATCGAACGCCTCTCCATGCGAGCAGGTGACGTAGATGTTGTTCCGGCGGTGAAGCTCCGCGATCTGTTCGTCGCTGAGCCGCTCGGAGATCAGGCGCAGGCGCTTCTGCATGTTCTTGACCGTCCAGCCGTTCGCCTTCACGCGCAGATCGTCGAGCCACTGCTTGATGCTGTCGCCGCGCTTCGGGTAGTTCGGAGAATCGAACCAGCCGCTGGTCTTGACCGTCAGCGAGACGCGGTCCTTCGGCGTGAATGCCACGAGGAACGCGCCGAGCAGCCAGTGGTAGTTCTTGCGGCTCTCCCACTTGCCGATCGCGTAGAAGCGCTTGCCGGTGACCGGGTGCCACTCGATGATCGGGCGCCCCTTCGTGTCGAGCAGCACCTTGCCCTTCTCGTCGCGAGCGGTGGCCGTGTAGCCCGGCTGCTCGTTGCCACGGGGCGCAGAGATCCGGCAGACCAGGCTCGTCGCCGGGTTGTACGCGCACGGGATCACGTGCAGCTTGTTCGCCAGCACGCCGCTCGCGATGAAGGCCTCGTAGTTCGCCTGGCACGGCACCCAGACCTGGCCGCAACGGTTCAGGATCTCGACGATGGCAGGATGCACCGTCGAGCGCTCCCACGACGTGTAGACGATCGTGGACTCGTAGACGCGCTTCTGCATCTCGAAGTCCATGACGCGCACGCCCTTCGGGCACACGAGGCCGAGCAGCGAGTCCGAGTTGTGAATGACCACGTGCCGGATCGCGACGGCGACGTCGCTCATCGTGACCCGGTGCAGGCCTCCGACCTTCGAGAGCACGTCGGGATGGATCTCGCCTTCGAGCATCTGGGATTCCCCGGTGTGCGTCAGGCTGACCGGCAGGCCCGTTGCGGCGAGCGCCGCGACACATTCCCGCACGTGCCGGCCCATCCCGTCCCACAGCGGGCGCCACGGGCCCTGGTACTGGATCCCGATCGGCAAGAGCGCCTTGTCGCCCGGCGCGGCGTACGGCATGTCGAGCAGCGCCTCGTTCGGCGGCGCGCCCTTGGCATCGCCGTCGAGCAGGTTCTGGTCGGCGCCGCCGGTGAAACCGGAAAGCTGGTCGGCTAGCTCGGACACTAGCCGCTCGTCACTCTTCGACGACGCCGTAGATGTCGTCCTCGCGCATCAGGATCAGATCGTCCTCGACCGACCACGCGCGCACCTCGTTCCGAAGCTCGTTGCCGGAGTACTTGCCGAAGAGGATCCGATCGCCCTTCTTGACGCTGGGCTCGCGGCGCGCGCCGTTGTCGAGCACCTTGCCCGGACCGACGGCCATCACGACGCCGAAGGTCGGCTTCTCCTTTGCGTTGTCGGGAATGATCAGGCCCGATTCCGTGCGGTCCTTCGAGGCCTCACGCTTCACCAGAACGAAGTCGTACAACGGATTGATCTTCATGGACTTTCCTCTCGTCTCTTGTCGAAGGCCTCGGGCGACAGCGTGATGACCGTCGTGACGTCGAACGGCACCTGCTTGCCCGGGATCTGTTCCAACGGCAGCGCGGCGTGTCTGGGCGCCGGCGCGGTCTCCGCGCACGGCTTGCAAGCTCCGACCTCGCGCACGATCTGTTTTCCGAAGCCGCCGCGGTCTTCGCGGCCCTCACCACGGTAGACGTAGTGCCGCCCCGGGTGCCTCTGGTCGCGCGTCTCGACGACGACCATCTGGCGCGCGACGTGCTCTTCGCTGTTCGATCCACACAGGGCGCAGCGGTACATGTTTCAGTTGTAGCCCTTGCCACTGCGATACCTGCGCAAGCTGCTCGACGCGCCAGCGTAGGCCTGCTGCGTGCCCGTACTCGTCTTCGCGTAGTGCGACGTCTTGTTGATGCCGAGCAACTGCGCCTGGTCGATCGCCTTCTCGTCCGCGCCGATGAACGCGAACTCCCACGAGTACTGGTTGCGCTGCTGCTCGATGAGCGCCTGCACGCGCGCGGCCGTGTACTCGACGCTCGCGTTTTCGAGACCGTCCGTGATGACGACGACGATCACGCGCGCGGGCCTGTCCGCATCCGGCATCCCCGACAGCTTCGCGCCCACGCTCTCGATCGTGCGGCCGAGAGCGTCGAGGTACGCCGTCTGTCCCCTCGGCACGTACGTCTGAGCGTTGAGGGGCGGCACCTCGCCGAGCGGCTTGCCGTCGTGGACGATCTGGTACTCGTGGTCGAACTGCACCAGCGTGAGCAGCGCCTCGCCCGGCGCCTTCTTCTGATCGGCGAGCAGCGTGTTGAAGCCGCCGATCGCGTCGTCGCGCAGCGTGCTCATCGAACCCGAGCGGTCCAGCACGATCGCCATGAACGTAGAATCCTGTTTCATCTTAGACCTCGACCACCTGCGATCCCTCGATTCGGACCGCGTAGTTGCAGTTGTAGTTGTCGCAGCGGACGGTGTCCTTGCACCAGACGGTGCCCGCGATGATGATCGCGATCTGGGTGAGCGGCGCGAAGGGGTGCGGCACCATCACGGTCTGCCCCTTCTTGAACTTCCGCACCTCGACGCCGAAGCGGACCGCGCGCTCGTCCTCGTGAAGCTCGAACGGCCGGTGCGAGTTGCGCACCATCATCTGCGACTCGCCCTGCGGCACGCCGCGCTCGACGCATCGCGGGCACACGAGCGTGAACATCAGATCCAGTTCGCCCTGCTTGCCGCCCTCCATCATCGTGATCTCGCTGATGGCCTCCTGCCGCACCGTGCCGTCGCGGTTCATGTAGAAGAGCACCAGCATCGGCGTGGACTGGTTCACGAAGCGCTGCTCACCGAGACGAGCGGCCTCGCCAGGCCGGATCCCTCGGCTCGCGATGTCGGCCACCCGATCCTCGTGATCGCGACGCTTGCGAGCGTCGTCGCGACGCCGCGCCATCTCGTTGTCGTAGGTGCTCGTGCTCGTGCCGCCCTTGACGAACACGAACCCGGACTGGTCAGGCTTCGGCGACTCGGCCATCACTTGCCCTTCTTGAACCACTTCTTGCCGACTCGGCCGAGGCCCGCCAGCGTTTGCTTCACTACCGGCAAGTTCAAGAGGGAGTTCTCGGCCATGTCCCGCGTGGTCTGCGCCAACGCGCGCAGCAGACGTCGCTCATCCTCCTCCCGCTGGTAGTCCTCGGCCGACATTTCGATCCGCACCCGCTCCTGGCCCACCGTGTTCGTGTACTTCTCGATCAGCGTCGCCATCACGCTTGGCCACCCTGCGTGATGTGGCGCGCCTGCACCGCGGTCTCGATGCCGCTCATCGTCCTGATCACCGAGCCGACCGCCTTCTGCACCTCTTCCGGCGTGTCGTCGTCCCAGCCGGAAATGTCCCCGCCGTCCACCTTCAGCCGATCGACAACCGGCCCCACGAAAGCGGTGCCGTCGTCCGTGACGAGCACGATGAGTTCGCAGATCTCTTTCGTGGAGGTGTTCACGACGCGGATCACCGCGATGCGCGTGGATCCCTCCATCGGCGTCGATTCGAGAAGCATTGCTAGCCCGGCAAGCTAGCCGCTGGATCGCGATCCGTCAAGACCGCCGAGGACGCCGGCCCCACAGGCGCCGCCTGCGGTGGGCGCGCTGCCACGCAGACTGGTCCCTGCGGTACTGCTTGAACGCTTCGGTCTTCTCGTCCACGCGCTTCAGCTTGAAGTACGCCCCGCGCGCCTCCGAATAATCCTTGGAAATCTTCGTCTCGCGCGCCTCGTGCCTGACGAGAACGCGGCCCAGTTGCGCGAACGCCTTGAGCAACACCTGGCTCGGCGAACTGCGGTGGTAGCCTCGTCCAGCCTTGCTGTGAAACTTGCGCTGCGCGGCCTTCGTCTCGGCCGAGTACGGGGGGCGCGGCCTGCTCATCTTGGACATGGCCAGCACCGCTAGCACGGCTAGCCCGCAGCGTCACCGCCGGTTCGGCGTGTACGCAGGCTGCATGCCCGTCAGCTTCACGACGACGATGCTGGAGACGACGGCGACCACGGTCGCGGCCACGATCGACGCGAAGAAGTCGGACTTGTACCAGGGCACCGGCTCCGGCAGCCCATCGACGCAGCCCTCGCAGCCGGGATGCGGGTCGCCGTCCTCGCAGATGACGCACTTGCTGTCCCAGAGGTACGAGCAGTGCGGGCACGTCTGGACGACGGGCCTGGCGCTGGTCTGGCCGAAGCCCAGGAACATGTTCCTACGCTCCGGCCGAGGCCTTGCGCGTCGCGTGGTACATCCACGAGAACAGCAGCCCGAGGCCGATGCCGCCGGACGCCGCGAGCGCAACCATCCCCCAGGATGTTTCCTTGTACTGGTCGCCCTCGGCGCCGAGCCCGCGCATCGACCCGCCGCAGTTCCCGCAGCAGCCCAGGCCCGAGAAGGGACTCGTCGTCGCCGCCCACTGCGGAAGATTGTCGTTCTCGCCGGGCACGGAGGGCTCGTACGAGCCGACGCCCACCCGCGGCGGACCCGCCACCAGCGGGTTGATGCCCCAGCCCGGCACGGGCGCGGTCTGCCAGCCCGGATCGCTGACCTGGGCATGCGCGTAAAAGCTCTGCGGGGTTTCGTAGTACGACACGGTTCACCTCACGACTTGATCCACCACGCCGCCGCACCGACTGCGACCACGATCATGACACCGACCGCGAGCACCGTCTTCAGCGCCTCGTCGCGAAGGGTCTCGGCCTGCGCCAAGACCTCTTCCTTCTGCTTCTCGATCTGCGGAAGGATGATCGTGTTGAGCGCGTGCTGCAACGCATCTTCCGCCGTGCTCTGCGCGTCAGCGAGCAGGTTGTTGATGTACGGCTGCGCCTTGGAATAGATCGTCGGCAGCGCCGAGTCGAGCGTCGCCGGCAACACCTTCACGGCGCCGATGATCGCGTCGTTCGTCATCTGGTCGATCGGCAGCGCCATGTCGGTACGGCCGACGATCGGCAGATCGACGCTGTACCGGATCTCGCACGGATCCTGCGGCGGGTGCTCCGCGTTGTAGGTGCTCGTCGGGCACCATCCAGGGCGCGCGCCGAGACCAGAGAGCAGGCCGAGGCCGTGATAGCTCAATCAGTCCTCGTCTCGCGCAAGACGGGCCTGCAACTCTTCCACGATGTCGTCTTCGTGGACCTGTCCGTCGCTGTCGACTTCCCAAACGACGCGCGTGTCCACTGTCTCACCGAGCGGGTAGGTCGGCGCCTTATAGAGACCGGAGCCGTACACCATGATCTCCGCGGTGGTGCCCGGCTCCCGAAACGACGGTTCGTCGACCGAGATTTCCACATACCCAATGTCGCTGCGCGCAGCGGCGCGACGCAGAATTTCTGCCGCTGCCGACAGGAGCCCCGAGCCCGAGGGGATTTGCAGGGCTCGCCCGCTGCGCCTCTTCTTCTGCTTCGACTTCGCCATCTTCTCACCCGACCAGCAGCGCGGCCTGGTTGATGGTCAGGGCCTGGCCGCCCGTGCCGCCCGAGGACGCCACGGCGAGTTGCACCGTGTCGCCGAACGCGAGCTTGCGGTAGGCGCGCGCCGACACGTGATCGATGTCCGTCTCCCACGTATCGATCCCGAAGCCCGCAGGGCCGTGCGCCGGCTGTCCGTTGACGACGACCGACAGGTACGTGGTCGCCCCCAGCAACGGGTCTTCGAGCGATCCGCTCATCTGCGCGGACATCGAGAAGCGCCGTGCGCCACCCTGATAGGTCATCACGCCGTTCACCGGAAGCGAGAAGCCGGTGTTGTCCACGCCAGCGACGAAACCCGGGTCCGTCACCAGCGTGAAGAGCGGGAAGATCGCGACGTTCGGGATCGTGAACGCCGCGGTCGGCGATCCGAAGAGCATGATCGCGCCGGCTCCTGCGCCGAGTCCGGAGAAGAACGGACCCGTCAGGTAGAGGCCCATGAAGCGCGTGCCCTTCGAGCTTCCCGCCATCTGCTCGTCGCCGAGCGGCTGTCCGGTCACGCCCAGCGCTATACGCTGCACCACCAACTGGGGAGCATCCGCCGCCGCGTAGCAGTGCGCGACCAGCGTCCCCGGTGGGATCCCGGCACCGCCGACGATGTTGATCTGGGCCGCCGCCACGATCTCGACGATGAACGTGTGCCCGTCCCCGGCGCCGGACAGCGTGACCGCCGTGACCCGGGCCGTCGGGATCAGGGAGAGCGCCAGGAAGACCGCGTTCACTCGCGCCTGCAGATCGCTCGCGTCCGCGCTCTGGACGTACTGCACGAGCGCGTTGGCATCGGAATTCACGGTTGCGAATGTGGTCATGCTGCCTCGTCTTTTTGCGTGTCGTAGTGCTTCTTCAGAAGATCGTGCGCGGCGTTGATCTCCTTCATCTTCGCCTCGCGACGCGCGCGGTCCTTGTCGTCGACGGCGCGATCCGAGTGGTGCCTGAGCACGGCCTTGCGGTACGCGAGCGCGACCTCTTCCCACATCGCGCTCTTCTTCAGCTTGAAGAGCTTCAGCGCGGCCACGATGTTCTCGGGCACGACCGGACCCTTCGACCGCCTCGCTTCACGCACGCATCGGAAACAGATCGCGTTGCCGATGAAGTCCACGCGCGAGTGCGCTAGGCACACCGGATCGCCGCAGACGTCGCACAAGCTCATGGCCTTGAAGCTGCACCGCTCGCCGGGCTTCATCCGAAACCGGCACGGCCGCGGATCCGCCGCGAACATCACCCACTTGTCCGAGGCGTTCTTCGCGAGCAGCGTGCCCCACTGGGCCACCTGCTGCATGACCTCGGCCGCGCCCTGCGCCTGCTGCGCCTGCTCCGTCGCCTGCTGCACCTGATGCAGAAAGCCGGAGGCCGCACGAGCCCATCCCGCCCAGTCGGCGGCAGCGATGCGCTCGGTCCAGTCGCGGGGTCGCGGCATCTTCTACGCAGCCCTCTTCTTCTTGCGGAAGACCATGTAGCCGACGAATGCCGCGACGCCGCCCGCGCCGATCCACGCCACGGTCGAGATCTTGATCCCGCCAGGCGCCTTGTCGCCCTTCGTCTTCTGCGCGACGGTGAAGTACGGATCGGTGACCTTGCCATCGGCGCCGGCGTTGGCGAACTGCTGGAACCACGCCGACATGCGCGGGAAGTTCGTCGTGAAGTAGGCAGGGTTGCCGGGGAAGCCCGGCGACGCGACCGACGCCGAGAGCGCAGTCGCCACGCCCTTGGCGTTCGGGAACGTGTTGCCGCCGCGCGCTGCGGTGAGTGCGTTCGCCGCCGCGGCCGTCGTGACACCGACCCTCGGGCCGACGCTGAGCAGCCAACTGTTCCACAGCGCGACGGACGTGGGGCCCCAGATCGGATCGTCGATGAAGTCCTTGCCCCACATCTGCTGCGCCTCGGGCGTCGGCGTGCCGACCGACATCACGAGCACGCTCTTCAGTTCCTGCATCGTCACCGGATCCTTCAGGTTCAGCGTCGGGCCGCCGCCCGGCGCCTGCCCGAGCGAGCCGTCGTTCCAGGCCCGGAGCGGGCCGTCGAGCGCGTCGGCCTGGTACGAGAAGACGCCGTCGCGCCAGGCGTGGAGCGACGCCTCCGTGTCGTCGTAGTGCTGACCGAGCCCGCTCAAGATCCCCTGCTTGAACGCATGCACGCCGCCGCCGGCCGCGCGCGCTTCCACGTACTCGCCGATGCCGCGCATCTGGCCCGAGACGCGACGGCCCAGGCTCCCGTCCTTGAACGCGCGCAGCCGTCCCGCCGGAACATTTCCCATCGACAGGTAGTAGTCGCCGACGCCGATGCCGGCGGCACCTTCCTGAATCGTCGCGCCCTCGGTGGAGTAGTAGCTCATGGCGGTTTTCCTCTTGCTTTCTCAGGAATCTACCGCGTCACCGCGGCGATCACAATCACCAGACCGAAGCCGATCGCGATCGGCGCGATCAGCCCTGCGTAGGGGTTTTCCTCGGGCGGCGGCGCGTCCTCGCCAACAGCGCGACCTCCGGCGTCCACCCAGAACGGCTGGCACGAGCCGTCGCGCATCAACGCCCAGCCGGGCGCGTCGCCCACGCCGTGCAGGCTCACCGGCCACCTCCGCGCCGCGCGACCCACTCGCGGTACATCTTGTTGTAGCGCTTCTTGCGCTCGGGGTCGGTGACGATGGTCTTCCGGCGACCGCGCGTGTCCGGCGACGTCCCGCGGCACACGCACTTGTACTGGCCGCACGTGCATTCCCAGTCGTCGACGCGACCGAAGCGACGCTTCAGCGGACCAGGACCAAGCTGGCTCAGTCGCGCGAACGGCCAGTGCTCGGTCGGGTTCTCGATCATCGGACCCTGCACGATGCGGACGCACGTGACGGTCGGATCGGACGCGATGTAGCGGGCGCCTTCCAGCGCCTGCTCGTAGGTGTCGTACGTCCTCTCGTGCAAGACCGGCTCGTCGTCTTCGAGCGACACGCCCTCGATCATCAACCCGAACGGCCGCGTCGGATCGATCGCCGCTGCTGTGCGCTCGACCTCGCCGCGCGCGATGCCTGCGACAGTGGGGTTTCTCTTCACAGCCGCCTCCCCACGGCGCCGATCGCCGCCTCACCCGCCTCGAACGCGAGCGCCTTGCCCACGCCCTGCTCGTGGACGATCTGCGACATCATCTTGTAGCGGAAGTAGAGCGCGGCCCCGGCGACGACGAGGATGCCGCCCACGATGCCGACGACGGCCCACGTCGGGATCGGGTGCGACTCCGGCGGCGGCGTCGCGGGCGGCGGCGCAGCATCGCCGAAGCCCCTGAAGCTGCGGATCGGCGGCGTGTCGAGCGTCGTGTAGTAGCTCATCGGCGGCCTCGCATCAGCGAGCGCACGACGATCGCTGCGGCTCCGACGCCGAGCGCGATTCCGATCCAGCCGACCGGGCCGAGCTTTGGCTTCGCCGCGCTCTTGGTCGCGTCTTCGATGCTGAAGAGCTTCACCGTCTGCGCAATGAAGAGATCGCCCATCAGTGCTTGCTCCCGAAGACGAACCACGCTCCGACGAGCGCCGCGCCGCCGGCCGCGGCCAGTCCCCAGTTCAGCATCGAGCTTTTCTTCTTTCCCACCTCGACCGCCGCTGCATACGCCGCGACGTCCTTCTTGTTTTTTGCCTGCAACTGCGCTTCGAGCTTCGCGACCTCAGAAATCGCGAAGGCCTGGAACTTGACCATGCCCTGCGCGATGCTGCGGCCCCAGTTGGCGACGTCGAACCAACAGCCGAACTTCCCGCTGCACGACTTGGCCGGATCCCCACACCACTTGGTGTTCCACGCCGGCGTGTTGGCGCAGAGGCCGAACTTCATCGCTTCTTCGTACGTGGGCTGCGCGTAGACGCTGACGCCGTTCTCGCCTGGGAAGCCCACCATCTTGTCGTGGTCCCAGGGGCCGACCGAGCCGTACGTCTGCAAGTCGTAGCAGGTGCCGTTGGGACGCCCCTGCGCATCGAAAAGATCGCACTGCACCTTTTGCTTTTCGGCCAGGGTCGTGACCTGTCCGCCGTAGCTCCGCGTCACCTCGACAGCCACCAGTCCCCAGTTCGGCCACCGGAACGCGCTCTTGGGCAGGATGCCGAAGAACGCCATGAGCGGCTCGACCTCCGCGCGACTCATCGGCTTGCTCGCCTGTCCGAGCTTCTGCCGCCGCGGAACGATCTGCTCGTTCGTGATCTGGATCATCATCGCGAGGAGCGCCTCGTACGCATCGCTCGCCGCCGCGAACGCCGCCCGGCGCAAGTCCTTCGCGCGCTTGACCTGTTCCGGCGTCGGCGGCGTCCAGTGGATGAGGTTCGGAGGAAGATACTCAGGACCGCCGAAAATATCTTCGAGCGCCCCGACGATGGCCTCGCCGGCGTCGTAGAGCCGGCCGCCGATTTCCTTGCCGATGAAGCCGCCTACCTCGCCGCAGAAGCCGGCGACGATCGGTCCTCCTTCGGCGCAGAATGCTGTCGCGGCGGCGGCGCCCGCGGCACCGGAGCAGTCCGCCACGTGGTCGCGACTGGTGCCCGTGGACGAGAAACAGTCCTCTGCCGCGCTGACGGCCGCCTCGCCTGGCGTGGGGCCCTGGCCGAGCGCGCCGAAGCCCCTGAACCCGCTGATCGGCATGTGCGTCACGTGGTACGTCACGCCGTCTTCCTTCCGACCACGAAGGCTCCCACGAGAGCGACCGTCGCGCCGACGACGAGTGCGATGCCTCCGAGCAGGTACGGCAGCAGCGCCTTCGCACGCTCCTCGGCCACGGCCATGGCGTCGGTCGCCATCTGCTCGACAGGGATGTCCGCCGTGAACGTCTGTAGCAGCGGGACGTTCGTGCGGATCTGGTATTCCTTGCCGAGACCGTGATAGCTCATCGGATCTCCGCGGATCAGTACCTCGGGTACACGTTCGTCGTGATGATGAACTTCAGCGGCGCGTCGGAGAAGTCCGGCTTCGTCTCGGAGTCGATGAAGCATGTCGGGCTGCCCTGGCCACGTCCGGTCAGCAGCACGATGAGGTGGCCGAACTTCACGCCACCATCGGACTCGCCGATGTAGGCCTCCAGCACCACGCCCTGGATCTCCTGCGCCGCTCCGGACTTGATCGACTGGCCGACGAACGCCTGCGCCGCGGCTGGCACCGCGAAGGACACCTTGAACAGATCCACGACGGACACGGCCATCGCCACGTCGCCGTTTTCCCAGAACACATCGCCTTTGGCGGCGGCGATGTTGCGGATCGTGCCGCGCAGACGCGGTGCCGGTCCGACGCTGTTGCTCGCGAACAGCGAAACGATGTCTCCGTCTGCGATTGCCATGGTCAGTACCTCGGGTACACGTTGGTGGTGATGATCAAGCCCGGCGGCAGCGTCGTGAACGCAGCGTCGAGCGTGACGTCGATGAAGCAGTCGGGGCTGCCCTGGCCGCGCCCGACGAAGAGCCCGACGAGGTGGCCCTCCTGCACGCCTGCGTCGTTCTCGGCGATGTAGGCGTGCAGAAAGACTCCTTGCGCCTCCTGAGCGCCGCCCCCGAACTTGAACGACTTGCCGCCGAAGTTCCCGCCGGGCGCTCCGGCGTCGAGCACCTTCACGAGCGCCGCCACGGGCACGACCGCTTGCGTCTCGCCGTTCTCCCAGAAGACGAACGCCGCAGCGGCGCCGGCGACGTTGTCCGCGTAGCCGCGTAGCCGTGGCGAGGTTCGGATCGGCCCTTCGCCAGAGTTGGTGCCGCTTCCGTGGTGGAGCAGCATCACCGTGTCACCAGTTGCGATTGCCATTTGTTTTTCCTTTCACTCGACCACGCGCGAGATCTTCTCGCGCAAGAGAAACGCTCCGACGCCGCCAACGACGACGCCGATGCCGAACCACGCCCACGCCGGGATCCCGGCGTCCAACTCGTCCATGCCGAGGCCCGCAACGCGACCGACGAGGCCGAGCGGACCGCCCGTCGCCTGAAAGACGCTGCCGGCCACCTCGGCCGCCTGGATGCCGTCGCGCACCTGCATCAGCCGCCCCTCTTCTTCTTGCGCGCCCAGAACCAGACGCCGCCGACGATCCCGATGCCGACAGCGAAGCCCAGCCCGTAGTGTACGTAGCGTCGGCGCTTCGCGAGCGCCTCCGCTTCCTTCGTGAAGCCGGGGCAGGATCTGTTCGCCGCGCCCGCGAAAGCGGCGCCCATGAGAAGCGGGCAGTGGGGCCCGATGCTCGGGTCCGCGATGCAGTCGGCGAGATCCGCGATTGCCTCTGCGCGATCGAGCGGCGTCTCGCACGGCGACGACGGCTCGTAGCCCGAGCAGAAGCTGGTCTTGAGCAGCGCCTGCGCGAACTCGGGGCTGCGGATCCACGTGTTCTCCGGCGGCGCACAGATCGAACCCGCGCCCGGGTCGAGCAAGTGCCCTGCACCGTCGTAGAAATTCTCGCAGACGGTAATCTGCTTGACGAGTTCCTCGTCGATGCAGCTAGGGGATTGGCCCGGGGCGACTCTCGGCATCTTTTTTCGCTGCCCTGTGCGCTAGCCACAGCGCGAAGATCGAGCCCGTGGGCAACGCAACCCACAACGCCCAGAGCGCCAGCAGTAGCGACGGTTTGTTCTTGCGAGCACGACGGTTCCTCTTCATCCCTTCTTCTTCATGACGTACCAAGCCAGGCCACCGCCGACGACGAGCACGCCGGCGGCGATGCCGCCGATCAGCAGGTAGTTCGTCTTCTTCTCGCCGGGCGGCGGCGGCGCCGCTTCCGTGATGTCGGGGCCGGGCGCGCACGAACAGTCCGGCATCTGCGTCGTGCCGGGCGGACACGTCTTCGCGCAGGTGATCGGCTTCTCGGTCGTCTCGATCGGGCAGTGGCTAGCCGTGGCGAGGCGCATCGCGAAGTTGCTGTCGCGCTTGAGCCAGTAGCAGACGCTGCCGGCCGCCGGCTTCGTCGCGGGCAAGCAGCCGGCGAGGTACTTCACCTGAGCGTCGTCGAGACAAGCCGGCAGGTGCGGCGCGGCGCGCGTGCGCTGCTTGTTCCAGTTCGACGAGCGAACTTCCCTGATCAGCGGGGCCGTGATCTTCTTGTTGTCGCCGGGGAGCGGTCCCTGCTTGACGTTGCCGTGGACGTTCTTGATGTTGTGCGGCGTGCTGTCCCGCGGCGGCGGCGCGGCCTGGACGTTGCCGCCAGGATGGTACTGCTGCGTTCCGCGGCGCTGCGTAAACGGGACGCACTTGCCCGACGTGTCCTTGTAGTAGCCGGAGTCGCAGTCCGGGCTGGTCTGGATCTGCTGGACGCACTTTCCAGTGACGGGATCCATGAACTGGCCCTGCACGCACGTCGGAATGAGCACGCAGTGGCCGAACATGGTCGAGAAGCCGGGGCCGCAGGTGAGATCGCCGGGGACGCACCAGGCACTGGGATTGTTCGCCTGCGTGATCGTCCCCGGACCGCATCTGGCGTCGGTGTACTGCACGCCGTTGAAGGTTGCCGTGGCGCCGAGGCCGCGCATGGCGCCCCGGTACGGCTGCTGTCGGCGCAGCCAGCCGCACTGCGCCCTGAGTTGGGCGTCCGTGGGATTCGGGAGACGGGGACCGCCTGGGTAGGCCGAGCCGCCGCCCCACACGAACTGGCCAGCCTTCATCGTGCCGGGCGGACACCGGATCCCGACGACGCCCAGCCCCGCCGCCGCCTGCTCGTACGCTCCGATTCCGATGAGGTGCATGGTCATGCTCTCCTTGCGCGGGATGCCGCCGCTTCTGCCGCCTGGCGACGGACTTCCCTGTAGCGCTGCTCGATGCGCTCACCGAGATGCTTGCCGTGCGACAAGATCTTCAGAAGCTGGCGCGCGGTGATCGCGCGCTTGTGCTGTGCGGCGTTCGCGTTCACGACGCGCTCCGCGGAGCGAAGATGGCGCCCATGAAGAAGCCTACGAGGGCGCCGGCGAGCGCGCCGGCGACCATTCCCATGGCCATCGGCACTCCGCACGACTTTTCTTCGGCCGGCGCATCCTCGCCCAAGCCGTTGAAGCCGGAGTCGTGGCACCCAGACTCCATGCCCTCCATGTAGACGTCGAACAGATGTCGAGCGTCGATCTTTCGCATCGTACATCCGTGGCGCGGCTGGCTCGCCCAAGCCAGTAGCGTGTTCGCCGCGACCTTCGCATTTCGGAACTCGATCAGCGCCGGCGCCACCTGCGGGGTGCTGATGGCTCGTATCGCTCCCATGCCGGAGGGGTGCGTCAGCGTCATGCCTTCGTGATCGAGATCTTCTTGGATGACGCAGTCCGCCGGATCCGTGACGAGTTGCCCGCGGATGATCGAGTACGACGGGCAACGCCAGAGGGGCGTCGCGCCGTCGTGCGCCGACACGGTGCCGAGACCGTGCAGGCTCATCAGCGCCCCCTCATGGCTCGGACGACGAAGAACGCGATGATCGCGGTGCCGGTCGCGATCAGCGCCGGGTACACCCAACTGATCTTCACGGGTTTCTCGATCAGCGGCGGGACGTCGGTCTTGGCCGGCGGCGGGCCCGAGTCGACGGGCGGCACCTTCTGCTGTCCACCGCCGCCGCTGAGTTGCATCGCGAGCGCCTGCTGGAAAGGGATCGCCGGAGGCTGACGACGCGAGGTCGAGCGGTAGTCAACCTGCATCGCGAAGACGAGCCGGCCGCCGACCGAGCCCGCGGCCTGGTCGAGAGATTTGTTCCCGGCTCCGCTCGCGCCCGCCTGCCGGCGCTCGGCCCAGTGCAGGAACAGAATCCTCGGCGTCGGGCTCGCGTCGGCCTGGTCGTAGATCGCGTCGGTCTCGTACGCCTGGTAGTCGGTGCCCGACCACATGGCCTCGACTTCGTTCGGCGTCGGCAGCTTCGTCGTGAGCACGGCGATGAACGGCAGCGGCGCGCCGAACGTCACCGTCGGCACCATCCTCACGAGCGCGTCAGTCAGCGACGAGAGCGCGATGTTCGTGTCCGGCGGCTGCTTCACGTCGTCCCACGAGACGCCGCCCGTGCGCCCGCCCCACGGCGTGAACAAGCCCACGGGCGTGAGCGTGAGCATCGAGCCGACCTGGCTGAGCAGATCGAGACCGGGAAAGCTCGCTGGGAAGTTCGTGCCCGGCGGCGCGGGCAGACCAGCCTCGCCGAGCCCGATCGGCTCGTACATGTTCATCACGCCGTGATTGCGTCCGCGGCCCATCAGTACTCGGCCCCCACAAGCGTTTCGATCGTGCCGCCGATCAGCCGGCTCGCCTTGCGCAGCCCAGCCGCTCTTTCCGTGTCACCCGCCTCGTCGTAACGATCAGCGGCGGCCTCCGCGAGCACCTGCGCTTCCAGCAGATCCTTCACGGCGGCAGCCACTTTGCGCGTCAGCCGTTCGAGCGCGCGGCCAGGCTCCATCGACCAACTCTCCTGTGCGCCGTAGAACGGCGACTCAGGGTGGGCGCCGAGGCCCAGCGGGTTGCGCTTCGCCATCAGCGCGTCTCCCGCTCACACCCACGAGCCAGCCGGCGAGCGTATCCGAGCACAGGTTCGGTGCCGACCATGTCCGTGAACCGGCACGTCCCCCGCGGCCCGCCAACCGGCTGGCTCCTGGGTGTGAACTTGAAGAACAGATCCATCGCGTCTCGCTCACTTCGGGTACATCTGATCCATCACGGGCTTCACGCAGCGCAACATGTCCTGCAGCCACTGGTCGGGCACGAGGAACCCCATCAGATCCATTTCGAGGAACGCGATCGGGCTCGGCAGCGTGCGGAACACGATGCAGCGCGACTGCACCGTCTGGCCCGGCTTCACGTACAGCGTGAACGGCGCGTTGAGCGCGCCGTAGCGCGTCGGCCGCTGCGGCAGCATGCTGAGCCCCGCGCCGGCGGCGTTCGCGAAGCTCGACGCCGCGGCGATGTTGAAGACCGAGACCGGCGGCGGCGCGACAGGCGCCGTGGGCCCGAGCAGCGCAGCGGACCCCGGCACCGACGTGCCCGGCGCCTGCGGCTTGTCCGAGAAGGCCTGGAAGGCCGCGGTCTGCACCGCGATCGGATCGATCTGGAACTGGATGTTCGAGTAGTGCTGCTGGTTGATCGTGAGGTCGAAGCCCATGATCGACGAGAACCTGCGCGGCTCGATCGGCACCGAATCGCCCGGATCGATTCCCGAGAAGACGTAGATGTCGGGGCGGAAATCGAAGATGAGCAGCGAGAACGTCGTGGGCACGGTGAACGCGCCCAACTCGATCACCGCCGGCGCCGCTGGGCTGACGCCCGGCAGGAACATCGCCTCCTCGGGCAGCCGGCGGTACAGGCGCTCCCACGGAATGACCGCCGGGTGCAGCAGGAGCGAGTTCAACAGGCCCCCGCCGAGTTCCACGCGCGTAGCGTCGCAGCCCCACCACTCCTCGACGCCCTCCTCGCCGGGCGCGAGCCCCTGGCTCTGGCCGGGCGCCAGCGTCTGCGGCTTCGTGTGCGCAGGCCGAGGCGCGAACTGCCGCGACTGCGCGGCGCTGATCATGAGCGGCGAGCGCGGCATCAGGTCAACCTGATCGGGCCAGGCGGCTGCACGATTCTGAAGCCGTGGAAGCCGATGTAGAGGAAGCCGTCGGGCAGGCGCTGCAACGGGTCCGTCGTCACGCCCGCCGTGTTCGGGTCCACGATGCCCTCGTGGACGTCGTACTGCGAGTCGATGAACGGGTACACGCCGCCGGCGCCGAAGCCGAAGGCGTTGCCCGCGCTCGGGTTGTTGACGTGCGTCGGCACGACCTTCCACTGCAAGGTCTCGCCGCGCTCGAAGAAGTCGAGCGCGCCCAACTGGAACGGCGCGTTGATCTGCGTCGACCAGAAGGTCGTCGGCACCTGCATGTTCGAGCGCGGGTACGCGGCGCCCTGGTTGAAGAACTCGACCAGGCCGTCGAACTCCATCGTGCGGAACGCGGAGTGGTTCGTCGGCGAGGCGTAGACCGGCGCGCCCGTGCCCGGGAACGCGATCGGCGCGATGACGTTGAAGGGCACGCTCGCGTCGTTGATGTCCCACGCCGAGTGGATCGGGCGGAACCGGCCGAAGCTCCGGCCCTGGAAGCTCGCCGGCTGGCCGCTGATGGGCGAGATCCGGTTCACCTGCAGCGCGGACTGGAACGTGGCCATGCGCAGCATCGCCACGAAGGGACCGTCCTGGCTGATCTGCTGGGTCTGCTGCTGCTCGCTCGTGACGTTCGCGCCGATCGGGATGGTGACCAGCACGTCGAACGGGATGCGGCGCCCCGGCACCTCGTCGATGTAGAACAGTTCCCCGCTCACGTTGCGAACTGTTCCGTGCCAGGGGTCGCGGATCCCGCCACCGTTGCCGCCGCTGCCCCCGACGCCGCGGATCGCCTGCGCGACGTTCTCCATGTCGCGCGCCTGCCGTTCCAGTTCCTGCCGGATGAGGGCGTGGTCGCCCTGCATGCTGGAAATGGACTTCATCGCCTCCCGGGCCTGGCCGGCGGCAAAGCCGACGCCCGTCTGAAGCTGCTGAAGGATCGTGTTGAGATCTGCCATCTTCTTCGTGCCTCCGTGTGGAGTACCGGGCTACGGGCCCGTGCCGTTTTTCTTTGCTGTCCCCTAATGCGTGGAGGGCCGACGCCGGCTTGCCACCGAGCGCCGGCCCTCTCGCCGCGTCCCTTCGACTCGATTCTTCGCTGCTTCGTGCGTGGCTTCTACCTTGCTCTTGCGAGTTTGGTATTGCTCACTGCACGTCGCGTGCGAAGAGCCCGTCGAAGGTCCACTGGATCACCTTGTTCACGCCGTCGCGGGCGTTCAGGTTGTCCCGCAGGGACAGCATGTTCCTGTTGGTTCCCGCGACCATCGTCATGCCGGCCAGGGCGCCGTTGCCACCGTCGGGCAGAGCCGAGATGGTTGCCTGGCACAGCACGTTCTGGCGCGGGGGCAGGAGGATTGCCCTGGCCAAACGAAGGATCGCCGTGTGGTCCGGCGTTCCGTTGTTCCAGTGGATCAGGTCCGAGATCCCGCCCATGTCGCCCGAGAGCCCCCCGCCGTCCGGGAAGTACTTGGTCGGCATGTTGGTGATGCTGAACTTCTCGCCCGTCCCGAACGACCAGTGAAGCTGTTCGAGGGACTGGTAGAGAAGGCGGTACACGTCGCGCACGCTGCCGAGCGTGGCGCCCATGCCCGGCGCGCCGGCCGCGAAGAACGCGGTTGCGCCGGCTTCCGAGAAGTCGCCGTTCTCGCCCGAGAGGAACACGCCGGCCGGATCCTGGCGACCGCGCACCGTCGGGTTGCGGAACCAGACGAAGCAGCGGAGCGCGAGGGTGACGTGGGACTGGTCCGACGGGAGCGTCGAGCCGTTGTCCAGGTTGGTCACGGCAACGATGTCGTCCTGCCGTGCGCGGTTGGTGAACAGCTTCTCCCGGTCGTTGACGATCGGGACGGTGCCTCCGAGGCCGGAGGTCCGGATGAGCGTGTCGTAAAAAGGCTGGTGAACACGCTCACGTACGTTGGTGAGTTTTGCCATGGTAAATAGGCTCCTTTGGGGCCCTGGGTTTGGTGATGGAGCGTTGGAGGTCCGCTCTTTCGACACCCCGGCCACGGGGTCTCCAGTTCGGTGCTACTGAACTGGGCCTACCGTGGCGGGGGCCGGCTGGGGAGGCTGTCAGCCGGAAAGAACTCCGTTCCCGCCGGGGCCCGCGAGCACGCCGGCCGGCAAGTCGCTCTCGCCCTGGGTGTCGGCGACCTTCAACTCGCCAGCCCAGAGCGGACCGTTCGGGATCCACTGGCTCTGCGTGCCGACGGTGGTGTCGTACCAGTCGCCGTTCCGCTGCTCGCCAGTGTAGAACTCGCCCATGCCCACGCCGGCGGCGGCCTCCGACAAGGTCATCACCTTGTCGAGATCGGCGTCGGGACGGATCCCGTCGTCGATCTGACCCGTCGCACGGCCCTGCATTGCGAGCGGTCCGGCCTGCTCGTAGAAGCCGACGCCCTTCACCTGGCTCGGGGGCAGGAAGTACTCTCCCGTCGCCGAGGGGGTGAAGTAGTCGCCGGTGCCGGCAGCCGCCTGCATGTACTGGCCCATGCCGGCCGCGGCCTGCTCGTACTCGCCGACTGGCGTGTACCGCGGACCGATGCCCGTCCAGGCCTGGCCCATGCCGCGCATGCCGCGGCGGTTGCGCCGACGGTAGCGGCCGACGCCGCCGCCGACGCCCGCGAGGGCTCCGGCGACCGCGGGCTGGTTGAGGGCCAGCAACGCGGTGACGACGAAGTTCTGGACCCACGAGGCGACCATGCCGCCGCCGAGCGCCTTGGCGGTGTCGGCGTTCTTCACGGCCTTGCTGATGACCGCGATGCCCGCCAGGCCGACCGCGAGGCCGACGATGGGCTTGCCCCACGCCGAGAGCGTGGACTGCATCGGGGACTGGGCCTCGCCCTCCTTCGGCTTCGTCAACATCGAGAAGCCGTAGGTGTCGATGAGCGAGGTCAGGCTGCGGTGAACGATGAAGCCGACCGCGACCAGCGCGCCCGTCTTCAGGACGTTCTTCAGCGACGACATGAACTGGTTGCGGCGGTAGTTCCGACGCATCCGGCGCTTGCCGCGGCGCTTGCCACGCTTGCGGCTGCGGCGGTTCTCCTCGTACGAGCCCCGCGCGTTGCGGCGCGCCTTGCGCCGGCCCTTGCCGCGACGACGGCTCTTGCCGCCCTTGCCCCTGCTGCGGCGCTTGCCGCGGCGCTTGCCGCGCCTCTTGTTCTTCTTGCCGATGCCCATCTTCTTGCGGGCGAGCGAGTACGCCTTGCGCTTGCTCTTGCCGCGCTTGCGGTACTTCGAGACGAGCTTCATGAAGCGACGCGAGCGCGCACGGCGCTGCTTCTTCGTCATCTTCTTGCGCCTGCGGCCCTTCTTGTTCTCGTTCATCGTGGTCCTCTTGCTGCGGTTCGGGACGAAGGCCGAGCCCTGCTTGAGCAGACGAGCGGCTGCGGCACGGCGCCTCTTCATGATCGCGTCGCGACCCTTCTGATTCAGCGCACCCTTCGGGCCGCCCTCGCCGGCCAAGACCCACGTCGGGATCTTGCGCAGGCGGCCCTTCTTGTCGCGGTACATGTACGACTTGCGCGCGCGCCCGCTGATCGGGTCGCGCACGGACGCACGACGGAACTTCCGCTTGGCGGACTTGCGGCCCTTCTTCGAGGCCGACGCGGCGCGCTTGTGCTTGCGCGCTTCCTTCTCGGCCGCGCGCCGAGCCGCCGAGGCCTTGCGCTTCTCGGAGGCGGCGATCTTCTTCGCGTCGCGCTCGGCCTTGTGGGCGGCGCGCACCATGTCGCGCAGCCGCTGGTTCGCGGCCTTGATGTCGGAGCGGGCGGCGCGCTCGGCGTCGCTCGACTTGCGGTTCTTGCCGAGGCGGCGGTTCGCGCGGTAGCTCTTGCGCCCCTTGCGCTTGCGGCTCCTGCGGCGGTTCTCCTCGTACGAGCCGCGGCGGTTCTTGCCGAAGACCTTCTTGTGGGCCAAGCGCTTGGCCTGGGTCTTGTTGCGCCCCGCGCGCCGATACTTCGCCACCATCTTGCTGTAGCGCGCGAGCTTCTTGCCCTGCGCGCTCGAACCGCGGCGGTTCTTGCGCATGGCATTGACGAAGGCAGCGCGGTGTTTCGAGGCGGCGTTCCTGTTCATCTTCATCCCTCGCATCAGGCTGCGTGCCCGCGCCATCCGCTCCGCTGGAGTGCGGCCTGCGGACGCAGCGCGAGCCGAGTACGCGCCAGGGCCGTTGATCGTGGCGATGGTCGTGACGCCCATCGGGTTCGCACGCATCCGTCCGGGCCGAGCCACGGGCTCGTAGCTCCGCACATCGGAGTTTCGGATGGGAAATGCTCGGCCAATTGGGCGTCCACTCACAGTCGCAGTCCCGCCTTTCAGCGGAACCAGCGCAGCGTCGGACGCACAAGCGCGGGTGTGCTGTAACGATCTGACCTTAGAATGAGCGGCAATCCGTGTCAAGCCACGAAATCAACCAGCGATTCCGTCCTTCTCGACGGCGAGCTTCGGGCCCGTGATCAGCATGTGGATCCCGGCCTTCGAATAGACGAAGAGCATGGCCTCACCCGTCTTCGGATGTTCGGTCCCGCCGAGCATCCCGCGCGCGACGGACACCTCGTACAACCGCTCGTCACCCTTCGTGATTTCCAGATCCTTGTCGTACAGCCGTACCTGCACGCCGAGCAGCGGCGCAAGGATCGCGAAGTGCTCCGGCAGCGGCGGGAGCAGCTTCACCGCAGGGCCGTAGACGATCAGCTTCTTCGCCGGACGCCACCAGTCGCGCAGGAATCCCGGCTCGACGTAGATCGTGTTCCAGGCCTCGGCAACGTGCTTGTAGTCCTCGAACTTGCGCAGGTTCGACTGCCACTTGTTCGATCGGTACATGATCGCGCGCCCCTGACCGATCTCTTGCAGCTTCGACGGCCAGCCAAATTGCATTGGCACGCGCCGGCGCGGCGGCCGGTCGTGAAAGCGCTCGAACATCTCCTCTGCGCGCTTCTCTGTCTGTAGGTTCTCGGTGGCCATTAGCTATCTCAGCTAGACTGCCTATCTCGGCTATGCGCGCTTGCGCAGCCAGTCCACCAGCCAGTACGTCGCAAAGCCTGCTCCGAACAGTATGACGCCGACGAGGAGCGAGCCCTGCGGCGGACATGTTCCGCCGTCGGCGCCGAGTTCGGTGACCATGCTGTCGTCCATCGGCGCGATCAGGCCCATCGCGCGCCGGCCGCGGCCCACGTGTCGCGCGTTCGCCGGGACCGGACGACCGGCCTCGATCGACGGCACGCCGAGTTCGCTCGCCGCAGACAGCACCGGCACCGGCAAGTCGTTGCCGATCGCGAGCATGCCGGGCACCTCGAAGTATTCGTAGGTGCCGTCAGGATTCGGGCGCGAGTACCGGATCATCGCTCACGCACGCGACTCCTTCACCGCTTCCACGATGTCGGGCGCCACTTTTGCGAGCACGAAGATGCCGCCGAGGATCCCGGCGACCCACACGACGGCGTTCAGTGCGTCGCCGAGCGGCTTCAGCGCATCGGCGGGGTTGGGCACCAAGCTCGCGATCGGCTTGATGCAGTAGTCGCTGATCTCTTTCGGGCTTGCCCCGCGCGCCTGCATCTTCTCGCAGAGCTTCTCGATGTTGACGATCGCTACGACGATGCCGATGCAGGCGACCAGCAGAAACACGCAGCCGAGGATCACGATGCCCTGGATGATCGCGAGCAGGACGCCGGCGATGCCGATGACGATGAGGCCCGCCGTGCTGACCGGCTCCTGGCCTAGCCCGTGCGCGCCCTTCGGCGCCGCCTCGGCGAGCGGCTTGTGCAGGAAGTGATCGAAGATCCCCTGCGCGCCCAACCACTTCAGCGTCTCGGCGCCCGCGTACATCATGCTGATGGTGCGTTCCGCCTCGGCCTGCGAGAGCGCTCCGTACTCCACGGCCTTCGTCACCTCGCCCCGGCCATCAGCGAGCGCGAGAAGATTCATCGACGAGACGACCGACATCACCGTCACCTTCAGCGCGGCCATCGAGAGTTGCGGCGACAGGCCCCACTTGAGCGCTCCCCACGGATCCTGCATCGCGTGCGGCGCCGCGTTCCAGAGCTTGCGGTAGACCTCCATGAAGGCGTCGCGCGTCTCGTTCGCGTAGATCGCGTCCCACTCCTGCGGCGTGGCGTCGATGTTGCCTAGGAACATGTCCACGGTCTGGTACGCGCGGTCCACGAACTTCTGGTACTGGCCCGCCGGGTTTGTAACGCCCTGCCCCGCAGCGTTCAGATCGCTCCACGGGATCTCGCCGAGCGAGATCTCTTCGGCGAACATGTCCGCCGCATCCTGCATCAGCGGATCGATCGCGAGCGTCGTCACGCCGCAGCCGCCTTCTTGCCCCCGCGGTAGCTGACGTACGCCATCGCAACCAGCGCACCGCCGAGCGTGAACCACGCCCAGCGCGGCACCTGGCTGATGACCGTCGCGAGATCGCGACCGAAGTGACCCGGCTTCGCGCCGCCTTCGAGGTACGCGATCTGTGCGTGCGGCAGCGAGTCGAGCGGATCGTAGTAGCCGAGGTTGATGAGCGTGGCCGGATCCGGGTGCCCCGACGGCTGCATCGGCAAGGCCGCGCCCTTCGACTGCTGGTACGCCGTGAGCGCACCGCGCGTGACGGTATCCCACTTCTTGCTCGTGGGAACACCGAGCCGCTTCTGCAGCACGTCGATGTTGCCGGCGAGCATCAGCGCCTCTTCAGCATCTTGTACCAGACGGCGCCGCCGACCGCGACCGCCGCCACGACCGCGCCGCCGATGATCCAGGCCTTGCCGCCGCCCATGGCCGAACGCCGCGGCGGGATCGGAACGCACTTGCCGGACGCATCGGCGAACTGTCCCTCGGGGCACTTCGTCGTGGTGACCGGCGGCGGACCGCCGCTGGTCTTCTTCTTGGTGCCGGCGGCGGTGGGCCCCGGGCAGTACTGTTCGCAAGCGTACCGCAGCTTGCTCGTGTAGCTCCGCTGCACGCAGTCATCGAAGTTCGCGAACCCCAGCTTCGCGTAATCGTCGACGGCGTAGCAATCCTGCTGCGCCGCCGCGAACTGCTGGTTGTCGCAGGCGTTGTAGTCGCCCGAGTGCTTGCAGTTCTTGTCGCTCACCCAGTCGCCGAGTGAACGCCTGCCGCGCACGAGCGAGTTGCCGGAAAGCGACCCGGCGGCAAGGCCCTCGACGCCGCGCAGCGGGATCGAGTCGTAGGGCGCGTTCAGGTCCGAGACGTCGAAGTAGAGATGCTGCATCACGCCGCCTTCTTCCTCGTGCCGAAGTAGATCGCCGTCACGATGCCGGCAGCGACGAGGCCGCCGCCGACGAGCCACATCGTCATCTTGCTCTTGCCCGGCGGCGCGATCGGCGCGCACTTGCCGTTGATCATCTGCTGGCCGGCGGGACAGCCGATCGCGACGCACTTGCCGTTCACCATCTGCTGGCCGATGTCGCAGACGATCGGGACCGACGGCTTCGCGCATCCGCCGCTCGACGTCAGCACCTGACCCGGCGGGCACCGCGGCCCCTTCTGCACGCACAAGCCCGTGTCGAGGTCGACCTCGAAGCCCTGCATGCACTGGCCGCTGCAGCCAGGCTCCTTCACCGCCGCCGGACACCCGCCGACGCATCCGATGAGGCCCTGGAACGTCGTGCCACTTTTCACGAGCGCGGCCTGGCTCTTCGAGCCCCAGTTGCCGTCCACGGCGACGCCCAGCTTCTTCTGCGCGTACATGATCGCGCGTCCCGAGTTGCACGGATCGCCGCCGCGGTAGTTCGCCGCCGTCTGCGCGCAGTACTTCAGGCAGTTCGCGTCGATGAGCACGTCGCGCGTCTTGCGAACGCAGTCGTCGAAATCGCTGAAGCCGCGCTTGTCGAAGCCGTCCGGCGTCGCTTGCAGCGCGTAGCAGTTCTGCTGTGCAGCGGCGAACTGCGTGTCGTGGCAGTGCCAGAAGCTCGTCGAGTCCGCGTTGATGCCGTCGGGCGGACTGTCGCAATCGTGCGTCGTCCAGCCGAGGCCCGTCCTTCCCATGCCGCCGAGCCACTTCTCTCCGGCTTCTTCTGCCCAGCCGCCGCCGAGACCAGCCTCGGCCTGCTCGACGAGACCGAGCGAGCCGTCGTCCCAGGCCTGGAGCATGCCCTGGCGTTCGCGCATCCCGTAGCCGAACACGCCGTCCTCGAACGACTTCACCATCGGCTCGCCGTCGTCGAAGTACTCGCCGAGACCAGCAGCCGCCTGCTCGTACTGGCCGAAGCCGATCTGCGTCTGATCGAAGAGCCCGCCCCCGAACATCTCTTGGGATCCGAAGATCCCGCCGCGCGTGTTTGCATCTCGCATGATTTACCTCGCTCCCACGAGCTTCGGTCCGAAGTAGAGCGTTGCCGCAACGACTGCCGTCGCCGCAGCCAGCGCAACCACGATCTTCACCGCCGACGGACCCTTGTGCTCGTCGGGCGGCGTGATCACGTCGAGCATCGCGTTCCGTCCCATCGCGCATGGCGCGCAGCCGGGTCCGGACACGCCCCAGAGCGGACGCGGCATCCACAGGTTCCGCTGCTCCGGCCGCGACAGGAACAGACCGTGGTAGCGCGTCGGGAAGTTGTGCTTCCGCGGGCCGAGCGGACTGAGCACCCCGGTCGGATAGCTGGAGGGATCGTACATGCTCATGGGGGCGGGACGGGGAACGGACCCGGAATCGGAGGAGGCGGCGTGCCCTTCACGTACAGGATCAGGCCCATGTGCCGCAGACCCTTCGAGGCGCCGGCGACGATTTCGTCGATGACCGTGTCGGTGGACGAGATCCCCGACGCAGCCACGGCGCGCGCGCGCTGTTCCCGAAGCTGGTCCCTGTCGGCCGCCATGTAACAGATCGCGAAGACGCCGGACGGGTTGAAGGCGTAGGTGCCGACCGTCAGCGTGATCGCGTTCATCGTCTGCGTGCCGACGAGTTCCACCACGAACGAGTGCCCGTCGCCGGCTCCGGAAAGCTGGACGCTGGCGAGTACGGGCATCGCGACGGCGAGGATCTGCAACGCCGCGTTCACGCGGGTCTCCAAGTCCGTCGGCTCCGCGCTCTCGACGAAGAGCGCGGAGCCGGGTGCGGGAATCGTTCCGTAGCGGCTCACCTCTCACCTCACTGGGTCGGAGCGTGCAAGATCAGCCCCATCACGCGCAGGCCCTTCGACCCGCCCGCGATCATCTCGTCGAAGTAGTCGGTCGCAGTCGTCAGCCCCGACGCTACGAGCGCACGGATGCGCTCGTCGCTGATGTGGTCCGGCAACTGCGCCATGTAGCAAGTCGCCGTCACGCCGGCCAGCGGGATGACGACGCCCGGCACGGCACCGGAAATGTCGGCGCCCGACGGATACACGACGGCCGCTCCAGGCGGCGCCGTCACGTTCGCCGGCATCGCCTGCAACTCGACCGTGTAGTTCGGTCCGTCGCCTTCGCCGGACAGGTTGCACAGGACGAGATTCCCACCGGGAATCTTCGCCGCCAGATCGGCAAGTTCTGCCCTGACCCGCCGCTGCAGATCGACGGAGTCGGAGCTTTCGACGAACCGAATGCTCAGACCCGACGAGTCGTTGATCCTCAAGTAGTACCTGCTCATGTCACTTCTCCTTCGCGTTGGAAACGATTCCCATGATGCCGAGCCCGAGGACGCCTGTGAACAAGCCCACAGGAACCGCCGCCCAGGCCCACGTTTTTTCGGACGAGCCGGATGGCACCATGGCCTTGCCGATCTGGTACGACAGAAATCCGCCGGCGCCCAGAAGCACCGCCGCGAACACCAGCGTCGCGCCCGTCACAGCGGCGCCACCACCGCCACCAGGCGGCGCGTCCTGGCCGACGCCGCGCAGCACCCTGATCGCGCTCGCAGCCGGCGACGAGAGCACGTCCGCGAACGACACGCCGGACGCACCGCTCGGCAGCGTGCTCGGCATGTGGATCATGTCTCGCGACGACAGGTCGGAGAAGACGTCCACGTGGTAGTCGGGCAAGGTGCTTTGCGACGGGAACATCGTCAGCTTCCCTTCGTCTTTCCGAAGCCCTGCGCCAGCGCGATCGGGATCGCGATGATCGGTAGCGCGCCACCGAAGAGCGCCCAGCCGAACGCCCAGCCCGCCG
>Ga0334722_10000159_pt1 | contig 99650 bp, 97 predicted proteins | sample C3_bottom_MG_FD_207210 | JGI IMG/M metagenome (GOLD analysis project Ga0334722, IMG submission 207210) | Sediment microbial communities from Yellowstone Lake, YNP, Wyoming, USA - C3_bottom | ecosystem: Environmental > Aquatic > Freshwater > Lake > Sediment | place: USA: Wyoming | collected...
GCGCGGGGACGATCGACTTCATCATCCTGCTCCTGATCGGCTGGGCATTCGCCCACAAGGAGCAGGCGCGCAGGATTCTCGGTCGCCTTCGCCGGCGCGGCTGATTGACGCCGGGCCAGCCGGTCGCAGGGCGGCGGGGGCGCGGCGGGACGGCTGACCAGGCGAGGGTGTACCTGCGAGCCAGGGGCCGCGTCGGCGCCGGCGCACCAGCCGGGGGTCCGCGCCTCGACCTGGTTCCACCCAGGCGCTCGGCAGGCGGGCGTTCTGTTCGGCGGAACAGACCGCGCCAGCGATCGGCTGGCGATGGGCGCCGACAGCGTCCGGGGTGGTTTCTGCCGCCCGATTCCGTCACTCGTTCTTCAGCGCAGGACACGGCCTGGCCGGATTGCGGTGCCTGCGCCTGCGGGTGGCGACCTCCCTCGTGATCGGGGCGCTCTGTCGCTCTGGCGGGAACACGGTGCCGGTTGCCCGTGCCGCACCCGCGCCTTGTTTCGCTGGCGGGAACGCGGTGCCGTCTGTCGGGCCAGACCGGCGCGGTCTTCCCGCGGACAACCGGCCGAACGGCAGCCTGCCTCGGCTCCCCCCGCTTCGCCCCCCGGCCCAACCCGTCAGCGGCCGCTCGATCGTCGGGCCACGGGTGGGGCGACGATCCGCTCCACCGGCGTCCCGGCCTCGAGGCTCGCCAGGACCTCGTCGATCGCTGCCACGAGGGCCGGAAGGTCGAGATCGACCCCGACGTCGGGGTCGCGCCCGCCATCGCTCCCGGGAGCTTCGGCAGCGCGGCCGAGCCGGTCCCGGGCGCCCCGCAGGTTCTTCACCGCGCCCGCCGGACGACCGCGTGCGACGTGGACGAACCCGGCGGCGAGCTTGATCAGGCCCTGGTACAGCTCCCGCTCGAGGAGATCGTCGGTGCCCATCCAGGCCGGCTCGAGCAGCTCGTGGGCCAGGAAGAAATCGCCGCGTTCGTAGGCCGCCAGGCCGGCCCGGAACGCGGCCGCCCGGGCCGTGGCGGGCAGCGGCCGGTACGCCTTGCGCCGACCGCCCTGGAGGACCGTGGCAGAACTGCGCCCGGTCTCCCGGCCGGCTCGCGGGCCGGTCAGCGCAGTTCGCTCAACGGCTGCCGACCCGCGAAGCCCGTGTCGAGCTCGTGCCACCATGCGACATCCTCTTCCCCGAGCCGCCAGCACAGCCAGACCTGGCGGCCGTTGACCAGGGCCGGAAAGTCGATCAGTCCGGCCTGGATATCGCGCAGGGTGATCCCCCAGCCGTCGATCCGGGCGACCGAGGCGCCCATCTGGTCGACGATCCCCTTGATCCGCAGCCGGACGAGGCGGGCATCGTCGAGGTCGGTGGCCGCCGCGCCGGATCCGGAGGCACGGTCAGGAACGGTCCGCTCACCACGCTCGCCCCGGCGACGATCGGCGTCGTCGCCGGCTTCCCCGGCCGCAGCTCCCGCCGTCAGCTCGAGGTAGCGGTCGCGCAGCCGGACGAGGTCCTCGCGCTGGGAGCGCAGGCGGAGGAGGAGCTCACGGACCTCGGGGATCCGCTCGTTCGCCCGGTCGATCGTGTAGAAGGTCGTCACCGGGCGATTGTATCGCCGGCTGCCCGGGGCGCTCGGGAGGTCCTCGGGCGCGTCGTGATCCGGACCGACGGTGCCCCCGCCCGGCCGGCCGAATCGCCCTGCGCGCCGGCGCGAGGGGATGCTAGGATGCGCCGATGCGACTGGCTGAACGGATGGATCGACTGGGAACCGAGAACGCCTTCGAGGCGGCCGCCCGGGCTCGCGCCCTCGAGGCGACCGGCCGGGACGTCATCCACCTCGAGATCGGGGAGCCCGACTTCGACACCCCGGCCAACATCCGGGCCGCCGCCCAGCGCGCGCTCGACGAAGGCTGGACCCACTACGGTCCGGCCGTCGGTCTGCCGGCCCTGCGCGAGGCGATCGCGGCCGACGCGACCGCGCGCAAGGGGTTCACCGTCCACCCCGGCCGGGTGATCGTCACCCCGGGCGCCAAGCCGATCATGTTCTACGCGATCATGGCCCTCGTCGACGAAGGCGAGGAGGTGATCTACCCCGATCCCGGGTTCCCGATCTACGAGTCGATGACCCGCTTCGTCGGCGGCCGACCGGTCCCGCTCCCGCTCCGGATGGAGCACGGCTTCCGGCTCGACCCCGACGAACTGGCCCGGCTCGTGACGCCCCGGACGAGGATGCTCATCCTCAACTCGCCGGCCAATCCGACCGGCGGGGTCCTCACCCGCGACGACCTCGAGCGGATCGCGGCCGTCGCCCGCGAACGCGACCTGATCGTCCTGGCCGACGAGATCTACGGCCGGATCCTGTACGAGGGCGAGCATGTCTCGATCGCCTCGCTGCCCGGGATGGCGGACCGGACGATCGTCCTCGACGGGTTCAGCAAGACGTACGCGATGACCGGCTGGCGGCTGGGCTACGCGATCGTCCCCGAGGCGCTCGTGGCACCGATCAGCCGGCTGATCATCAACTCGGTCTCGTGCACGAGCGCCTTCTCCCAGGTGGCCGCGGTCGAGGCCCTGACCGGTCCCCAGGACGAGGTCGAGGCGATGGTCGCCGAGTTCCGGGCCCGGCGCGAGCTGATCGTCGACGGCCTGAACTCGATCCGCGGCGTCCGCTGCCTGAAGCCGTCGGGCGCCTTCTACGTCTTCCCCGACATCAGCGAGACCGGGCTCTCCGGGGCCGAGCTGGCGGACCGGCTCCTGCTCGAGGCCGGCGTCTCGGTCCTCGCCGGGACCGCCTTCGGTGACGTCGGCTGGCACCACATCCGGATCAGCTATGCCAACTCGCGCGAGCGGATCAGCGCCGCCCTCGAACGGATGCGGGCGGTGATCGAGCCGCTCGTCGTCTGAGCGCGACGCGACGATGACCGAGCCGACCCCTCGTCCCCGCGTCTTCGTCAGCCGCCAGATCCCCGAGGAGGGGCTCCGCCCGATCCTCGAGGCGTGCGACGCGACGGTCTGGCCGGACGAGCTCCCGCCACCGCGCGACGAGCTCCTGCGCGCCGTCGCCGGCTGTGACGGGATCCTCACCCTGCTCACCGACCGGGTCGACGCCGAGCTCCTCGACCGGGCCGGCCCGCAGCTCCGGGTCGTCAGCAACTACGCCGTCGGGTTCGACAACATCGACATCCCCGAGGCGACCCGGCGCGGGATCCCGGTCGGGAACACGCCCGGGGTACTGACCGAGACGACCGCCGACTTCGCCTTCGCCCTGATCATGGCCGCCGCGCGCCGGATCGCGGAGGGCGACCGCTATGTCCGGGCCGACCGCTGGCAGACGTGGGGGCCGCTCCTCCTGCTCGGGGTCGACGTCCACGGCGGGACGCTCGGGATCGTCGGCTTCGGCCGGATCGGCCAGGCGGTCGCCCGCCGGGCGCGCGGCTTCGACATGACCGTCCTGTACCACGACGTCAGTCCGCTCCCGGCCGAGGTGACCGAACCGCTCGGGGCGACCTGGGTCGGGCTCGACGAGCTGTTCGAGCGCTCGGACTTCGTCTCGCTCCACGTCAACCTGACGCCGGAGACGCGCCACCTCGTGAATGCCGAGCGCCTGGGCCGGATGAAGTCGACCGCGATCATCGTGAACACCTCGCGCGGCCCGGTCGTCGACCAGGCGGCCCTCTACGAGGCGCTCCGCGACGGCGTCATCGGCGGCGCCGCGCTCGACGTGACCGACCCCGAGCCGATGCGCGCCAGCGACCCGCTGCTCAGCCTCGAGAACTGCCTCGTCGTCCCCCACATCGCCTCGGCTTCGCGGGCGACGCGGGCGAAGATGGCCGAGATGGCCGCCGCGAACCTGCTCGCCGGCCTGCGCGGGGAACGGCTCCCGACCTGCGTCAACCCGGAGGTCTACGGCCCGGCCGGCCGATGATACGCGCGGTCCTCGGCCTCGACCTGGGGACGAGCGAGGCGAAGGCGGGCCTGTTCGACCTCGACGGCCGGCCGCTCGGGATCGCCCGCCGGGCCTGCCCGATCGAGATCGGACCGGACGGGCGCGCGGAGCAGGATCCGGCCGACTGGTGGCGGGCCCTGGCCGCCTCGGTTCGCGCTCTCGACACGAGCGCGGTCGAGCTCGTCGCGATCTGCGGCGTCGGCCAGGGTCCGACACTCGCCGTCCTCGATGAGCAGGCCCGCCCGGTCCGGCCGGCGATCACCTGGCAGGACCGCCGGACCGGCGGGGCGACCGGCTTCGGGCTCCTGCCGAAGCTGGCCTGGCTGGCGCGTGCCGATCCCGAGGCGGCCGCCGCCGCGCGCTGGCTGCTCGGCTCGTGGGACGCCCTCGGGCTGTGGCTGACCGGCCGGGCCGCGACCGCGCTCCAGGCGCACGAGGCGCCGCTCCCCGGCGACGCGCTCCTGGCGGCCGGGATCGACCCGGCCCGGATCCCGCCCGCGATCGCGGTCGGCGAGCTCCTCGGCCCGCTTCGCCCCGCCGCCGCGGACGAGCTCGGGCTCGGGCCCGGGATCCCGGTCATGGCCGGGGTGAACGACGGCACCGCGAGCATGCTCGGGGCCGGGCTCCTCGCCCCCGGCGACGCGGTCGACACCGGCGGTGCCTCGGGCGGGTTCGGGGTCTACGCCGACCGGCCGCTCGAGCTGCCCGGGACGTTCTCCGCCCCTGCGCCGATCGAGGGGCGCTGGGTCCTGGGCGGGGCGATGGCCTCGACTGGGGCTGCCCTGACCTGGCTGCGCGATGCGCTCCTCGGCGGCCGCTGGACGCTCGACGAGCTCGAGGCGGAGGCGGCCGCGCTCGGGCCGGGTGCCGACGGTCTCGTCTTCCTGCCCTACCTGGCCGGGGAGCGGGCCCCGATCTTCGACGAGCTGGCCCGGGGCGCGTTCGTCGGCCTGACGCTCGGTCACACCCGTGCTCACCTCGCCCGGGCAGTCCTCGAGGCGGCGGCCTACGCGATCCGCCACGTTGCCGAGCCGATCCTCGCCGCGGGCGTCCCGGTGACCGAGCTGCGCCTGGCCGGCGGTCCGGCCCGGAGCGATCTCTGGGCCCGGATCAAGGCCGACGTGACCGGCTTCCCGGTGGCGATCCCGCGGGTCGGCGAGACGGCCCTGCTCGGGGCGGCGATCCTGGCCGCCGTGGGGGCCGGCGTCGTTCCCGACCGGGTGGCGGCGATCCGCCGGATGACGGCGATCGAGCGCCGGATGGCGCCGGACCCCGGGGCGCAGCAGCGCTACGAGCGCCTGTTCGGGGTCTACCGCGCGCTCTACCCGGCGCTCGCACCGTCGTTCGTCGAGCTGGCGGCGATCGCCGGGCCCTGACCAACCCGGGACCGCGAAGCCGGCCGTGATAGATTCCCCTCAGCCTTCGGGGCAGGGTGCGATTCCCGACCGGTGGTAGGGTCCCGCGCAGGCGGGACGAGCCCACGAGCGGCCCGGCCGACACGATCCGATCCGGTCGACCGGGTGCCAGCAGATCCGCGGGTGGCGCGCGGCGCCGCCTGAACGGAGCCGACGGTACAGTCCGGATGAAAGAAGGCGACGGCGACTCGTCCCGGTTCCGGGACGTCGGTCGCCCTCGGCTGCCGCCCCGGAGCACGATCGCGAAGCGACGGAGCGGCGGATGTCGGCAGCGCCAGGAGCAACGACGAGAGCGGCCCTGAACGCAGCCGGCGTGCGCCCCGCGGCCGGGGCCGGGATCCGGATCAGCGACCTGCACCTCTCGTTTCGCGGGCCCTCGGGCAGCCTCGAGGTCCTCGACGGCGTCGATCTCGAGGTCGCCCCGCGCGAGGTCCTCGCCCTGATCGGCCCGAACGGCTGCGGCAAGAGCACGCTCCTGCGCCTCGCGGCCGGGCTCCTGCGCCCGGACCGAGGCGAGGTGACGATCGACGGCCAGCGGGTCGAGGGCCCGGACCCGCGCCTCGCCCTCGTCTTCCAGGAGCCCCGGCTCCTGCCCTGGCGGACGGCCGAGGGCAACGTCCGGTTCCCGATGGAACTCGCCGGCTGGCCGGCCGAGCGCCAGGCCGCCCGTGCCGCGGACCTGCTCGGGCTGGCCGGGCTGCGTGAGTTCGCCGCGACCCGCCCGGTCCACCTCTCGGGCGGGATGCGCCAGCGGCTGGCGATCGCCCGCGCCCTGGCCCTCGAGCCGTCCGTCCTGCTCCTCGACGAGCCGTTCAGCGCCCTGGATGCGCTCACCCGCGAGCGGTTCAACGTCGAGCTGCTCCGGCTCTGGGAGCGGACCGGGACGACGATCATCCTCGTCACCCACAGCATCGCCGAGGCGGTCTTCGTCGCCGACCGGGTGGCGGTTCTCTCGCCCCGCCCCGGGCACGTCGTGGCGACCGTGCCGGTCGAGCTGTCCCGGCCGCGCTCGCTCGCCCAGCTCGACTCGGCGGCGGTTTCGCGGGCGGCGACCGCGATCCGTGCCCAGCTCGCCGACACGACCGACGATCAGGTCGCCCTGCGCGAGGCGGCCGCGGTCGGGCTCCGGCCGGGCGCGACGGCGGCCCGGATCCGCGAGACGGCCGCCGAGGCCGGGACCGCGGCCTGGTTCGACCCGTTCGGCCGGGAGGGTGACTGAGCGATGTCCGCCCCTGCCCCGGCTCCGCGCGGGACGGCACTCGGGCCTCGGATCGCGCACGCGTGGCTGCCGGTCCTCGTCAGCCTGGCCGGGTTCCTCGGCGCCTGGCAGGCGATCGTGCTCGCGGGCGGCTACCCGCCGTTCATCCTGCCCGGTCCGGCGAGCGTCGCCGCCCGCTTCGTGCGGGCGTGGGCCGACGGGACGATCGCTCCCCACCTGGCGACGACGCTGGTCGAGATCCTCCTCGGCTTCGCGGTCGGGGGCGTCGTCGCCCTGCTCGTCGGGGTCCTGCTCGCCCGCTCCCGGCTCGCCGAGCGCCTCCTCTCACCCTACCTCGTCGCCGCCCAGGCGACCCCGGTCCTCGCCCTCGCTCCCCTGATCGCACTCTGGTTCGGCTCGGGCCTGCTGAGCAAGGTGATCATCTGCGCCCTGATCGTCTTCTTCCCGGTGGCGGTGGCGACGATGGTCGGGGTCCGTTCGGTCGATCCGCGCCTGGTCGAGATGGCGCGCAGCTTCCGGGCCACGCGCTGGCAGCTGATCTCGAAGCTCGAGGTCCCGGCCGCCCTGCCCGCGATCCTGGGCGGGATGCGGGTCGGGGTGACCCTGGCCGTGATCGGGGCGATCGTGGGCGAGTGGGCGGGCGCCGAGCGCGGCCTCGGTGTCCTGATCAACCTCGCCCGGGGGAGCCTGTTCGACATCCCGCTGATGTTCGCCGCCCTGCTCACGATCGCCCTGCTCGGGATCGTCCTCTATCTCGTCATCGTGCTCATCGAGCGCCGCCTCGTCGGCGTCCGGTGAGCCGTCAGCCGTCACAGGAGGTCCACGTGCCCACGCCCCGCCTTCCCGCCCCCGGCTCCCGACCCCGGGCGATCGCCGCTCTCCTGGTCACGGTCGGTCTCCTGGCCGCCTGCACCTCGGGTGCCAGCGCGCCCCCCGCGTCCTCGGACCTGAACGTCGGGCCCACGATCATCCCCTCCGGGCCGCCGGTCGCGACTCCCTCGGCCGAGCCGGTGAAACTGGTCGTCGGGCTCGGCTACATCCCGAGCGTCCAGTTCGCCCAGTTCTACCTCGCCGACCGGGCCGGCTACTACCGCGACGCCGGGCTCGAGGTCGAGCTCCAGAACAAGATCGACCCGGACCTCGTGACGCTCCTCGGCCAGGGGGCGATCGACATCGGCAGCGCCGACGGTACGAGCGTCATCCCCGCCGTCAGCCAGGGGATCCCGATCGTCTACGCGGCCACGATCTACGGCACGAACCCCTCGATCGTCTTTGCCAAGGCCTCGTCCGGGATCCGGACCGCGGCCGACCTGAAGGGCCGCAAGGTCGGCATCCCGGGCAAGTACGGTTCGTCCTGGATCATGCTCCAGGCGCTCCTGGCCTCGGTCGGGCTGACCCCGGACGACGTCGAGCTCGTCCTCTACCCCGACTTCGGCCAGGGCGTGGCGGTCCAGGAGGGCGCCGTCGACGCCGCGACCGGGTTCGCCAACAACGAGCCGGTCCAGCTCGAGCTGAGCGGCGAGCGGGCGGTCGTGCTCCACGTCGACGAGACGACGCCGCTGCCGGGGCCGGGACTCGTGACCGGGCGGCAGACCCTGGCCGCGAAGGCCGACGCGCTCCGGGCGTTCGTCGCCGCGACGCTCCGGGCGATGGACGAGATCGCGGCCGATCCGCAGCGCGGCCTCGACGCGTCGGTCGCGGCCGTCCCCGACCTCGGCCAGGATCCGGCCAGACAGCTGGCGATCCTGAAGGCGACGATCGAGACCTGGAAGAACGCCCGCACGGGAGCCCCGTTCGGCGCGATCGACCGGACCGGGTGGCAGGCCTCGCTCGAGTTCATGACCTCGCTCGGGCTGGTGCCCAACCCGGTCACGGTCGACCAGCTCGTGACCGAGGAGCTGCTCCCGAGGTAGCCGGACAGGTCGCCGGCCGGGCCCCGGTACCGGCCGGGCCCCGGGATGGCAGAATCGCGGCGGGCCGTTAGCTCAGTGGTAGAGCAGGGGACTTTTAATCCTCCGGTCGTGGGTTCGATCCCCACACGGCTCACCAGGACCAAGCCGCCGCGTCGTCGCGGCAAGGAGGATCGAGGGTCATGGCCTTGGAACCGACGGCTGACACCGCGCTCGTCGGGGGGATCGTGCACACCGTCGACCCGAACCGGCCGCGCGCCGAGGCGGTCGCGATCCGGGACGGGCGGATCGCCGCGGTCGGGACCGACCGCGACATCCGCGCCCTCGTCGGCCCCCGGACCCGGCTGATCGAGCTCCGCGGTCGGACCGTCCTGCCCGGGTTCCAGGACTGCCACCTCCACCCGACCCACTACGGCACGTACCGCCAGCAGGTCTATCTCCACGACAAGGGGAGCCGGGCGGCCTATCTCGAGGCGATCGCCTCGTATGCGGCGGCGCATCCGGGGACGGAGTGGATCCTCGGCGCGGGCTGGTACATGGACCAGTTCCCGGGCGGCACGCCCCGTCGCGAGGACCTCGACCGGATCGTGCCCGACCGGCCGGTCTACATCGTGAATCGCGACGTCCATGGCGCGTGGGTGAACTCGCGGGCGCTCGAGCTGGCGGGGATCAGCGCCGAGACGCCCGACCCGCCCGGGGGCCGGATCGAACGCGACCCCGACGGCCAGCCGAGCGGCACGCTCCACGAGTGGGCCCGCTTCCTCGTCGAGCGGCTGATCCCGCCGACCACGCCCGACGTCCTCGAGCGGGCGATCCTGATCGCCCAGGAGCATCTCCACGGCCTCGGCATCACGGCCTGGCAGGACGCCTGGGTCGAGCCCGACGACGAGGCTGCCTACCGGGCCGTGGCGGCCCGGGGCGAGCTGACCGGACGCGTCCGAGGGGCGCTCTGGTGGCACCCCGGCGGAGATCTGTCGCAGGTCGACGAGCTGCTCGAGCGTCGGGCCGCCGGGCCGATCGGGCGCTTCGATCCCGGGGCGGTCAAGATCATGGTCGACGGGGTGCTCGAGAACTACACCGGGGCGCTCCTCGAGCCGTACCTCGACCGGGACGGCCGCCCGACCGACAACCGGGGAACGAGCTTCAACGAGCCCGAGGTCCTCCGGCGGGCGGTGACCCGGCTCGACGCGGCCGGGGCCCAGGTCCACTTCCACGCGATCGGCGATCGCGCCTGCCGGGAGGCGCTCGACGCGGTCGAGACCGCCCGGGCGACGAACGGACCCGAGGACGGCCGTCGCCGCCACCAGATCGCGCATCTCCAGCTCATCGATCCGACCGACCTGCCGCGCTTCGCGGCGCTCGAGGTGACCGCCTCGATCCAGCCCTTGTGGGCCTGCTACGACGCCCAGATGACCGAGCTGACGATCCCGTTCCTGGGACCGGAGCGGACGCGCTGGCAGTACCCGTACCGGAGCCTGCTCGATGCCGGCGCGCGCCTCGCGGGCGGGAGCGACCTGCCCGTGAGCACGGCCAACGTGTTCGAGGAGATCGAGGTCGCGGTCAACCGGGTGGCCCCCTGGGACCGGGACGCCGAACCGTTCCTGCCCGACCAGCGCCTGGCGCTCGACGAGGCGATCGCGGCGTTCACGATCGGTTCGGCCTGGGTCAATCACCTCGACGACCGGACCGGCTCGATCACCCCGGGCAAGCTGGCCGACCTCGTCGTCGTCGACCGCGATCTCTTCGACCGCGGCGCCGGGCCGATCGGGGAGGCCCGGGCGGTCCTCACCCTGGTCGAGGGGGAGGCCGTCTTCGAGGACCCGGGTCTCGGCGCCTGACCCGGTCTCGGGCGGCTGGCGAGTCCTGCCCGGGCGCCTGCCCGGACCGCCCGCGGGTCAGTCGGTCGGTGCCGGGAGGAAGACCGGCTCGCCGGTCACGATCAGCGACGGGTCGCTGATCTGCGGGTTCAGGCGCAGGATCGTGTCGAGCGGGACGCCGAAGAAGCGCGAGATCCGGGCCAGCGTGTCGCCCCGCCGGACGACGTAGCGGTAGCAGGCGGCCTGGTCCGAGCACGGCTCGAGCAGGGCGAGACGGTCGGGCGGGTAGGTCGCGCCCGGCGGGTAGGTCGCGCCCGGCGGGTAGGTCGCGCCCGCCGCCTGGAGCGGGGATCGACCGGGCGCCGAGCTGCCGGCCGGAGTCGCCGGGGTGGTCGTGGGGCCGCCGGCCTGCCCCGGGCGGGGAGTGATCGTGCCGGCGCTGCCGCCGCCCGTGGCCTGGTCGGCCGGTGATCCGGTCGCCTGGCGCGGGGTCGCGGTCGCCGAGAGGACGCCGCCGCTCTCCGGGCCGAGGATGCCCGGCAGCGCCTCGCGTCCGAGGAGCACGGTCGCCGCCACGAACAGGACCGCGGAGACGTCGCGCAGGAGCCGCCGGCGGGGGTCGACCCGGGGGGTCACGACCGCCGTCGACTCGACCGTCCGCAGGCCGGTCGAGGGGCGGACGTCCCCGACCACCACGAGCCGGTTCGGTCGGGTGACCGGCGGGCCCGACGAGTGCGGGACCGACGACGAGCTCGTGGGCGATCTCGGAGACGGCGCCGTCCGACCCGATCGCTCCCCGCGGCGGGCACGGAGCCGACCCGGGACGACGACCAGGACAGCGGCCAGGACGACCGCCAGGACGACCGCCAGGACGACGACAACGAGCCCGATGGCGAGGACGGCGGCAGGCTCCACGGTTGGGCCGATCCTACCACCCCGGTCCGGCCCGGACCGGCCCGGACCGACCCCATCCGAACCGATCCGAACCGGTTCCCGGCGCCGTCCCGCCGACGTCCCGCCCCTGCCGCCTCGCGCGGCGACAGGGGCGGCGATCCCCCGGTCGAACTACGAGCTGGTGGCGGGCGCCTTCACCACGCAGCGGATCAGGAACGCGGTGTACGCGCCGTTGTCGTTCGTGCCGAAGACCATCACCCGGTCACCGACCTCGAGGTCGGAGATCGTGGCCGGCCGGCGCCGCTCGCGGACCCGGGTGTCCGGGGTCAGCGCGAACGTGGCGCTCTTGCCGTCCCGTCCCTTGACCGTGATCGAGGTCTCGCTCAGGGCGGTGATCTCGCCCCGCTCGTAGTGGACGAGCACGGTCGAGCCGTCGCGCCTGACGACGGTCAGGTCGGCCCGGACGACGGCCCGCAGCAGGTCGGCTCGAGGGAGGCCGGGTCGGCCCGGCACGAGCGGGCCCGCTCCGGCCGGCGGTGGGGTGGTCGGTTCGACGGCCGAGACGGCCGGAACCGCCACGAGCGCCGCGAAGGTCAGGGCGAGCAGGCCGGCGACGGCCCGCCGTCGCCCGATCCGTCGGATCTGTTCGAACATCGTGTGTCCTCCTGTCCCGGGGCCGGTGGCGCCGACCGCGTCCGCGCGGCTCTCGCGTGGCCCCCGTGCGCAGTCAGGGTGCTCCCGGTCGCAGGCGATTGCGACCATGAGCCGGTAACGTTCGGTAAGGTTCCGGTAAGCCGTCGGTCCCATGACTCCCGTACCAGCGCCAGGAGTGGGCGAAGCCGACTAGACTCCCGCTGCCTGAACTCTTGCAGGGGTGTAGCCTTGGACCGCGACGCGATCCTGATCATCCTCGTCATCGCCGTCGTCGCGAACGTCATCGTCATCGGACTCACGTTCCTCAGCCTTCGTGGCCGTCGCGCCGCCGGCCGCACGGGCCGTTCGCCGGCGACCCAGGCGGCCGGAATTCTTGCGGCCGCGCCGACACCTGTTCACCCGCCGTCCGTTTCCGGCGGGTTCGCTTCCGGCCTTGCCGGGGGCGGACCGTCGAGCCCGTCCGGCGGACCCGAGGCCACGCCCATGACCGAGCATCCACCGGAGACCACCGCCCCCTCAGCGCCGCGCTGGGTGCTGCCGCCGCACGAGGACCCGCGCGCCGAGGCCACGATCCATGCCCTCGTCCACGGCCCGACGGCGCCGGAGGTCGGGAGCGATGCCGGTCACGACGCTGACCTCGACGCCCTCGTCGATCCCGTCACCGGCCTCGGGGCGAGACTCGCCTGGGACGAGGCGTTCCGCAACGAGGAGCGCCGCCTGGCGCGCTACCACCGCGCGACAACCGTCCTCGTCGCCGAGCTCGACGGCCTCGACGCACTGGCAGAGCGGCTCGGCCAGGCTGCCGCCGACCGCCTGATCCCGCCCGTCGCAGATGCGCTCCGCCGGAACGCGCGGGGTGCCGACATCGTTACCCGGGTCGGCCACGCGCGCTTCCATGCCCTGCTCCCAGAGACCGACGAGATCGGCGCGATCAACTACATCGACCGCGTCCGGACCGCCTGCGACATGTGGCTCGAGGCGGGCGCGGTCGCGGTTCGCCTGGCGATCGGGTGGGCGAGCCCGGGCGCCGGGGCGACCCTTGCCGACGCCCTCCGGGTTGCCGAGGAGCGGATGAACGCCGGCCGGCGGTCCGGCGCCGCGGCACGGCCGGTTGCCGACCAGCGCGCGGGCCGTCCGACGAACGGCGCCTCGGGGGCCCCGGAGGGTCCGGCCGGCCCGACCGGCAGCCCCGGGGCGCCGCTCTCCTAGGGCCGGCTGCTCCCCAGGGCGCGGAGCGCCACGGCCAGCTGCTCGTAGTCCTCGACCTGGTTGTAGACCTGGGCGGAGACCCGGAGGAGGCGAGCCGTCGCCCGCCGGCCGTTGCTGGTCCCGTCGCCCCCGTCGTCGAGCGCCGCCGCCACCGGCCAGGCCATGACCGGGACCTCGATCCGGTGCTCCCCGAAGAGGGCGGCCTGGAGCGGGTCGGTCGCGGTTGCGCTCTCGTCCGCGACCACGCCGGTCGCCCCCGGCAGGGGCACCGACGCGAGCGCACCGATCATCTCGGCCGGGGCCGGGGGGTCGATCGCCAGCGCCGTGCACAGGAGCTCCCGCGCCCGGAGCGCGAGCAAGCGATTGGCGGCCATCAGCGCCGGCCAGCCGCCGGGCAGGAGTGAACCCATGAACTCGATCGCCGCCGGCAGGGCGAGCGCGGCCGACGGGTCGGCCGTGCCGGTCCAGTCGAACTCGAGCCGGAACCGGGAGCGGTCCGTGCGGGAGGAATTCGCCCCGTGCGAGGTGACGAGCGGCCGGATCCGGTCCTGCCGGTCCCGCCGCACGTGGAGGAACCCGCTCCCCTTCGGCCCGCACAGCCACTTGTGGCCGTTGCCGGTGTAGTACGGGGCCCCGAGCGCGTCGAGCTCGAGCGGGATCATCCCGGGCCCGTGGGCCCCGTCGACGAGCGTATCGACGCCGCGCCGGTCGAGTTCGCCGACCAGCTCGCCGATCGGGAAGACGAGCCCGGTCGGGCTCGTCACGTGGCTGACCAGGGCCAGCCTCGTTCGCGGCGTCACGGCGGCCAGGATCGCCTCGATCACCTCGCCCGGGCTGCGAAGGGGAAATGGCACCCGGGCGACGACGACCCGCGCCCCGTCCCGCGCGGCCGCCCGCCGGAGCGCGTTCAGGGCCGCGTTGTACTCGTGGTCCGTGGTCAGCAGCTCGTCGCCGGGCGCGAAGCGGAGCGAACCGAGGACGGTGCTCACGCCGGTTGTTGCGTTCGGGACGAAGACCAGGTCGTCCGGGTCGGCGCCGACGAACGTCGCCAGCGCCCTGCGCGCCTCGTCGAGCAGCCCCTCGAGCTCGCGGGCGAGGAAGCGGACCGGCTCCGCCTCGAGCCGGTTGCGCCAGCGCTGCTGCGCTTCGAGCACCGGTCTCGGACAGGCTCCGAACGAGCCGTGGTTGAGAAACGTGATCGACGGGTCGAGCAGCCAGCTGGCTGCGATCGTTCGAGCGGAGGTCGTCATGCGCCCCACGATACCGTTCCGGGCGGCCGAGCCCTGCCGGCAGGGAACCCTCGTTCGCACCCAGGAACGCACCAGGTTCATCGTCAGTCGGCGCGGGCGGGTTGGCGGCGTTCTGCCCGGAGCGACAACCTGCAGGAATAGCCCGCAGGCCCCCGGCTCGTGGTGCACGCGTGTCAGTCGTTCTGCGCAGTGCGACAAACCGCCCGAGCCACTGACCGGGCGGACCGCCCAGGCCTCGAGCGCTGTCGGGCGTGTCTTATCGCCGGGCCGCGGAGGTGCGGGCCCGCACGACTCAATCGGGCAGGAGGAGCGTCCCGCCGTCGCGGGTCACGATCGGCTCGCCGGCGCCCGGCGGATACCAGGACGCACTGCCCGGGCCGATGACCCGCCAGGGCTGGCCGTGGCCGTCGCTCGGGCGACCGGACGAAAGGATGCCGGTCTGCTCGCTCAAACCGAGGAGGCCGAGCTTCCCGGGGGCGGCGGCGACCCGCTCGTGCCAGCCGGCGAAGCCCTCAGGCTCGAAGTGCGGGGCGACGACGAGGCCGGGCACGATCCCGAGACCGGTCCGGCCACCGGCCGGGGTCCAGGTCCAGGCGGCCAGCGCCATCGCCCCGGCGCTCGCGCCGGCGAGGACCGCTCCCCGCGCCCGCGCCGCCAGGATCGCGCGCAGGGCGAGTGTCCCCGGCAGGATGGCCGGGGCGAGGTCAGGGTCGCCGCCGGGAAGGTAGACGAGATCGGCCCCGGCGAGCAGGCCGGCCCAGCGGGCCGCGCCCGCCGACTCCCGATCGACGATCGGTACGCCATCGAAGCGGCTCGTCTGCCCGCTCCCCGCCGCGATCCGGTCGAACGCCTCCTCGGCCGTCGCGAGCGCGAGGTCAGGGCGCTCCCGGGCGGCGGCCACGGGAACGACGACGATCCGGATCGCCGCCGGGTCGCCACCGTCGGCGGGGGCGGGGAGGCAGCCTCGGGCCCGTTCGGCCGCGGCGGGGCGGGCGGCCGCCAGGAGCGCCCGGAGGAACGGCTCGTCCCCGGGAAGGAACTCGCCCCCGCCGTGGAGCGCGAGCGGCCCGGTCACGGCCGGTCGGGCGCCTGCTCGTCGCCCGGGCCGGCACCCGGTGGGCCGGTCTGCCCGGCTCCGGGCGCGTGCTCGGCCGGCGGCGGCGTCTCGACGGCGTCGGTGGGCGGGGGGAGGCTGCGCGTCGGCGGGCGGCTGACGATCGGCGACGAGACCCGGCCGGAGCGACCGAAGAGGCGCGCCAGCCCGGCCCGGGCGGTGACGAACGGGGCGATATAGACGACGACGAGGATCGGGATCAGGAAGCGCGCCGGGGCCCGCAGTTCGGCCACGACCAGGGCGAGGGTGACGAGCCCGAAGTAGTAGAGCGCCAGTGCCCGGGGCGACCAGCCGGCCAGGTAGAGGCGCCGGGTCGGGATGAGCGCGAGGATGGCGATCGCGCCGAGCAGGAGCAGGAAGGTGAGCGAGAACACGGGTCGATGATACGGCCGGCCCGCCCCGCGGGGGCGTCCGCGTGCCGGCAGGCCCGGGAATTTGACGCTGGGCGGCCCTGGCACCTATCATGGGCAGTCGCGGGGTGGAGCAGCGGCAGCTCGTCGGGCTCATAACCCGAAGGTCGGCGGTTCGAATCCGCCCCCCGCAACCAGATCGACCTCGACAACGGCACCAGACCCCGGTGCCGTTGCTGATTCCCGGGCCCCGGCCCGCGACCCGGTCCCGCCCGCGACCGGTTCTGCCCGCGGCCCGTCCTGCCCGTGCCGCCCCGGGCTACTCCCAGCGGAACGTGCGAGCCGCGATCGCCGACGCCCCGAGTCCCCAGACGGCGAGGAGGGCGAGCGTCCCGCCCGCATCGCCCGGCTGGCTCCCGAGGCCGATCCTGAGCGTGTCGGAGAGCGCGCTCGCGGGCAGGATCCGCGCCAGCGCCTCGAGCGCTGCCGGCAGGTGGTCGAGGGGCAGGATGATCCCGCCCAGGAGGAGGAGGGCGAGGAAGAGGGCGTTCGCGCCTGCCAGCGTCGCCTCCGCCCGGAGTGCGCCGGCCATCGCCAGGCCGATCCCCGCGAAGGCGAGCGTGCCGAGGAGGATCGCCGCCAGGGCGAGGGCGAGGTTCGCGCCGGGCCCGGGCGTCCAGCCGAAGCCGAGCACCGCGATCGCGACGAGCAGTGTCACCTGGAGCGTCTCCACGACCAGGACGGCGAGCATCTTCGCCGCGATCAGGCCCGCCCGGGGCAGCGGCGAGCCGCCGAGCCGCTTCAGGACGCCGTAGGAGCGCTCGTAGGCGGTCGCGATCCCGAGGTTGACCAGGCTGGTCGAGATGACCGCCAGGGCGAGGACGCCGGGCAGGAGGAAGTCGACCGGTCGGTCGGTGCCCACGCTGAGGACCGGGACCGAGGCGAAGAAGGCGAGCATGACGACCGGGATGACGAGGGTCACGAGCAGGTTCTCGCCGCGCCGCGAGGTGAGGCGGAGCTCCATCGCCGCCTGGGCGAGCGTGGCCCGCCAGGCCGGGGCTGCCCGTGACGAGCCCAGCGCCGGGCGGGGCGAGGCGTTCACGCCACCACCTCCCGCTCGCGGGCGGCGTCGACCACCCCGTCGGCCTCTCCGGCCTCGCCCGCCTCGCCGGTCAGCTCGAGGTAGCGCTCCTCGAGCGTGCCGCCCTCGGTCCGGACCTCGACCAGGAGCCGGTCGTGGGCGGCGCACCATTCGGCCAGGCGGGCGATCGTCGCCGGCGAGGGTGCCAGGCCGCCGATCCGATACGCGCCGGGCCGCTCGCCGTCCAGGATCGACACTCGCGACCCGGCACCGCCGGCGCTGACCGTCGCGGTCCCGCGACCGGCCCCTCGTGCGAGGGCCTCGGCGAGGGCCGTGGCGAGGCTCGACCGCTCCTCGTCGCCCAGCGGTTCCGTGACCCGGAACCGGATCGCCGGCAGCCCGCCGGCGGTCAGCTCGGCCGGCGAACCGAGGGCGATGAGCCGACCCCGGTCGATGATCGCGATCCGGTCGGCGAGGCGCTCGACGTCGGCCAGCTCGTGGGTCGTCAGGAGGACGGTCGTGCCGCTCGCCCGCAGCTCGGCGATCAGCGACCTCGTCGCCGCCTTGGCGGCCGGGTCCATGCCCGCCGTCGGTTCGTCGAGGATCACCAGCTCGGGCCGCCCGACGAGGGCGAGAGCGAGGCCGAGGCGCTGTTTCTGGCCCCCGGAGAGAACCTTGAAGCGGGTCCGTGCCGCGTCGGCCAGCCCGACCAGCGAGAGCAGCTCGTCCGGGTCGCGGGGGTTCTCGTAGAAGCGGGCGAAGAGGGCGAGGACCTCGCGCGGCCGTGCCTGGGGGTAGATCCCGCCGCCGCCCTGGAGCATCAGCCCGATCCGGGCCCGGAGCGCGCCGGCGTCGCGGCCCGGGTCCAGCCCGAGGACGCGCACCTCGCCTTCGTCGGCCCGCCGGTAGCCCTCGAGGATCTCGACCGTCGTCGTCTTCCCCGCACCGTTCGGTCCGAGGAGGGCGAACAGCTCGCCGGGCTCGACCTCGAGCTCGAGGTGGTCGACGACCGGTCGGCCGCCGTAGCGCTTGACGAGGCCGCGGACCGAGACCGCGGCCTCGCCCGGGCCGCCACTCATTTCAGGATCGTGGCCAGGAGCCGCTCGAGCTCGGCCCGGTCGCGCACCTCGCCGATCTGGCGCTCGCGGACGACCCCGGACCGGTCGATGAAGTAGGTCTGGGGCGGGGCGACGACCTTCCAGGTCGCGGCCGCCGTGCCGTCCGGGTCGGTCACCGTCGGCCAGCTCGCCCCCTGCGAGGCGACGAACGCCGCGGCGGGCCCCGGGTCGTCCTTGAACAGGACGCCGACGATCGCCAGGCCGTCGGCCGCGTGTGCTGCGAGCGCCTCCCTGAGGAGCGGGAACTCGTCCTTGCACGGCCCGCACCAGGAGGCCCAGAAGTTCACGATCACCGGGCGGCCGCGGTAGTCGGCAAGGCTGAGCGGGGAGCCGTCGAGGCCGACCCCCGAGAGGGCGGGGGCGAGCTGGCCGACGCGGACCGTGGCCGCCTCGGTCGCCTCCGGCGGCCGGGTGAGGCGGGCCACGACCAGGACGGCCGCTGTCGTCGCGACGGCCAGGCCGAGAGCAAGGAGGACGAGACGTCGTGAACGAGGCGTCGGGGCGACCTTCGGCTACTTCGCGGTCAGGGTGCCGGTCATGTTCGGGTGGACGGTGCAGGCGAAGCCGTACCTGCCCGCCTCGAGCGCCGGCACCTCGTAGACGCGGGTCGCGACCCCGTTGAAGATCTCGCCCTTCCAGACCTCGGGACCGGTCGGGCTGTCGCGATGGATGGCCACGTTGTGCGGCACGCCGGCATCCTGGTTGACGAATGCGATCGTGAACGGCTTGCCGGCCGGGACGGTGATCTCGCTGACGTCGTAGGCGATGTTCCGGGCGACGATCGTCACGTCGGCCGCCGGGATCGGTGATTCCCCGGCCGGGGAGCCGCCGGGCGCGGGCGAGCCGCCGGGGGCGGGCGAACCGCCGGGGGCGGGCGAACCGGCCGGGCCCCCGGGACCGCCCTCGCCGCTCGTGGGCGGGATCACCCCGACCGTGAGCGAGACCGCGACGACGAGCAGGACGACAAACGTGACCAGCGTGCCGATCGGGTAGCGCGGGGCCGGCTGGGCGGCGAGGTGGCCGGTCTCGTCCGCCGCCTCGGCGGCGTGGTATTCGGCCCCCGCGTCGCGCAGCCAGCCGATGAGCGAGACGACGAGCATCACCAGCCCGGCCGCCAGGAGGGCCGGCCCGAAGACGAGACCGAGGAACAGGACGGCTGCCGCGATCGAGACGAGGAGCGGGCGAAACGACGGTCCGGGCATGTGGACGCCCGGCGGCGGGCCGCCGTGGGCCGGGACCGGGAGGGTCTCGACGTGCTCGATCCTGTCGTAGTCGCGCATCGCCTCGCGCAGCCAGTAGAGGAGCGTGAGCACGAGCGCGGTCAGCCCGAGCAGGAAGGCGATCTCCCCGTTCCGGTACCCGGCCAGGGCGATCACGAGCCCGGCGAAGAAGATGAACGTGCCGAGGGCCGCGAAGAAGGGAGCGAACGAGGGTCCGGGCATGTGGACCGTCGCCGGCGGCCTCGGCGGGGCGCGGCGCGGGCCACGGCGGGTCGGTCCGGCGGCCGCGTAGCGGACGACGAGCCAGGCGAGGAAGACGACGACGAGCGCCGCCAGCCCGACCGGGATGAGCGCGACGAGCGCGCCCCAGTCGGGTGTGACGAGCTTCGAGCTGAGGTCGAGGATCGCGTTCCAGGCGTCCTGGATCGCCTTCCAGACGGCATCCATCAGGTCTTCGACCGGCTCCTGGCCGGGGATCGCGTCGTCACTGTCGGTCTACGACTCGCGGGGTGAGCCGGCGAGCAGGACGTAGGCCATGACGCCCATCCCGATCGCCAGCGCGCCGAGCGTCGTCGTCCCGACCGGATCGTGGCTGACGAGGGCGTAGACAACGGCGATCACGGCAAAGAGGCCGCTGATCGCGAGCGCGTAGCGCGGCTTCATGCGCCCTCCTAGTGTCCCGGAAGGAGGTAGAGGGTCGAGAAGAGCGCGACCCAGACGACGTCGACGAAGTGCCAGTAGAGCGACGTCGCCTCGACCGCGTCGTGGTGGCGGGCCGAGAACTGGCCGGCCATCCCGCGGTAGAGGATGACGCTGAGCATGATCACCCCGCCCAGGACGTGGGCGCCGTGGAAGCCGGTCAGGGTGTAGTACGTCGTGCCGAACGTGCCCGCGTCGAGGCGGACCCCCTCGCTGTACAGGATCAGGTAGTCCATCGCCTGCATCACCAGGAAGGTGAGGCCCAGGACGAGGGTGACCGCGACCGCCCGGTTCAGCCCGGTCCGGTCGCCGCGCCGGATCGCCCACACGCCGAGCTGGACGGTGAACGAGCTCGAGATGAGCAGGATCGTGGCCGGTCCGACGAGGGGCAGGATGTGGAGCTTGTCCTGGAACTCGAGCGGCGGCCAGGCCGGGGCGGCGGCGCGGACGTTGAAGTAGGCCGCGAAGAGGCCGGCGAAGAACATGATCTCGGAGGTGATGAACAGGAGCATCCCGAGGATCGGGTTGCTGATCCCGCCGCGGGCCTCGCCGGCCTCGTGGACTGACGTCGTGAGCGCGGTTGCCTGGGTCGTCACGGTCGTGTCCTCGGGCTCAGTGGCCGGCGCCGGCCGTGGCGTGGCGCTCGTCGAAGAGCGGCCGCTCGCTGCGGATCTCGGGCAGGTGGTCGAAGTTGTAGGGCGGCGGCGGTGAGGAGGTGGCCCACTCGAGCGTGTTCGCTTCCCACGGGTCGTCCCCCGCGGGCTGGCCGCTGCGGAGGGTGATGAACACGTTCCACAGGAACGGCAGGATCGCGATCGCGATCAGGAAGCTGCCGATCGTGGCCGCCAGGTTCAGGTCGTTCCAGCCGGCGGTCGAGCTGTAGTCGGCGATCCGGCGGGGCATCCCCGAGATGCCCAGGAGGTGCATCGGGAAGAAGGTCAGGTTGAAGCCGATGAACATGATCACGAACTGGATCTTGCCCAGGGTTTCGTTCAGCCGGCGGCCGAACATCTTCGGGAACCAGTAGTAGATCCCGGCGAAGACCCCGAAGACCGAGCCGCCGAAGAGGACGTAGTGGATGTGGGCGACGACCCAGTACGTGTCGTGGAGCGCGAAGTCGACCGGTACCGAGGCGCTGAAGGCGCCGTTGATCCCGCCGATCAGGAACATCGACAGGAACCCGAGGGCGTAGATGAGCGGCGTCGAGAAGGTCAGCTGGCCGCGCCACAGGGTGGCGATCCAGTTGAACATCTTCACCCCGGTCGGGACGGCGATCAGGAACGTCATCAGGCTGAAGAAGGGCAGGTAGACCGAGCCGGTGGTGAACATGTGGTGGGCCCAGACGCTGAAGCCGAGGGCCCCGATCCCCGAGGTCGCGAAGATGAACGCCTTGTAGCCGAAGAGCGGCTTGCGGCTGAAGACCGGCAGGACCTCGCTGACGATCCCCATCGCGGGCAGGATCATGATGTACACGGCCGGGTGGGAATAGAACCAGAACACGTTCTGCCAGAGGATCGCGTTCCCGCCGCTGGCCGGGTCGAAGAAGTGGCCGCCGTAGTTGCGGTCGATGAACAGCATGATCAGCCCGCTGGTCAGGACCGGGGTGGCCATCAGGACCAGGACGCTCGTGACCAGGATCGTCCAGACCATGATCGGCAGGCGGAACATCGTCATCCCGGGGGCCCGCATCTTGAAGATCGTGACCAGGAAGTTCACCGCGCCCAGGATCGAGCTCGTGCCGATCAGGGTGACGGCCAGGATCCAGAGGTCCATCCCGACCCCGGAATACTTGTCCTGGGCGAGCGGCGAGTAGGAGGTCCAGCCCGCCGCCGCGGTCCCGCCCGTGACCAGGAAGCCGCTCATCATCAGGATCCCGGCCAGGGGGAGCATCCAGAAGCTGAGGGCGTTGATCCGGGGGAAGGCCATGTCCGGCGCCCCGATCATCAGCGGCACGACGTAGTTCCCGAAGCCGGCCAGGATCGGGATGACGAACAGGAAGAGCATCAGCGAGGCGTGCATCGTGAAGAGCTGGTTGTAGGTCTCTTCCTTGAAGAACTGGATCCCCGGCTGGGCCAGTTCGGTGCGCACCGCGAGCGCGAGCAGCCCGCCGATCAGGAAGAAGGTGAACGAGTTCACCAGGTACATGATCCCGATCTTCTTGTGGTCGGTCGTCGTCAGCCACTCGTACAGGCCCGTCCGGTACGTCGTGGCCGCGGGCGTCAGCGCGGTGGTCGCCATCGGTGCTCCTTACTGGACCGTGAGCGTGCCGGTCATGTTCGGGTGGACCTTGCACGAGAAGAGGTACGTTCCCGGCTTCAGGGCCGGCACCGGGTAGAGCCGGCTGTCGACCCCGTTGAAGATCTCGCCGTCGAACAGGGCCGGGTCGCTGATCGAGGTCCCGTCATGGATCACGATGTTGTGCGGGATCCCGGCATCGTTGTTCTGGAACCTGATCGTGAAAGGCGTGTTGGCCGGGGCGCTGATCGAGGTCTGGTCGTAGGCGATGTTCGTGGCCGACACCTCGACCGTGACCTGGCCGGCAGGTCCTCCGGGGCTGGCCCCAGGCTGCCCGGCCGAGGGGCTGCCCGACGGCGCGACGGACGGGGAGGCGGCCGGCGCCGGGGTCGCCCTGGCTGCCGCGATCTGCGTCTGCAGCCAGGCCTCGAACTCGGCCGGGGCAAGCGCGTGGACCGTGAAGCGCATCGCGTCGTGGTACGCCCCGCACAGCTCGGCGCACTGGCCGTTGAACACCTGGCCGGCGTCGGCGGCCTCGACCTTGAAGTCGAAGACATTCTCCTTGCCCGGCACGACGTCGCGCTTGAACAGGAACTGCGGCACGTAGAAGGCGTGGATCACGTCCGGGCTGCGGAGCGAGAGGCGGACGGTCTCCCCGGCCGGGACGTACATCTCGGGCGCGATCTGGGTGTAGACGACCTGCCCGCCGTCGGGTGAGAGGTACTCGAACGTCCACTGGAACCGGGCCGCGACGGCCCGGATGTGGACGACCTGCGGGTCGCTCGAGCGGCCGTCGACGACGTTCAGGGTCTGCCACGAGACGACGAACAGGAAGGCCACGATCAGGGTCGGGATCACCGTCCAGATGACCTCGACGAGGTTGTTGCCGTGAATCTGGGGCGGCAGGTCCGTGTCCGTCGGCTTGCGCCGGTAGCGGATCACGGCCCACAGGATCAGGCCCTCGACGAGGACGAAGATCGCGACCGCGATCGCGAACACGATGTCGTACAGGTTGCGGGTCGAGGTACCCTGCTCGGTGACGGCCTGGGGCGGGTAGAGCGGATCGAGCGCCTGGCACCCGGCGACGAACGCGGCCACGAGCAGGAGGGCGAGGGCGGGCGCGAAGCGCGGCAGCCTGACCCTGGGCATCGGCATCGGTGTCCTCGACTGGCGTCCCGCGCGCGGCCCCTCCGGGAGGTGACGCGGGCGGGCGGAAACAACACGTTCGGCCGGGGACGCGGGCCGAAACGGGGCCATGATACCCGAGCCGGGCCGTCCTGCGCACGGGAGCGCATCGGCAGGGACGGCCGGCGCCGCGGTTGTCAAGAGCCGGGCTGGGCGATTCGTGGCACGATGGCCCGAGTCCGATGTCACACTCCCGGCCCTCCGTCCGCCCTCGTCGACCGGTCGCTCTCGCCGCGGGCCTCGTCGCCTGGCTCGCCGCCTGGCTCGCCGCAGCCGCGACGGCGCTCGCCCATGGCGGCCTCGGGTTGCCCGAGCCGAGCGCCTGGTCGTTCCTCGTCGACTGGTCGTTCGAGCCGCTCCTCCAGTTCCCCCTCCTGCTCAGCGCGGTCCTCTACCTCGAGGGCGTCCGCCGGGTCGCCGAACGTCACCCGATGAGCCCCGTCCCCCGCCGGCGGGTGATCGCCTTCCTGGCCGGGCTGTTCGCGATCGAGGTTGCCCTCCAGTCCGGGATCGAGGCGTACGACACGACGCTCTTCTCGGTCCACATGGTCCAGCACGTCCTGCTGACGCTCGTCGCCGCACCGCTCCTCGTCCTCGGTGCCCCGATCACGCTCCTCCTCCGGGTCATCAGCCACGAGCAGCGCCGGCGGTACGTGCTGCCCATCCTCCACGGCCGGATCGTCCGCCTGCTCACCCACCCGGTCGTGGCCTGGCTCGTCTTCTCGGCCGTCATGTGGGGCACCCACTTCTCCCCGCTCTTCGACGCCTCCCTCGAGGACCCGCTCGTGCACGACCTCGAGCACCTGCTCTACCTCGCCTCGGCACTCCTGTTCTGGTGGCCGGCGATCGGGTCGGACCCCGCTCCCTGGCGGATGGCCCATCCGGCCCGCATCCTCTACCTCTTCCTCCAGATGCCCCAGAACACGTTCCTCGCCCTCGCGATCTTCAGCGCCGGTGCCCCGCTCTATCCCCACTACGCGACCGTGGCGCGAGCCTGGGGACCGTCGGTCCTGGCCGACCAGCAGGGCGCCGGGGCGATCATGTGGGTCGCCGGCGACCTCGTCTTCCTGGCCGCAATGCTCGGCGTCGTGCTCGCCTGGATGCACGACGAGGAGCGCCGCGAGGGCCGGCGTGCGGCGCAGGTCACGGCCGCCCGGGCGGCGATCCGGGCCCGCGAGATCGAGCTTGCCGAGCGGCTGGCGGGCGACGGTCAGGCCGGCAGCGGCGCCGAGAGATAGCCCAGGTAGCGCTCGGGGTCGACATTGCCCCCGCTGACGATGGCCACGACCGGGCCGTCCGCGCCGGCCACGCCGGCCTCCGCCGCCCGGTAGTGCAGGGCGGCGATCGAGAGCGCCCCCGACGGCTCGACGACGAGCCGGCTCTCCTCGGCCGCGAGGCGGACGGCGGCCACGATCTCGGCCTCGCTGACGGTGACGATGTCGTCGACCAGGGCGGCGAGGTGGGCGAACGTCCGCCGGCCGAGGGCCTGGGTCCGGGTGCCGTCGGCGATCGTCCGCCCGACGAGCTCGGCCGGCCAGCTCACGATCCGGCCCCGGGCGAGCGACTCGCGCGCATCGGCCGCCAGTTCGGGCTCGACGCCCACGATCCGGGCCCCGGGCCGAAGCGCCCGGACCGCCGCCGCGACGCCGCTGGCCAGGCCGCCGCCGCCGACCGGGACGAGGACGGCGGCGAGGTCCGGGACGTCCTCGGCGACCTCGAGTCCGACGGTGCCCTGGCCGGCGATGATCCGGTCGTCGTCGTAGGGCGGGATGATCGCCAGGCCGCGCTCGGCGGCGAGGCGCTCAGCACGCTCGCGCCGCTCGTCGCTGGCCGGTCCGACGAAGACGATCTCGGCCCCGTCGGCGGCGACCCGGCGGACCTTGATCGCGGGTGCGTCGCGGGGCATGACGATCACCGCCCGACAGCCCAGCAGCCGTGCTGCCCGGGCCACCCCCTGGGCATGGTTGCCGCTCGAGTAGGTGATCACGCCCCGGGCCCGCTCGGCCGGGGCGAGGCCGGCCACGGCGACGTACGCGCCACGGATCTTGAACGCCCCGATCGGCTGGAGCGACTCGGCCTTCAGGAACCGGCGCTGATCGGGGTCCCCGAAGCCGACCAGGGGCGTCCGGAGGGCGACGCCGGCGAGGAGGGCGGCGGCGGCCCGGATCTGGGCCAGCCCGACGAGCGGTTCGCCGGCCGGCGAACCGGCCGGGGCGGAGGGGGCGGTCATCGGCCCTCCCGATCGACGATCTGCTGGCAGGCGATGCAGTAGGCAGCCCACGGCAGCGCCGCCAGGCGCTCGGCGGCGATCGGCCGCCCGCAGCGCAGGCAGGTTCCGAACCGGCCGTCGTCGAGCCGGGCCAGGGCAGCTTCGACCTGGGCCAGGTGCTGCTGCGCCCGCTCGCGCAGGGCAAGATCCCGCTGCTGCTCGAAGACCTGCGTCGCCGCCGCCGCCTGCGAGCCGTAGGTCATCGGATCGGGCGCCGGGATCTCCTCGGCCAGCTCGGCCCGCAGGCGGTCACGCTCCGCTTCGAGCATCGACCGGGCCGTGGCCCGGAGGGGATCGTCCATGGCGCAGATCGTACCGCGCCGGGGCGCCCGGCTCTGGCGGCCCCGACCGCGAACCTGTCACAATGCGGGCCAAGGCCGTGGCAAGTGAGCGAGGGTCGGGGGGAGCCCGCTCGTGCCGCTCCCGTCCGTGACGGTGGACGGCAGCCTGCCCGGCCGGAGCCTGGTACCTGGTCCGCGATCGAGCCTGGAGGTCCGCCCGCGCCCGATGCTCCGCCTGCTCCATACGGCCGACGTTCACCTCGGGGCCCGCCATGCCGATCTCGGCGAGCAGGCGACCGCCCAGCGCGAGCGCCAGTTTGCCGCCTTCCGGGCCGCAGTCGACCTCGCCCTCGAGGAGCGCGTCGACCTGTTCCTCGTCGCCGGCGACCTGTTCGACTCGAACACCCAGCCCCGGCGCTCGGTCGAGCGCGCCGCGAGCGAGCTCGGGCGGCTCGCCGGAGCGAAGATCAGGGCGGTCCTCATCCCCGGCACGCACGACGTCTATGACCGCGCCTCGGTCTACCGGGCGTACGACCTCACCGCCCTCGCCGGCCTGCCGGCGGACAGCGACCTCCTCGTCGTCCTCACCCCCGAGCGGCCGGAGGTCGTCCTGCCCGCCCTCGATGCCGTCGTCTACGGCCGGGTCTTCGCCACGAAGCGGGCTCCGCACAGCCCGCTCGCCGGCTTCGACGCTTCGAAGGAGGATCGGGCCCGGTGGCGGATCGGCATGATCCACGGCTCGGTCGCGATCCCGGGCCGGACCGACAGCGACGAGGTCGTGGTTACCCGGGAGGAGATCGCCGCCTCCGGGCTCGACTACCTCGCCCTCGGCCACTGGCACTCGACGCTCGTGGCCCGGAGCGGCGGCGTCCAGTACGCCTACAGCGGCGCCCCGGAGCCGGTCGCGCTCGACCAGGATGCGGCCGGCCGGGTCCTGCTGGTCACGCTCGACGAGCGCGGCGGGAAGCGGATCGTGACCGTCGAGGAGCGCCAGGTCGGGCGGACCAGGTTCGAGAAGGTCGACCTCGACGCGGCCGGGGTCGCCAGCCAGCCCGCCCTGATCGCCGAGCTGCTGACCCGGGCCGACCCGGACCTCGTCCTCGACGTCCGCCTGACCGGGGTCCGGCCCGACGAGCTCGACCTCGAGACCGACGAGGTCGAGGCGGCGCTCGCCCCGTCGTTCCTCAAGGTCCGCGTTCGCGACCAGTCCGTGCCCGCCCTCTCCGAGGGCCCCCTGCCGCCGCCGGACACGATCCCCGGGGCGTTCGTCCGCGACCTCGAGGGCCGGATCGCCGAGCTCGAGGCGGCCGACCGGGTGGCCGAGGCGGCGGAGCTGCGCGACGCCCTCCGGCTCGGCCGGCTCCTGCTCGCCGGTCACGAGGTGTCGCTGTGAGGATCACCCGGCTCCAGGTCCGCGACCTCCGTCGCTATCGCGACCTCGACATCGCCCTCGCCCCCGGCCTGACGGTCGTCCGCGGCCCCAACGAGGCCGGCAAGTCGACGATCCAGCGGGCGCTCGAGCTCGCCCTGACGCGCAAGGTGACCTCGGTCCAGGCGGACCTCGAGGCGCTCCGGCCGTGGGACGCGAGCGACGACGCGCGGCCGGTGATCAGCCTCGAGTTCAGCCACGAGGACGAGGACGGGGTTCGCACCGGCAGCCTCGAAAAATCGTTCCGTGGCGCCAGGGGGACGGTCCGGCTCCAGCTCGACGGCGAGGTGGTGACCGATCCGGCCCGGGCCGACGAGCGGCTGGCCGAGCTGACGGGGATCCCGAGTGAACCGTTCTTCCGCTCGACCGCCTCGGTCCGCCACCACGAGCTGGCCGAGCTCGCCCGCGACGAGGCGACCCTCCGTGACCGCCTCCAGGCCTCGATCAGCGGCGCCGACCGGGGCACCTCGGCGGCGAAGAAGCGGCTCGAACGGGCGATCCGCGAGCTGAAGACGCGCGGCGACCGGAACCCGGGTCGGCTGAAGGTGGCCGAGGAGGCCGTCGCCCGGCTGGCCGCCTCGGTCGAGCAGGGCGAGCGCCAGCTGGCCGCGCTCGAGGCGGACCGCGAGGCCCTGTCGCTGGCGCGTGAGCGGCGGGCGAACGCCGAGACCGCCCTCGCCGAGCGCCGGGCCCTGCTCGAGCGGGCGCGCCAGGCGGAACGCCTGGGTGCCGAGCGCGAGGCGGCCCGGGAGCGCTACGAGCGCTACCGCCAGGCGGTCAAGGTCCGCGAGGAGCTCGTCGCCCTCCACGCCAGCCATCCCTCGCCGACGCCCCTGCCGGTGCTGCGGGCGACGATCGAGCGCCTGCGCGGCCTCGCCGGCCGGGCCGGGACGCTCCGGGCGATGCTCGGCGGTGAGGTCGAGGTCCGCTTCGAGGTCCCGCCCGAGCCGGCCTGGCAGCCGATCTCGCGCTTTGCCGTGGGCGAGGTGATCGTCGGGCTCGTCCTCGCCGCGGCCGGCGTCGGCGGCGAACTGCTCGGCATCGTCGAGTCGGGTGCGATCCTCGAGTACCTCGGGGCGGCGATCGGGGCGATCGGTCTCGTGCTCGCCCTCGTCGCCTGGCGGATGCGCCGGAACGCCCGCGCCCAGGCCCAGATGCGCGATGTCGAGATCGACCGTCGGCTGCGCGGCCGCTCGCAGATGGAGCTCGAGCTGCGCGAGCTGGAGGCCGACCTGGCGACCGGCCTCGCCTCGCTCGGAGCCGCCGACCTCGCCGCGGCCGAGGACCTCCTGGCCCGGGAGGAGGCCCACGTCCAGGCGATCGATCGCCTGGAGGCCCAGCTCGAGGGGCTCGTCGGCCACGAGCCGCCCGAGCTGCTCGTCCAGAGCCGCGACGCGGCCGCGCTCGAGATCGAGCAGAAGACGGCCGCCCTCGAGGCGCTCGGACCGATCGCCCGCGAGCCGCGCGCCCGGGAGCGCCTGGAGGTCGAGGTCCGCGAACAGGAGGCGGCCCTCGAGCGGGCGCGGGACGACGAGGCGAACGCACGCGCCCGGGTCGAGGCGAACCCGGTCGACGCCGAGCAGGTCGCCGGCGAGGCGGAGCGGCTGGCGATGTGGCGCGAGCAGCTGGCCGCGCTCGAGCGCCGGGCGCGGGTCTACGAGCTGACGCTCCGGGCGATCGAACAGGCCGAGCAGGCGACGATGCGGACCGCGACGCGCTACCTCGAGAAGCGGATGCTGGCCGACCTCGGCCGGGTGACCGGTGGGCGCTACCGCCGGGTCAGGGTCGACGACCGCTCGCTCGACATCGCCGTCTGGGCGCCCGAGAAGGGCGACTGGGTCGAGGTCGGCCAGCTCAGCCAGGGGACGCTCGACCAGGTCTACCTGACCGCCCGGCTCGGCCTCGTCCGGCTCGTGACCGGCGACCGGCGGCCGCCGCTCATCCTCGACGACCCGTTCGTCACCTTCGATGACGAGCGCGCCGCCCGCGCCCTCGCCCTCCTGCGCGAGCTGACGTCCGACTTCCAGGTGATCTACCTGACGACCTCCGAGCGCTATGACGCCGCCGCCGACGCGGTCGTCGAGCTGCCCGCACCGACCGCTCTCGACGACGAGCCGCTCGAGCCCGACGAGGCGTTCGTGCCGCCCCCGAAGGCCGGCGCGGCCCGGTCCGGCAAGCGCTGAACGGCTCGCCGGACGGGGCGGTCCTGCTCGGACTCGCCTCGGCCCTCGCCTGGGGCGCCGGCGATTTCAGCGGCGGGCTGTCGAGCCGCCGGGCGCCGGTCCTCGGGGTCGTCGTGGCCAGCCAGGCGCTCGGCCTGCTGATCGCGGTCGCCCTCGTCGTCGCCGCTGCCGAGGCGCTCCCCGGACCGCTCGACGCGGCCTGGGCCGCGGCCGCCGGGATCGCCGGGGCGATCGGCATCGCCGCCCTCTATCGCGGCCTGGCCAGCGGCCGGATGGGCGTCGTCGCCCCGGTCACGGCCGTCCTGGCGGCCTCGATCCCGGTCCTCGTCGGCTCCCTGGTCGACGGTCCGCCGCCGCCGGCCCGGGCGCTCGGGATCGTCCTCGCCCTCGTCGCGGTCGTCCTCGTCTCGCGCGCGTCGGGGCCGGGCAGCGGGCGGGCGGCGATCGGCCTGGCCGTCCTGGCCGGGACCGGCCTCGGCCTGTTCGCCGTGCTCGTCTCGCGGGTCGCCCCGGGCCACGTGTTCGGGCCGCTCGTCGTCGCCCGGGCGGCCGACCTCGCCCTGCTCGGGGCGTTCGTGGCGCTCGGTCGCCAGCCCTGGCGGCTGCCGCGCTCGGTCCTGCCGCTCGTGCTGCTCGCCGGCGTGCTCGACCTCGGGGGCAACGCCTTCTTCGTCCTCTCCGCCCAGGCCGGCCGGCTCGACGTGGCCGCCGTCCTCTCCTCGCTCTACCCGGTCACGACGATCATCCTGGCGATCATCGTTCTGCGCGAGCGGCTCGTTCGCGGCCAGGCGCTTGGCGTCGGGCTGGCGATCGGTGCGATCATCCTGATCGCCGCCGGCTGACGCAGGGCGGTTCTGATTGCCCGCCCTGGAAGGAGGCTTCGAGATGGCCAGCGAGCTGCCCGGAAATGTCGCGATCGAGCGCGTCTACCTGGTCGAGGCGACGTACGCCCCCGACGCCGAGGAGCTCCGACGACCGGTCCGCGCCCGCCACCTCACCCGCCTCGCCGAGCTGCGCGACGAGGGGGTCGTGATCGAGGCCGGGGCCCTGCTCGACATGTCGGCGACGATCCTGATCGTCCGCGCCGCCGACGAGGAGGCGGCCCTCGAGATCGCCCGGCGCGATGTCTACATGGCGGCCGGGGTGTGGGTCGAGCTGCGCGCCCGTCCGTTCGGTCGCATCTGCCGTCCTTCCGAGCTGCCGGGCGGCTGAGACCCGGGGCCCCGACGGGTGGGGCTCGGCACCGGCCCGCTCAGCGGGAGGGCGGCGGCGGGCTGCCCCGGCGCGACGGCGGGCTGCCCCGGCGCGACGGCGGGCTGATCCGTTCGATCCGGGCCGCGTCCACCTCGGCCGGCGAGCGGAGCAGGTGGATCGCGGAGAACCCCTCGCGTTCGAGCGCCTTTCCTTCGAGCGCGCGGCGCAGCTGGCTCGCCTGGCGGGCGACGACCGCCGGATCGACCGCCCGTCCCGGGCGCCGCCGGTTGCGCTCCTGGCACTCGGCCTCGGGCAGGTCGAAGACGATCGCGACCGCCGGCCGCCGGGCGGCGCGGGCGAGGTCGAGCAGGGCGCGCCGGGCGGCGTGGGTGACGTTCGTCGCGTCGATCACGGTCGTCCGACGCCCGGCCAGGCGGCCGGCCGCGGCGAGGTGGAGGAGCTCGAACGCGGCCCGGTTGACCCGCTGGTCGGCCTCGTCGTCGGCGAGCATCGCCCGGAACGCGTCCGACGAGAGGATCTCCGTCGGCCGGAAGTGGGTCCGGGCGAACGTTGACTTGCCGCTCCCGGCGGGACCGACGAGGACGACGAGCGAGCCCTCCGGGATCCGGATCGGGGCCGCTCGTGCGGCCGGCTGTTCGGCCGCGGCCGGTGCCTTCATCGGTCCATCATCCGCCCGCCGAGACCGGTCCGCCAGGGCCCGCCCGCCGGGGCCGTTTCCGGTAGCCTTCGCGGGGCATGACGTTTTCGCCGACGTCGACCGTCGATCCGCCTCGCCCACCCGGTCCGCCGCCTCGACCGGATCCGCCTCGTCCGGCCCAGGACTGGCGGCTGCTGCTCGCCGTCTTCTTCCTGACCTCGCTCGTCGAGGGGATCGGCGTCAGCCAGATCTTCGCCTTCGTGCCGGCCTACCTGAGCGGGATGGGCGTGCCGGAAGCCGACCGGCTGCGCTTCGTGGGCATCTTCGGCTCGCTGATCTTCATCGTCGGGGCGCCGCTCGTTCCGCTCTGGGGCGTGTGGGCCGACAAGTACAGCCGCAAGGCCGTCATCGTCCGGAGCGCCGTCGTCGAGGCGGTCGTGCTGGCTGCGGTGTCGCTCAGCCGCGAGCCGTGGCAACTGGCAGGGAGCATGCTCCTGATCGGGCTCCAGCTCGGCAACACCGGGGTGATGCTGGCCGAGATCCGTGACGTCACCCCGCGCCGGCGGCTGGGCCGGGCGATCGCCCTGTTCGGCGCCAGCGGACCGGTCGGGTTCGCGGTCGGCCCGGCCCTCGGGGGCCTGATCGTCGACGGACTCGGCTTCGGGCTGCCGGCGGTGTTCGCCTTCTCGGGCCTGCTCTCGGTCGGAACGGCGCTCCTCGTCACGTTCGGCTCCCGCGAGATCCGGCCGGAGGTCGAACCGAGCGGCTCGGTCGTCGCGCTCGCCTTCGGCGCGATCCGGGGCGTCCTCGCCGATCCGGCCGTGCGCCGGATCTTCGCCATCTTCGGCACCGCCTTCCTCGCCACCCAGATGACCCGGCCGTACATCCCGGTCCTCGTCGAGCGGGTCGTGGGCGTCGTCGGCGGTGCGACGGGAGCAGTCCCGGCCGCCGCCGGTGGAGCCGGCAGCGGCCTCGCCAGCTCGATCGCAGTCGTCACCGGCGCCGCCGCCCTGGCCGGAGCGCTCGTCTCGCCGATCGGCGGGGCGATCGGCGACCGGATCGGCTTCCGCCCGGTCCTGCTCGTCGCCCTCGTCGGGGCCGGCGCCGCGCTCCTGCTGATGCCGTTCATGGCCAGCCTGCCCCTGCTCGCCCTGGCGGCGCTCGCCTTCGCTGCAACGTACGCCGCGGTCAGTGCGATGGTCTTCGGCCTGCTCGCCACCGAGGTCCCGTCCGAGCGGCGCTCGACGACGCTCAACCTGGTCTACCTGCCGCTCTATGCAGCCGGGATCATCGGCCCGGCCTCGGGAGCGGCGATCGTTTCCCTGGCCGGCCTGCCGGGCCCGTTCCTGGCCGGGGGCGCGGTCTTCATCGCCGGCGCGGTCGCGGTCGCGCTCACCGGCCGGCCCAGCCGCTGAGGCCGGCCGGTGAGCGCCGGGCGCTGGAGCGGACCTGGCGCGCGATCAGCCCGGGAGGTCGCGCTCGGCGGGCCCGACGTAGCGCGCGTCGGGGCGAATCAGCTTGTTGGCCGCCACCTGCTCGAGCACGTGGGCCGTCCAGCCGGCGTGGCGGGCGAGGGCGAACGTGGCCGGGAAGAGGTCCGGGGTGAGCCCGACGCCCTGGAGAACCGCCGCCGCGTAGTACTCGACGTTCGTCTTCAGCGGTCGCTCGGGGTGGCGCTCGGCGAGGACGCGGAGGGCGACGTCCTCGACCCTGATCGCCAGGTCGAGCCAGTCGGGCTTGTGTTCCATCGACTCGGCCACCCGGCGCAGGGCGGCCGCCCGGGGATCGTAGGCGCGGTAGACGCGGTGGCCGAAGCCCATCAGCCGCTCGCCGCGGTCGAGCGCCTCGCGGACCCACTGCTCGGCTCGCTCGGGCGTGCCGACCTGGTGGAGCTGCTCGACGACCTCGGAGGGCGCCCCGCCGTGGAGCGGCCCCTTCATCGCCCCGATCGCCCCGGAGACCGCCGAGGCGATGTCCGAGCGGGTGGAGATGATCACCCGGGCGGTGAACGTCGAGGCGTTCAGGCCGTGCTCGGCACCGACGATGAAGTAGGCATCGAGGGCGCGCGCCGTGGCCGGGTCCGGGCGCTCGCCGTTCAGCTGGGTGAGGAAGCCGGTGACGAGGTCGAGCGCGGGGTCGGGCTCGATCGGCTCGAGGCCGCGCCGGAGGCGGGCGAAGGCGGCCAGGGCCGAGGGCGAGAAGCTCGTCACCGCCCGCGCCTGCTCGGCCGTCGGCGGCCAGTCGAGGGTCTGCGTCGCGCCCCACACCGAGACCGCGGTCCGGAGCGCGTCCATCGGCTTCGCGGTCGGCGGGAGCGCCCGGAGGGCGGTCATCACCGCCGGGGGGATCGGGGCGGTCGCCAGGCGGGCGTCGGGGCGCCACTCGCCGGTCCAGAGGAGCTCCGCGACCGCCGGGTAGGAGCCGCGCTCGACGAGCTGGCCGATCGGGTAGCCGCGGTAGAGGAGCCGGCCGTTCGCGCCGTCGACGAAGCCGAGCGCGGTCTCGGCCGCGATCACGCCCTCGAGGCCGGGCGAGTAGGGGCGCGGGTCGATCTCCGGCCGCGCATCGGATGCTGGGGTGCTCGCGGCCACAGCGGCCCCGGAAGTGCGATCGCTCATGCGTCGATGGTAGTCCCCGGAGCTGGTCGGTGTCCGGCCGCCCCGGCGCCTGCCAGCCCCCGCCCCGGCGCCTGCCAGCCCCCGCCCCGCCGCCCGCCGGCCCTGCCGCCCCGCCCGCCGGTCAGAGCTTGTAGCCGAACCGCCGCAGGAGCGCCTTCCGCTCCTCGACCTCGGCCGGCGTCTCGACCCCCACGGGCGACCCGCCGTCGACGACGCCGAGGATGCCTCGGCCCTGCTCGGTCCGGGCCAGGATCACCTCGACCGGGTTGGCCGTGGCGCAGAAGATCCGGCAGACCTCGGGGACGAGCTTGAGCGCGTTCAGGACGCCGACCGGGTATCCCTCGCGCAGGAAGACGACGAAGCTGTGGCCGGCACCGATCGCCAGGGCGTTGCGCTCCGCGAGCGCCACCAGGCCGGGGTCATTGCCGCTCGAGCGCACCAGCCGCGGCCCGGATGACTCGCAGAAGGCGATCCCGAAGCGGAGCGTCGGGGACGACTGGGCGAGCGCCTCGTGGACGTCCTCGACGGTCTTGATGAAGTGGGCCTGGCCGAGGATGACATTCAGCTCCTCGGGGTTCTCGATCCGCACCGTCAGCAGGTCCATCGGCACTCCTCCCTTCGGAGCGATTGTCGCCGGTCAGGGATCGACCGGGAAGACGTAGCCGACGCTGCGCTCGTTGAGGATGTAGCGCGGGTTGGCCGGATCGCGCTCGAGCTTGCGCCGGAGATGCCAGACGTAGCGCCGGATGTAACCGGTCTCCTCGGCGTACTCCGCGCCCCACACGGCGCTCACGATCTGGCGGGCCGAGAGGACCCGACCGGGCTGGCGCAAGAGGGTGACCAGGATCCGGAACTCGGTCGGCGTCAGGTCCACCGGCTCGCCGCCGCGGAGCACCCGATGCCGGTCGACGTCGACGACGAGGTCGGCCCCGCGCAGGATGTCGCCTCCCTCCCGGTGACCGAGGGCGACCCGGTCGAGGACCGCCTTGATCCGGGCCGCCAGCTGGGCGAAGCTGAACGGCTTCGTGACGTAGTCGTCGGCGCCGCCGGCGAAGCCGCGCAGGACCTCGGGCTCGTCGCCCCGCGCCGTGAGCATGATCACCGGCACCGCCGATGCGGCACGGATCCGGGCCAGGACCTGCCAGCCGTCGAGGCCGGGCATCGTGACGTCGAGCAGGACGAGGTCGGGCGACCAGTCGGCCAGGCTCGCGAGCGCCTGCTGGCCGTCGGGCAGGCCGCGGATCTCGTGGCCGAGCCGACCGAGGTAGTCGGTCAGCAGCTCGAGGAGCGACCGGTCGTCGTCGACGATCAGGATCCGCGACATCACACCGCCCCGGGTTCGTGCTCGGTCCGCCCGGCCGGTGCGGGCTCGGGCGAGACTCGCCCGTCCGGGTGCTGGTCGACCGGGCCGGTCTCGCTCGCGTCATCCGGCTCCTCCGCGGCGATCGGCAGGGTGAAGACGAACCGTGCCCCGGGTGCGCTCCCGTCATCCCACACCGGGCTGTGGACCGAGATCGTGCCCTGCTGAGCGCGCACGAGCTTGTCGGCGAAGTAGAGCCCGAGGCCGTAGCCCTTGACCGTCGTCTCGTCGTCGCCGGCCCGGTGGAACGAGCGGAAGATCTTGTCCTGCTCCTCCGGCGGCACCCCGGGTCCGTGATCGAGGACCTCGATCGCGAGCATGCCGTCGAGCACGCGCGCCGAGACCCGGATCGGGCTACCCGGTGGCGAGTAATGAACGGCGTTCTCGAGCAGGTTGCGCACGACCTCCTCGAGCAGGATCTCGTCGGCCCAGGCCGGAGGCAATGCCGGCGGCACGACCAGGGTCAGCGGCCGTCCTGGCTCGGCCTCGAGTGCGGAGGCGCACGTCCGGCTGAGGAGCGGTTCGACCGCCACCGGCCCGAGGCGGGGCGTGAGCCGTCCGGCCTCCAGGCGGGAGACGTCGAGGATCGTCTGGATCAGCCGGGACAGCCGCTGGCTCTCGGCGCCCAGGATCTGCAGCGTCCGCTGGCTCGCCGGTGGCAGGAGGTTCGCGTCCTGGGCCACGATCTCGAGGGCGCCGTTGATGTTCGTCAGCGGGGCGCGCAGCTGGTGCGAGACGAGCGACACGAACTCCGACTTCAGCCGGTCGAGCTGGCGGAGCTCCGCATTGGCGCGGGCCAGTTCGTCGTTCGCCGCCGCGAGCTGGTCGGTGGCGGCCCGGAGATGGCTCGTGCGTTCGGCGACGCTTGCCTCGAGGCCCCGGTTCGTCGCCTCCAGGGCGGCCGAGGTGGCCTGGTACGCGGCGACCAGGCGGGTCACCCAGCCCAGGGTGAGTGCCACGGCGATCGGGCCGCCGAGTGCGAACAGGAGGATCTCGCCGATGAACCCGGCCGCGATCTCTTCCTGGCCGCGGGCGACGTGCTCGTTCCACTCGTACGACAGGGCGACCACCGCCAGGCCCAGCGGGAGCACCCAGCGCACCACCCCGAGCAGGCGCGTGGCCGATGGTGGCGGCGGGAGCGGGTTCCTCAGGCTCACGTTCCGACGATCTCCACGACGAGCGACTCCCTCGGGCTGGATCAGGGTCACGGGTGGCGCTCCGACCCCATGTCTAGCACATGGTTTCTCCGGACGCATCCCAACCTCCCCTGTTTTGACGCAAACGGGACATCTCGCGGACCCGGCTGCGACGGTCCGCGGGCTAGGCTCGGTGGCAGGTACGGTGGCGCGCCGGTAACCCGGGCGCCGGCCGGCCGGCAGCGCCCGCCAGTCGTGGGCGAGCCCGCGAACAGGAAAGGAGACGGAACGTCATGTTCAGGAAGCTGGTGCTCTTCGGGTCGGTTGCCCTGCTCGTGGTCGCCTGCAGCGGCGGCGCCTCCCCGACGCCGAAGCCGGAGGAGTCCGAGGCCCCGGCCGCCTCCGAGGCGCCGGCTGCGGGCGCGCGCACGGTCGATCTCGAGATCGGCGACGGGAAGATCACGCCCGCAACCGTCGAGGTCAAGAAGGGCGAGACGGTCACGTTCAACGCGAAGAATGTGAGCAACACCGAGGTCGAGCTGATCGTGGGCCTCAAGAAGGATGTCGATGCCGACTCCGGCGACAGCCTGAAGGAGGCCGAGGACATCGCCCCGGGCGCCACGAAGTCGGTCACCTACACGTTCGACGGTGATGGCCCCTACGCCTACGGCGACCAGATCGGCGATCACTACGCGAAGGGTGCCAAGGGCGACATCATCCTCAAGCCCTGACGTCCGGCTGGCCGACCGACGGCGACACCGGACCCGGTCCGGTGTCGCCGTCACGGACCGAAAGGAGGCAGGTTGGCATGGACGATCAGCAAGCCGGCGGCCGCCCGTCGAGCGGTCCGCTCGAGCCGCGCACGCTGCCCTCGGCGGCTGATCCGGCACCGGACCCGGACGAAGCAGCCGGGGCAGGGCCCGAGGCGAAGCCGGCGCTCTCGCGCCGGAACTTCGTCCTCCGGGCGCTGGCCGCGATCGGGGGCGCGATCGCCGCGGTCCTTGGCGTCCCGGTCGTCGGGTTTGCCTCGGCGCCGGGCTGGCAGGCCAGGGTGCCCGTCCGGTTCCTCTCCACCTCGGTCGTGCCGACATTGCGCTCGAGTGCCCTGACCTCAGTCGGCAAGCTGGGTGACTTCGAGGTTGGTGTCCCGAAGTATGTCAAGGTCGAGCGGCCGGTCGTCGACGGCTGGGTCCAGGAGAACGCACCGGTCGGGGTCCATGTCGTGCGCCAGAGCGAGTCCGAGGTCGCCGTTTTCGACCCCCACTGCACCCACCTCGGCTGCCCGGTTGCCTGGTCCACGGGATCGAAGAGCTTCAACTGCCCCTGCCACGGCGGGGTATTCAACCGCGACGGCGACGCGATCGCCGGTCCACCGCCCCGGCCGCTGGTTCGCTACGAGGCCCGGATCCAGGACGGTGAGGTGTTCATCGGCGCCCTCCAGGAAGGAGCCTGAGCGATGCGCCGGATCGTGCGCTGGATCGACGAGCGGCTCGATGTCTCGCCCCTCGTCCGGGCCTTCCTCGATCGACGGGTGCCCGGCAACATCGGCTGGTTCCACACCCTCGGCAGCGCCACGCTCTTCCTGCTCGCCGTCCAGATCGTCACCGGGATCGCCCTCTCGCTCTCATACGTGCCGAGCCCGGACCACGCCTACGAGAGCGTGCTGTTCATCGACCAGACCCCGTTCGGGGCCCTCGTACGAGCGATCCACCACTGGTCGGCCAGCCTGATCGTGCTCCTGATCGGGCTGCACACCCTGCGCGTCTTCATCTGGGGCGCCCACCGCTACCCGCGCGAGCTCACCTGGCTGATCGGGGCCGGCCTGTTTTTCGTCGTCCTCGGCTTCGCCTTCACCGGCTACCTGCTGCCGTGGGACCAGAAGGCGTACTGGGCCACCGTGGTCGGCACGAACATCGCCGGCTCCGCGCCGTTCATCGGCGGGGCCGCGCTCGCGGTCCTGCGCGGGGGCGAGCAGCTGGGTGCGGTGACCCTGGCCCGCTTCTACGGCGTCCACGTCTGGGTACTCCCGGCCGCGCTGCTCGTCCTCGTCGGCGTCCACCTGTTCGCGGTCATCCGCCAGGGAATCGCCGCCTCGCCGCGCCGCCGCCCGCTCGTCGAGCTCGAGCCGGGCCTGTCGCGCCGGGAGGCCTACGAGCGCGAGTACGCCGCCGAGAAGCAGGCCGGCAAGCCGTTCTGGGAAGCGATCCTCAAGGACGCGATCGTGGCGGCCATCCTGACCGTCGTGCTTGTCGCCCTGGCGCTCGGTCCCGGTGCGCCGCTCGAGCCCCAGGCCGACCCGAACACGACGAACTACGTTCCCCGCCCGGAGTGGTACTTCCTCGACCTCTTCCAGATCCTCTGGTACTTCACCGGCAGCCTCGAACCGCTGCTCATCTTCCTGACCTTCACGCTCGCGTCCCTCGTGTTCATCTTCGTCCCGTTCCTCGACCGCGGTCGCCATCGGCATCCGCGCCAGCGACCGGTCGCCATGGCTCTGACGGCGGCGGTCGTGGTCGCCGTCGTGGGGCTCACCTATCTCGGGGCGAGCGCGAGCCCGCCGGGCGCCGTCCAGGTCCCGCCGACCGAGGGGATGTCGAGCCAGGAGCTGGCCGGCCTGAACGTCTACAACCAGCAGGGCTGCAGCGCCTGCCACCAGATCCGAGGCGTCGGCGGCCAGACCGGCCCCGACCTGTCGCGAGCCGGCTTCCGCTGGGACGCAGAGGCGATCCGCAGGCAGATCGTGACCCCCAAGGACGAGCGGATGCCCGCCTACGGCGGCCTCTCGCAGCAACAGCTCGACGACCTGGTCACGTTCCTCGAGAGCCTGAAGTAGGGGCCTGCCGGTCGCCGGTCTCCCCGGGGCCGGCATTCGCCGCGGCGGTGTCGCCGGCTCCCGTCCTCGGTCGAGGAAGCGGGTGGCGCGATCCGGTCGACGGGGTCGCCGGAGGGTCGCCCGGCCCGGTCAGGCCGGGACGGCCTCGGCGGCGCGCCGCACGGCGGCCTCGATCAGGTCCGCGTCGGCGTCCGGGAGCTCGTGGACGTTGCCCTGGAAGGCGAGCGTCCAGTTGTCGGCCGGCCAGCGCTTCGGGTACTCCATCTCGCGGGCAAGCGGCTCGGCCGGCACGAAGCGGTCCGGTTCGAGGGTGACGACCGGCTCGGTCGGAAAGCGCCACGGGTAGTCCTCGAGCGGCTTCGCGTCGGAGCCCCAGATCCGCTCGTGCGACTCGAACGGCGCGCCGGTCACCCGGCACACGCCGCCGATCGCCTTGACGCCGGTGATGTAGAAGATCACCCGGTCGCCGGGCGCGACGCGCTCCCACTTCCGCCGATGGCGGCTCTTCATCGCGGCCTGGCGGAAGCCGAGGGCGCGGTTCTTCTCGAAGTTCTCGGCCGAGCTCACGAGCAGCCAGTTCGTCATCGTCGTCCTCCCGGGTCGTCAGGGGCAAGGATACCGGTCAGCCCGCCGGCTGCCGCCCGGTCGAGGATCCAGGTGGCGCCCGGCCGGAGCGCCAGCTGGGCGGGCCAGCGCAGGGGGTCGCGCTGCGGGCCGAAGATCGTGGCCAGGATCGCGGCCTTGCCGATGCCCTGGGCCATGGCCAGGACGGCCCGCGCCGCGCCGATGACGGCCGGGTTGAGCGTCACGCGCGCCACGCGGGGCTCGATGTGGGCGGGTGCCGGCACGCCGACCGCCCACTCGCGGCGTCCGAAGGCGGCGCTGCCCGGGAAGACGGACAGGAGGTGGCCGTCAGAACCGATCCCGGCGAGGACGAGGTCGAAGACCGGCCAGCCGGCGTCGTCGACCGGCAGGAGCGCGCGCAGCTGGTGCGCGTAGTCGGCTGCGCAGGCCTCGGCGTCGCGCCCGGCGGCGAGCGCCTCGTCGCAGGGGACCGGATGGACCTGGCCGGCCGGGACCGGGATCCCCGGGCGGCCGTCCGCGCCGGGGAGGAGGAACTCGTCGGCGAGCCCGGCGTTCGAGAGCGGGTCGCGACGGGGGACGAAGCGCTCGTCACCCCACCACAGGTGGACGTGCTGCCAGGGGACCGCCTCCCGGAGTGGCGGTGCCGCGAGCGCCCGGAAGACGCCGGCCGCGGTCGAGCCGCCGGTGAGCGCGAGATGGGCCACCCGGCGCGCCCGGACGGCATCGTCGATCGCGTCGCGGATCCGGTCCGCCGCCTGCTCGGCAAGCGCCTCGGGGTCGGGGACGACGACGATCTCGGCCCCTCCGACGGCGATCGTCATCAGGTGCCGGCGAGGAGAGCCGCGAAGCGGATCGCGTCGCGGGCGACCGGGTCGCTCGCTCCGGTCTCGATCGCCTCGGCCAGGAGGTCGACCTCGGTCCGGCGGGGGGCGAGGAACGAGCGGGTGAGCAGGTGCGCCCCGTCGAGCCGGACGCGGATGTTCACCGTCTCGGCCTCGGCCGTCACGTCGGCCCGGAGCTCGGAGCCGCGGCGCTCGGCGGTCAGCTCGATCCGCACGGTCGACCCGCTCGGCAGCCGCGAGGGGACCGGCCGGAGCGTGACCTCGACCTCGCCCCGGGGGCCGCCGAGCGTGGCGTCGAACCCCCGCCCGTCGGCGCCGCCCCGGCCCGCGGCTTCGGGCAGGCTCGTTCCGCCCGCAGGCGGCGCGAGCGGACGGCGGACCCGCATCCCGAGCCGCGAGGCGAACCAGGCGACGTGGTAGACGGGCCTGATGATGTTCGCCGTCCCCGGGCGCCCCAGCTCGTCGCGCCCGGCGTAGGCGACCGCGATCCGGCGCACGTAGCGCAGGTAGGGCAGGATCGTCGGGAGGTCGAAGATCGAGGCGATCGCCTCGCGCCAGCGCGACTGGCGGGCGAGGGCGAAGTCGGTGATCGCGAGCCCCGGACGCTCGAGCAGGTCGGCCATCTGGCGCAGCCTGGCCAGGCCGTCGCCGCTCCAGCTCGAGCCGTCCACGATCAGCCGATCGGCGATCGCGAACAGGTCGGCCGCCTGCTCGCTCCCGAACGGAGGCTCGCCCGGCCACCACAGGGTGACCGGCAGGTCGTGGACCACGAGCGGGGCGACGATCGCCTCGAGATGGCGGCCGGTCGCTCCGCCGGCGAAGAGATGGATCATCTCGGCGCACGTTTCGGGCGCATCGGCCCGGGGCAGGACGCAGTGGGCCTCGATCCGGGCGTCGAGCCAGCTCGGCCCGTCGGGGTCGCGGCTGGAGATGATCAGGACGCGCGAGGGGTGGCGGCCGGTGAGCCGGGAGATCGTGGCCGCGGCGCGCTCGGCGATCTCGGGCTGGGTGGCGACGACGACGAGGTTCATGACGCTCGTCCGGGCCGCGACCCGGCGCTCCTCGACGCCGTCGACGGTTACCACCCGCGAGGCGGCCCAGATCCGGGCCAGCTCACGCTCGATCTCGGGGATCGTCGTCGCCCGGGCCGTCCAGCGCACGACCGTCTCGCCGGGGTCGCCCGCGCCCGGACCGGGGGTGGCGTTCGGGCCGGCCGTGCCGGTCGTACCGGCGGCAGTTCCCGGCCCGCCTGCGCCGGCCATCGTCAGATCCGCCGCCAGCGCCGACCGTCGCGGCCGATCAGCTCGTCGGCCTCGGCCGGTCCCCAGGACCCCGCCTCGTAGTTCGGGAACGGCGGCGGCCTGCGCTGGGCGACCCACGCATCGATGATCGGGCTGACGATCCCCCACGCCGCCTCGACCTCGTCGGCCCGGGTGAACAGCGACTGGTCGCCCAGGAGCGCGTCGAGGATCAGCGTTTCGTACGCGTCGGGCGAGTCGACGCTGAACGACGAGCCGTACGTGAAGTCCATGTTCACCGGCCGGATGTCGAGCCCGAGGCCGGGCACCTTCGAGCTGAACCGGAGCAGGATCCCCTCGTCGGGCTGGACCCGGATCGCGAGCAGGTTCGGCTCGGGATTGCTGTGCGCGTCGCGGAAGAGCCGGTGGGGCACGGCCTTGAACTGGATCGCGATCTCGGTCGCCCGCTTGGGCAGGCGCTTGCCGGTGCGCAGGTAGAACGGCACCCCGGCCCAGCGCCAGTCGTCGATCTCGAGCCGGGCGGCGACGAACGTCTCGGTCTCCGACTCCGGGTCGACCTCGGGCTCCTCGCGGTAGCCGCGGACCTCCTCGGCGGCGACCCAGCCCGGTCCGTACTGGCCCCGGACGACCTTGCGGGCAACCTCGGCCGGGGTCATCTCGGCGATCGCGCCGAGGATCTTCACCTTCTCGTTCCGCAGCGCGTCCGCCTCGAACGCGGTCGGCGGCTCCATCGCCACCAGGCTGAGGAGCTGGAGGAGATGGTTCTGGAGGACGTCGCGCGAGGCGCCGGTCTCCTCGTAGAAGGCGCCGCGGTTCTCGACCCCGATCGACTCGGCGACCGTGATCTGGACGTGGTCCACGTAGCGCCGGTTCCAGATCGGCTCGAAGATCCCGTTGCCGAACCGGAAGACGAGCAGGTTGCGGACGGTCTCCTTGCCCAGGTAATGGTCGATCCGGTAGACCTGCCGCTCGCGGAAGACCTTGCCCACCTCGCGGTTCAGGCGGATCGCCGAGTCGAGGTCGCGCCCGAACGGCTTCTCGATGATGATCCGCCGCCAGCCGGCGCCGTGGACCTCGTGGTCGAGGCCGACCCGTCCGAGCTGGGCGATGATCTCCGCGAATGCCGAGGGCTGGGTGGCGAGGTAGAAGAGCCGGTTGCCGCGGGTGCCGCGCTCACGATCGAGGGCGTCGAGACGGGCGACGAGCGCGTCGTACGAGGCCGGGTCGTCGAAGTCGCCGCGCTGGTAGACGATCCGCTCGCTGAACTGGCGCCAGGCGGTCTCGTCGACGGGCTGGACCCGGGAGAAGGTGACGAGCGCGGTGTGCAGCTCGTCGCGGAATGCATCGTCGGTGTACGGGCGGCGGCCGACGGCGAGGAGGATGAACTCGTGCGGCAGCAGGTGCGTCCGCCAGAGCTGGTAGAGGGCCGGGACGACCTTTCGGTGGGCGAGGTCGCCGGTGGCGCCGAAGAGGACGAGCACGCACGGGTCGGGCATCCGCTCGAGCCGCAGGCCCTCGCGGAGCGGATTGCCGGGCGACTTCGCGCCGCTGCGCCGACGCCGGTGGCGAGCGAGGCGCAGCTCGCGAATCGTGCGCGGAACCTCGCGCGGTGGTCGCGGGGTCACCGGTCCGGCCCGGGGCTCGCCGCGGACGTGGCGGACGTGGCGGACGTGGCGGACGTGGCGCGGCCCTACTCGGTCTTCACGGCGTGCCCGCCGAACTCGTTGCGCAGGGCGGCCAGGACCTTGGCGCCATACGAGTCCTCCTGGCGCGAACGGAACCTCGTCAGGAGCGAGAGGGTGATCACCGCCGCGGGCACGTCGCGGTCGATCGCCTCCTGGACCGTCCAGCGCCCCTCGCCCGAGTCGGCCACCCAGCCCCGGACGTGGGCGAGGTCCTGGTCGTCGGCGAGGGCGCGCTCGGCCAGCTCGAGCAGCCAGGAGCGGACGACCGAGCCGTGGTTCCAGAGCTTCGCGATCCCGGCCAGGTCGAGCTGGTAGTCGCTCGCGTGCATGATCTCGAAGCCCTCGGCGTACGCCTGCATCAGGCCGTACTCGATCCCGTTGTGGATCATCTTCACGTAGTGGCCGGCGCCCGGTCCCCCGACGTGGAGGTAGCCATCGGCCGGGGCGAGCGAGCGGAAGATCGGCTCGAGCGGCTCGACCGCCTCGCGATCGCCCCCGACCATCAGGCAGTAGCCGTTGCGCAGCCCCCAGATCCCGCCCGAGACCCCTGCGTCGACATAGCGCAGCCCTTTCGCGGCGACCCGGGCGTGGCGCCGGACGTCATCGTGGAAGTTCGTGTTCCCCCCGTCGACGATCGTGTCGCCCGGCTCGAGGTGCTCCATCAGCTCGTCGACCTGGGCCTCGGTCGCATCGCCGGCCGGGACCATCACCCAGACCGTCCGCGGCCGCTCGAGGGCGGCGACGAGGTCCGCGATCGAGAACGACGGCTCGGCACCCTCGGCGGCGATCTCGCGTGTCTTCTCCGCAGTCCGGTTGTAGGCGACGACCTGGTGTCCTTCCTGGAGCAGGCGCCGGACCATGTTGGCGCCCATCCGGCCGAGGCCGATGAAGCCGATGCGCATGGGAATCAGTCCTCCGTGGGGGTGGTTTCGCCGTCCATGGCGTCGAGCAGGGCCCGCTCGAGGGCGGCCAGGCCCGCATCCGGGTCGGGGCCCAGGTGGACCCGCAGGATCGGCAGCTCGTGGCTTTCGAGGGCCGCGAAGTCGCCCGCCGCCTGGGCGTCGATCAGCTCGCCGAACGTGTACGGCCAGCCCGGGATCGGGCGGTCGACCGGGTGGTCGGCCGTGAGCTGCAGGAACCAGCCGATCGGTGCCCCGCCCTTGTGGAGCTGGCCGGTCGAATGAAGGAAGCGCGGTCCGTAGCCGGCCGTCGTCGCCCGCCCGGTCCGGTCGCGCAGGACGGCCCGGATCCGGGCCAGGGCCGCGTCGCGCGCCGGGGTCGGGGCGATGAACGCCTGGAGGGCGAGGTAGCCGCCCAGCTTTCGGCGGCCGAGGTGGCGGCGGAGCTCGCCGCGCGGCGTCGGGTCGATCGCCGAGAGGCGAAGCGGCGCATCGCCGTACAGGACGAGGCCGTCACCCCGGGCGAGCGGAGCGAGGGCTTCAGGCCCACCGGCTGCCTCGACCGCCCCGGCCGGGGCAGCTGCACCGGTCGGCCGGTGGCCGGCGCCGTGGCGGGCAAGGAGAGCCCGCGTCCGCTCCTTCGCCTCCTCGACGTTGGGCTGGTCGAACGGGTCGATCCCGAGGACGGCACCGGCGATCGCGGTCGCGACCTCCCAGCGGACGAACTCGCCGCCGAGGTCGATCGGGTCGTCGAGCGCGATCCGCACGACCGGGTGACCGGCCGCCCCGAGGTCGGCGAGGAGCTCGTCGGCGCCTTGGCCGGCCGCGTTCGGGGCCGGTCCGGCCGACCCGGCCAGGGAGAGGCGGACGAAGACCCGGTCCGCTCCGTACGCCTTGGCCGACCCGAGCGGCTCGAGGTCGACGGGCACGATCCCGACGCCGCGCTTGCCCGTGCTCTCCGCGATCAGCTGCTCGAGCCAGGCCCCGAAACTGGCGATCTCCGGGTCGGTGATGAAGGTCAGCTTGTCGCGCCCGGTCCGGGCGAGCGTACCGAGAGCGAGTCCGAGCGCCAGCCCCGGGTTGTCGGCCGGGTCCTCGCGCGTGGTGCAGATCGCGAGCATCACCTGGGCCGAGCCGAGCAGCTCGTCGAGGTCGAGCCCGAGGAGCGAGGCAGGCAGCAGCCCGACGTACGTGAGCGCCGCGTACCGGCCGCCGATGTCCGGAGGGTTCAGGAAGACCGAGGGGATCTCGTCGTGGTGGGGGATCGCCTCGACGCTCCGGCCCGGGTCGGAGATGATGGCCATGAAATCGCCCGGGCTCGCGGGCCGGTGGACGTGGCGGGCCTTCATCGCCGCCTCGATCCGCGCCCAGGCGTCGGCCTGGAAGGCGAGCGGCTCGGTCGTCGTGCCGGACTTCGTGGCTACGATGAAGAGCGTCGTCAGCGGGTCGAGGTCGTCGACCGTCGCCGCCACCGCGGCCGGGTCGGTCGAGTCGAGGACCCGCAGCTCGAGCCACTCGGGGCTCGTCCCGAACGTCTGCTCCAGGACCCGCGGGGCGAGGCTGCTGCCGCCCATCCCGGCCACGATCGCGGCCCGGAAGCCGTTGTCGCGCAGCTCCTCACCGAACGTCTCGAGCGAGGGGATCAGCTCACTGAAGTGGAGCGGCGCGTCGAGCCAGCCGAGGCGCTCGGCGATCGCCGCCTGGACGGCCGGATCCGGCGACCACAGGCTCGGGTCGCGGTTCGCCAGGCGTTCGATCCAGCGCTCCTCGATCGCGCGCCGGGCGGCCGCCTCGTACTCGTTCCGTGCCGCCTCGCTGCCGAACGAGAGCTCCATGCCCGGTCCGCTGGCCTCGATCCGTTCGGTCATCGCCTGCTCGCCCTCATCGGGGATCGCCTCCCCGCTTCATTCGCCCTGTCCGGCGTCCGTCCGCCGGTCCGCCCATGAGTCTACGCAGTTCGGCCGCCGGGGGAGCGGACGCCGTTCAGACGAGGTCGCGAGCGGCCCCGACGATCGTGCGCAGGACGCGGAAGCCGTCGCGGTACGTCCCGCGCGCATGCGCCGTCAGGCGCGCCAGCTGCTGGATCCGGAGCAGGGTGTGCAGCAGCACCGCTCCGGCGGCGGGCGGTTCCGGGACCCGGATCGTGAGCGGACCCGGCGGGAGCGGATCCCGACCGACCGCGACGAGCGGCACGCGCAGCTCGGCCAGTTCGCCGGCGAGCCGGGCGAGGTAGGCGGCCCGGCGAGGATCGGGCGGATCCGTCTCGACGAGGAGCACCGCGTCAGCCGGGCCGGCCGCTTCGATCGGCCCGTGGCGGAACTCGCTCGGCGTCCCGGGGACCGTGACCAGGAGCGCCTTCTCGTGGAGCAGGAGCGTTGCCCCTCGGGCCAGGCCTGTCGCGCTCCCGAATCCGACTGCCCAGGCGTGGGCGGCCCGGGCGAGGGCGAGCCCGGCGGGCAGGACGGCAGCCGGGTCGGCCACGAGGGCCTCGAGCGACCCGCGCAGCGCCGCGGCCGCAGTGCGGTCGCAGGGCAGGGCGCCGGCGAGCGCGGTGAGCGCGGCGAGCGCGGCCAGCTCGGACTTCGTCGCCGCCCCCGCTTCGGCTCCACTGGGGGTGTGGATCACGAGCCGGCCGGCGGCGGCGAGCGGCGAGCCGGCGTCGGCGGTGATCGCCAGGACGGTCGCCCCGGCGGCCCGGGCCCGGCGGGCGGCGGCGAGCGTCTCGGGGCTCGCCCCCGACTGCGAGATGACCACCGCGAGATCGCCCGGCCGGAAGCGCTCCTCGCCGGCGGGCGCGAGGACGATCGACGACGCCTCGAGCACGACGACCGGCCGCGGCCGCCCGCTCGCCGCCTCGCTCGCCTCGGCCGCCTCGCTCGCCTCGGCCGCCCGGAACAAGGGGGCCGCCGCCTGGGCCATCGCCAGCGAGGCGCCGGTGCCCACGAACAGCAGTCGCGAGGCCGTCCGCCGTGCCTCCTCCAGCTCCGGCCGGAGGCGCTCGACGACCGCCAGCGTCGCCTCGACCGCGACCGGACCCTCAGCCAGCTCGCGGCCCATCTCGTCGGGCCCGTCCGGCCGGAGGTCGGCCAGTCGGGCCGCCAGCTCGGTGGTCACCCCTTCACCCCGCCCGCGGTCAGGCCCGCGATCAGGTAGCGCTGGAAGGCGAACGCGATCAGGACCGGCGGGATGGCGGCGATGACGCCGCCCGCGGCGAGCATCCCGAAATCGATCCCGTGGCGGCCGATGAAGTCGTTGAGCGCGACCGGCAGCGTCTTGGCGACCGGGGTCTGGGTCATGATCAGGGCGTAGAAGAACTCGTCCCAGGAGAGCAGGAAGGCGAGCAGCGAGGTCGACACGATCCCGGGCGTCGAGACCGGCAGGACGACCCGCACGAGCGCCCCGAGCCGGGAGCAGCCGTCCACCCGGGCCGCGTCGTCGAGCTCGGGCGAGACCGCCTCGAAGTAGCCGCGCATGATCCAGATGACGAACGGGGTGACGAACGAGGAGTAGATGACGATCAGGGCGACGGTCGTATCGATCAGGTGGAGTGCGCTCATCGTCTGGTAGAGCGGGATGACGAGCGCGATCGGCGGCAGCATGTAGGTGGCCATGAAGGCGAGGATCAGCCAGCCCCGGCCCGGGAAACGGAGACGGGCGAAGGCATACGCGGCAGGGATGCCGACGATCAGCCCGACGAGCGTCACCGCGCTCGCCACGACGAGGCTGTTCCACATCGCGGCCCGGAAGCCGGCCGCGCTGCTGTCCGGGTTGGCCGAGACGGTGAGGGCCGCAAAGCGATCGAACGAGATCGCGTGCGGGATGAACGAGAGCGGCTTGGCCAGCAGGTCGGCGGGCAGCGAGACGCTCGAGATCAGGAGCCAGGCGAACGGGGCGAGGACGAGAACGAGGGTGAGGGCCATCAGGCCGTAGAGCACGACCGAGCGGGCGAGCCGCCCCGGACGCCGCCGGGCGCGACCAGCCGGGCCACCGGTGCGGGCGCGAGCGCGGCCAGCGGTCATCTCAGGCCCTCCCGACCCGGCCCAGGAGCCGCAGATAGAGCGCGGCCAGGACCATGATCGCCAGCGCGATCAGGTAGCCGAGGGCGGCGCCCCGCCCGAAGTCGTAGGCGCGGTATGCCGTCTGGTAGGCGTAGATGGCGATCGTCTGGGTCGTGTTCGCGGGTCCCCCGTTGGTCATGATCCAGATGATGTCGAAGACCTTGAAGGCCTCCATCGTGCGCAGCACGAGCACGATCAGGAGCGTCGGGGTCAGGAGCGGCAGGACGACGTAGCGGAACGTCGCCAGCGTCCCGGCCCCGTCGACGCGGGCTGCCTCGAGCTGCTCGCGCGAGATCCCCTGCAGGGCGGCCAGGACGAGGATCGCCACGAGCGGGGTCATCTTCCAGGCGTCGGCGATGATCACCATCCACATCGCCGTCCCCGGATCGGAGAGCCACTGGCGGTAGCCGTCGATCAGGCCCGACTGGAAGAGGAGCGCGTTCAGCGCGCCGTACTCGGCGTTGTCGATCCAGCGCCACATCAGCGCATTGACGATCGTGGGCAGGGCCCAGGGCAGGATGACCAGCGAGCGGAGCAGCCAGCGCAGGCGGAGGGGCTGGTCCATCAGGAGGGCGAGCCCCACGCCGAGCACGAGCTCGATCGCGGTCGAGGAGACGGTGAAGAAGAGCGAGCGCCAGACAGCCGACCAGAAGTCGACGCTGCCGAGCTCGGTCGCGTAGTTCTGGAGCCCGACGAAGGGCTCCTCGCCCGGCCGGGTGAGGACGACGTCGTGGACGCTCAGCCAGAGGGCGCGGACGAGCGGGTAGGCGACGACCAGGAGGATGACGAGGGCGGCGGGGGTGACGAAGGCCCCCGCCGCCCAGGCCTCGGACCGGGAGCGCGGACGGAGTCGGCGTGTCGTGGCGATCATCCGGCTCACCGCCTCCCGACGACGGCTACTTCTGGAGGTCGGGGACCTTGGCCGCCACGTCGTCGAGCGCCTGCTTCGGCGACTTCCGGCCGGTCAGCGCCTCCTGGAGCGCGACCTGGAGCGCGCTCGAGAGGGCGGTGTAGTACGGCACGACCGGGCGGACGACGAGGTTCGTGAACTCGGTCTTCGCGGCCGCGAACAGCTCGGGTGCGCTGCCGGTGATCTTGGGATCGTCAAACGAGGCTTTCCACATCGGCAGGCTGAGCTGGGCGTACTTGTCCTGCATCGGCTTGCTCGCCATCCAGAGCGCGTACTTGACCGCCTCGTCGGGATGCTTCGAGCTCCGGGTGACCGCGATCCCCATCCCGCCGTTGACGCCCGAGGTTGCCGCGCTCGGCCCGCCCGGGCTGGCCACGACGCCGACCTGGCCGGCAACCTTGGACTGGGCCGGATCGTTGGCCAGGTTGTACATGTACGTCCAGTTGAGCGCGAACGCCGCGCTGCCGGCGGAGAACGTGTTCCGCACGTCCTCCTCGAGGAACCCGGTCGAGGCCGGGTTCGTCAGCCCGTCGTCGACCGTCTTCTTCATCCACTCGAGTGCGGCGAGCGGGCCGTCCTGGTTGAACACCGGCTTGTCGCCGTCCATGAACGTCGCGCCGCCCATGACCGCCGCCAGCTGGGTCCAGTCACAGATCGCGGCCTCGGCCTGCGCCCAGCTCCAGACGATCGGGTACTGGACGATCCCCTTGTCCTTGATCGCCTTCGCGTCGGCAAGCAGCTCGTCCCACGTCTTCGGCGGGGCGGTGATGCCGGCATCGGCGAGCATCTTCTTGTTGTAGAAGAGGAACTTCGTGTCATTGATCCAGGGCACGGCGTAGAACCTGCCCTGGTACTGGGCGCCGGCAAAGGCCGACTCGAAGACGTCGGTCTTGTATTCGGCCGGGATCTGGTCGGTGATGTCGCGGACGAGCTGCGCCTTGGCGAACTCGGCCGGCCAGATCGCATCGAGCAGGACGGTGTCGTACGTGCCGGCGCCGCCGGCCTGGTCGGTGACGATCTTGTCGTGGAGAGCGTCGTAGGCGACGAACTCGAGGTTGACCGTGATGTTCGGGTTGGCGGCGGTGAAGGCCGCCGTCATGTCCTTGACGTTCTCCTCGCTGTACGCCGCCTGCTTCATGAACAGCGCATTCAGGGTCACGGGGCCGGCGCTTGGTGACGCTGCGCCGCCGCAGGCGGCCACGAGGGTCGCGGCCACGACGGCGAGTGCCCCGGCCGCACGCCAGCCGCGCCGGTCGCGGTGGATCGCTCCCATGGGTGACTCCTTCTCCTCTCGATCTATCCTGGATCCTGCATCTGCGCGCCCATCGGCCAGAGCAAGCGGACCAATGGTACCATCGGAGCGGTCACCGGTATCGTCAGAACGGACAGGTGGTAGCACTCGAAGATGTCCGACCTCGCCCAGGCCCGACCCGGCGGCGCCCTGCGCTACCAGGCCGTCGCGCGCGTCCTGGCCGACGAGATCAGGACCGGCCGGCTCGGTGACCGGGTCCACCTGCCGTCCGAGCGGGCGCTCGTCAGCCGGTTCGGCGTCAGCCGGGTGACCGTCCGCCGGGCGCTCCGGGCGCTCGAGGCGGAGGGGCTCGTGATCTCGGCGGCAGGACGGGGCTGGCTGGTGCGGAGTACCGGTCTCGAGGAGCCGGAGAACGAGCTGCTCGGCTTCACCGACGTCGCCCGCCGGCAGGGGCTGGCGGCCTCGGCGCGCGTCCTCACGGCGCGCGTCCGCGAGGCGACCTTCGAGGAGGCCGAGCTGCTCGGGATGGCGCCCGGCGCCGAGGTCGTCGAGCTCGACCGGGTGCGGCTCCTCGACGGCGTGCCGGTCGGGATCGACCGCAGCCTCGTGCCCGCCGCCCGAGCTCCCGGTCTCCTGGAGCGCGACTGGACGACCGCCTCGCTCTATGCGGCCCTCGAGGAGGCCGGCTGTCCGCCCGTCCGGGCCGAGTACGTTCTCCACGCCGCCGCCGCGACCGAGCCGGAGGCGACGCTCCTCGAGCTCCCGCCCGGGGCACCGATCCTGCGGGCCGAACAGCGCACGTTCGATGCCACCGGCCGCCCGATCCAGCTGTGCCGGATGAGCTATCGGGGTGACCGGTACCGGTTCCGGACGACGCTGGTTCGCCACGCCTGAGCGGGCCTGACCGGGGCGAGCGCTGACGGGGCTGTCACCTGCGCCTCACGCCGTCACCCGCGCCGCGCTGCGGTCAGCGTTCGACCGCACTCAACCTCGTTCCTCGGCCTCGATCGCGAGGACCTTGTCGAGGCGGCGGCGATGGCGCGGTTCGCCGCTGAACCGGGCGCCGAGGAAGGCGAGGGCGCACTCGAGGGCGGGTTCCGGCCCGATCACCCGGGCGCCGAGGGCGAGGACGTTCATGTCGTCGTGCTCGACGCCCTGGTGGGCCGAGTACGTGTCGTGGCAGATCGCGGCCCGGACGCCGCGGATCTTCGAGGCCGCGATCGAGGCGCCGACCCCGCTGCCGCAGATCAGGATCCCCCGCTCGACCTCGCCGTCGCGGATTGCGTGCCCAAGCCGGCGGGCCAGATCCGGGTAGTCGTCCTGGGCGTCGCTCCCGTCGTTGCCCAGATCGACCAGCTCGTGCCCGAGCCCGAGCTGCCCGAGCCGACGGATCAGCTCGTTCTTCAGCGCCGCCCCGGCGTGGTCTGCTGCAAACCCGACCCGCATCCCCGCCTCCCCGTCAGTGTCCCCGGCCGCCGTCCTCGGCGGGCGGCCCGGCGTGGCCCCGGTCGAGGGTCCCGACGCGGCCCCGGAGCCCGTCGCGGACGACCCGCCGGCCGATCTCGGCGACCCGCTCGGCGCTGAAGCCGAAGCGCTCGAAGATCGTCGGGCCCGGCGCCGAGACCCCGAAGTGGTCGATCGCCACGATCGCCCCGCCATCGCCCGTCCAGCGCTCCCAGCCGAGCGAGACGCCCGCCTCGACCGAGACCCGGGCCCGGACCGAGGCCGGCAGGACCGACTCGCGGTAGGCCTCGTCCTGGGCGTCGAACAGCTCCCAGCAGGGGAGGCTGACGACCCGGGTCCGGACCCCGTCCGCCTCGAGCAGCTCGGCCGCCCCGGCCGCGAGCGCGAGCTCGGAACCGGTCGCGATCAGGACCAGGTCGGCCGGCGGCGCCCCGGCCGGGCCGGCCGATGCCTCGCGCAGGACGTACCCCCCGCGGGCGACGCCGTCGCGGGCCCGCTCGGCCGTCCCGGGCAGGGTCGGGAGCTTCTGGCGGCTGAGCGCAAGCGCGACCGGGCCGCGGCGGCGGGCGATCGCGACCTGCCAGGCCGCCGCCGTCTCGTTCGCGTCACCGGGCCGGATGAACCACAGCCCGGGCATCGCCCGCAGGGCCGCGGCGTGCTCGACCGGCTGGTGGGTCGGGCCGTCCTCGCCCAGGCCGACCGAGTCGTGGGTCCAGACATAGATCACGTGGAGACCGGAGAGGGCCGCGATCCGGACCGCGCCGCGCATGTAGTCGCTGAAGGTAAGGAACGTGGCGGCGTAGGGGATGAACCCGCCGTGGTAGGCGATCCCGTTCGCGATCGCGCCCATCGCGTGCTCGCGGACCCCGAAGCGCAGGTTCCGTCCGGCCTCGTCGGCGCTGAAGTCACCGCCGCCCCTGACGTCGGTCAGGTTCGACTCGGAGAGGTCCGCGGCGCCGCCGAACAGCTCCGGGACCGGGTCCGCCAGGGCCGCGATCGCCTGCTGGCTCGCCTGGCGGGTGGCGAAGTCCTCGCCCGGCAGGTACCTCTTCAGGCCGTCCGCCCAACCCTCCCGCAGGCGGCCCTCGAGCCGGCGCCGGAGCTCCGCCGCCTCGGCCGGGTAGGCGGCCGCGTAGGCGGCCAGCTTCGCCTCCCAGGCCGCCACGAGTGCCTCGCCCCGGGGGATCGCCTCGCGGAAGCGGGCGAGCGCCTCGGGCGGGACATGGAACGTCCGGTCCGGATCCCAGCCGTAGGCCAGCTTCGTCAGGCGGACCTCCTCGGGGCCGAGCGGGGCGCCGTGCGCCTTCTGGCTGTCCTGCTTGTTCGGACTGCCGTAGCCGATGTGGGTCCGGACCGCGACCAGGCTCGGGCGAGGGTCGTCGAGCGCCCGCTCGAGTGCGGCCGCGATTGCCCCGATGTCGTTGCCGTCGGCGACCCGCTCGGTGTGCCAGCCGTAGGCCGCGAAGCGGGCGAGGACATCCTCGCTCCAGGCCATCGAGGTCGGCCCGTCGAGCTGGATGTGGTTGTCGTCGTAGAGGTAGCAGATCCGGCCCAGGCGGAGGTGACCGGCGAGCGAGGCGGCCTCGGAGCTGATCCCCTCCTGGAGGTCGCCGTCGGAGACGATCCCGAAGATGCGATGGTCGATCACCTCGTGGCCGGGCCGGTTGAACTCGGCCGCCAGGCGGCGCTCGGCGATCGCCATCCCGACCCCGTTCGCGAAGCCCTGGCCGAGCGGCCCGGTCGTCGCCTCGACCCCTGGTGTCAGTCCGTACTCGGGATGGCCGGGCGTGCGCGATCCCCACTGGCGGAAGTGCCGGAGATCGTCGAGCGTGACGTCGTAGCCGGTCAGGTGGAGGAGCGAGTAGAGGAGCATGCTGGCGTGGCCGGCCGAGAGGACGAACCGGTCGCGGTCGGGCCAGTCCGGGCGGGTCGGCGCGTGGCGCAGGAACCGGGTCCAGGTGACGTAGGCCATCGGCGCCATCCCCATCGGGGCACCCGGGTGGCCCGAGTTCGCCTGCTGGACACCGTCGATCGCAAGCGTCCGGATCGTGTCGATCGCGAGGCGGTCGAGGTCGGCGGCGGGGCTCATGCGGGCGGTTCTCCGTAGCGCGCGGACAGTTGAAGGATCGGCCGGATCGGCCGGATCGGCCGGACCGCCGGGCGGGCGACCGATCCCCCGCGCATTGTACGGCCCGAACCGGTCCGCGCCGCCGACGCCGACCGCCCGGCGCCGACCGCCCGGCGCCGGACGGTCGAGCCGCTATCCTGCCCTCGATGGCCGTTCCTGCCCTCCGGCCGCCGCGGATCGTCGTCCTCGGCGACCTTGTCCTCGACGTCGTCCTCGCGCCCGAGCGGGCGCTCGAGCGCGGCACCGACGTGCCCGGCCGGGTCGCCCTCCGCCAGGGTGGGTCGGCGGCGAACGCGGCGCGCTCGATGGCCCGCCTTGGTGCCCGCGTGACGCTCGTCTCGGCGGTCGGTCGGGATGCGGTCGGCCGGGCGCTCGTGGCGGCCGTCCGCCGCGACGGGGTCGTCCCCCGGGTCGTCCGGGTACCCGGAGTGCGGAGCGGGCGGATCGGGGTCCTCGTGTCGCCGGGAGGCGAGCGCTCGTTCGTCGCCGACCGGGCGGCCGCCGACCGGCTCTCGCCCGACGATCTCCGTCCGGCCTGGTTCGCCGGGGCGGCGCTCCTGCACCTGCCCGCCTACTCGCTCCTCGGCGACCCGCTCGGCCGGGCTGGTCGGCGGGCGGCCGAGCTGGCGCATCGGTCCGGGGCCCTCGTGACCGTCGACCTGGCCTCGGTCGGGCCGCTGCTCGAGCACGGCCGCCGCCCGGCGCTCGAGATCGTCGCCGGCGCCGCGCCCGACCTGCTCTTCGCGACCGCGACCGAGGCCGCGGCCCTCGCCGGAGGAGGTGGCCCGGAGACCCTCCTGCGCCTCGCCCCGGTCGTCGTCCTGAAGCGGGGCGCGAAGGGTGCCACGGTCCTGGCCCGGGAGGCGGACGGCGTCCGCCGGTTCGACGTCGCGACGCGGCCGCTCCAGGCCGCCGACACGACCGGAGCCGGAGACGCGTTCGACGCCGGGTTCGCCGTCGCCTGGCTGGAGGCGCGGCGGGAGGGGATCGGGCCGGCGACCGCCCTGCGCCGGGCGGCCCTGGCCGGCCACCGGGCGGCGGCCCGGCACCTCGGCGGGCGCCGGGAGGAGCTCCGGCTCGGCTGACCCCGTGTACCCTGACAGGCGATGACCGACCCGGCACCTCACCCCGCCCCGACCGCCGCGGCCGGCGCCACCCGCCCGGCCCGCCCTCCGCTCGTCGATCGCCTCGCCCTCGCCCCCGAGGTGGCCGATGCGCTCGCCTCCGGGCGGCCGGTCGTCGCCCTCGAGTCGACCCTGATCAGCCACGGTCTGCCGTTCCCGCGCAACCTCGAGGTGGCCCGCGACGCGGAGGCGGCCGTGCGGGCAGCCGGAGCCGTGCCGGCCACGGTCGCGATCAACCACGGCCGGATCCTGGTCGGACTCGACGAGCGCGCGCTCGTCGAGCTGGCGACGACGGACGGCGTCCTGAAGGCCGCCCGGCCGAGCCTCGCCGCCGCGATCGCCGCCGGGGGCTGGGCGGCGACGACCGTCTCGGCCACGATGATCGCCGCCGCCGCGGCCGGGATCGAGGTGTTCGCGACCGGCGGGATCGGCGGCGTCCACCGCGGGGCGCTCGGGCGCCCGGGACGGCCGGACCCCCCGACGCTCGACATCTCGTCCGACCTCGAGGAGCTGGCGCGGACCCCGGTCGCGGTCGTCTGCGCCGGGCCGAAGGCGATCCTCGACCTGCCGCTGACGCTCGAGTACCTCGAGACCCGCGGGGTCCCGGTCGTCGCGCTCGGCAGCGCCGAGGTGCCGGGCTTCTACTCGCGCCAGAGCGGCGTGCCGGCCCCGTTCTCCGTCCCGGACGTGGCCGGCGCGGCCCGTCTCGTCGACGTCCACCTCGGTCTCGGCCTCGGGTCCGGGATCCTCCTCGGCGTCCCCGTGCCGGCCGAGGATGCCCTGCCGCTCGACGAGGCGCGGGCGGCGATCGAGCAGGCGACCGACGAGGCGGACCGGGCCGGCGTCCACGGCCCGGCGCTCACGCCCTGGCTCCTGGCCCGGGTCGCCGAGCTGACCGACGGAGCCTCGCTCCGGGCGAACACGGCGCTGATCGTGAACGACGCCCGCGTCGCGGGCGAACTCGCCCTCGAGCTGGCCCGGCTCAGGCCGGGCTGAGATCCGCCGCGGCCACTGGCGGCCGTGCGCGGCCGTTCGCGGCTCTGCGCTCAGGCCGGCCTGCGGTCCGCCGCCCGCTCGACCGCTGCTTCGAGCCGCGCGGGCTCCTGGCGCTCCCGCCGCGGCAGCGCCGGCTGGATGAGCTCGAGGAGCGGCGGCGCACCGAACGAGCGGCGGCGCTGCTCGGCCGGCGGCTCGCCGTAGAGCGTCGTCCGCTGCCGGGGCTGGCGGCCGATCGAGCGGATCAGCGCCTCCATCGCCTCCGGCGGCAGCTCCTGGCCGTGGACCGCCCCGGCGGCCCGCGAGATCGACTCGTTCATCAGGGTTCCGCCCAGGTCGTTCGCGCCGCTCCGGAGCGCGACGCCGGCCCCGGTCGGACCGAGCTTCACCCAGGACGTCTGGACGTTCGGGATGAGCGGATGGAGCGCCAGCCGGCCGACGGCGTGCATCAGGATCGTCTCGCGGTACGTCGGGCCCTGCCGGGTCCGCCCCTTCAGGTAGAGCGGCGCCTCGAGGTGGACGAAGGGCAGGGGCACGAACTCGGTGATCCCGCCCGTCCCGGCCTGGAGCCGGCGCAGGGCGAGCAGGTGACGGGCCCACGAGCGGTACGTCTCGACGTGGCCGAACATGATCGTGCTTGTCGTCCGCAGCCCGGCGCGGTGGGCCGCGGAGATCACCCCGAGCCACTGCCCGGTGCTGATCTTGTCAGGGCAGATGACTGCCCGGACCTCGTCGTCGAGGATCTCGGCCGCGGTGCCGGGCAGGGTGCCCAGACCGGCCTCGCGCAGGCGTTCGAGGAGCGAGGGGATCGGGATCCCGAGCGTCAGCGCCCCCTGGGTCACCTCGAGCGGCGAGAAGGCATGGACGTGGATCTCCGGCAGGACGGCCTTGATCGCGGTACAGACGTCGAGATAGAACTGGCCGGTGAAATCCGGGTGGATGCCGCCCTGGAGGCAGACCTCGGTGGCGCCCCGCTCCCAGGCCTCGACGCTCCGCCGGACGACCTCCTCGAGCGGGAGCAGGTACGGGCGGCCCCGGAGGTGCTCGGCGAACCGGCCCTTGCTGAAGGCGCAGAACCCGCAGCGGAACGAGCACACGTTCGTGTAGTTGATGTTGCGGTTGACGACGTACGTCACCGTGTCGCCGTTCACCTCGCGCCGGACCGCGTCGGCGGCCTCGGCGACCGCGGCGACCTCGCTCCCTCGAGCCTCGAAGAGCCGGACGATGTCGTCCTCGGCGAGCTCCTCGCCGGCCCGTGCCCGGGCCAGGATCGCGGCCAGTCGGGCCGCCCGCCCGGAGGTCCGCCGCCGCGGCTGGTGCCCGCTGGCCGCCGGCGCGCCGGTCACCTGCTCGAGGGGCGGGCTGTCGGGCGTCAGCCCCGCAAACCAGTCGCTGTCGCGGGCGAGTCCCTCGCCGTCGGACTGGTGGAGGACGAACGGGCGGACCGCCTCGTCGATCCAGCGTCCGGGGTCGCGCACGTACTCCGGGTAGGCGGTCAGGCGCGGAACGAGCTCGAAGCCATGGGCCGCGGTCACCTCGCGCAGGCGGAGCAGCTCGGGCCACGGTGCCTCGGGGTTGACGTGGTCGAGCGTGACCGGCGAGACGCCACCCCAGTCGTCGATCCCGGCCGCGAGCAGCCGGCCGAAATCCGCGGTCAGGTTCGGCGGGGCCTGGAGGTGGACCGCTGGTCCGAGGATCAGGCGGGCGAGCGCGATCGTCCAGAGGTGGTCCTCGAGCGACGGCTCGGGCGCCAGGGCCATCCGGGTGCCCGGCTTGGCCCGGAAGTTCTGGACGATCACCTCCTGGATGTGCCCGTGGCGCTCGTGCAGCTCGCGGATCGCGAACAGCGCCTCGAGCCGCTCGTGCCGCGTTTCGCCGATCCCGATCAGGATCCCGGTCGTGAACGGGATGCCGAGCCGGCCGGCGGCCTCGATCGTGGCCAGTCGCCGGACCGGTTCCTTGTCCGGCGAGCCGGCGTGCGGTCCGCCCCGGGCCGCCAGCCGCCCGGCCGTGGTCTCGAGCATCAGGCCCTGCGACGGCGCGACGGTCCGCAGGAGCGCGAGGTCGTCCTCGGTCATCACGCCCGGGTTGGCGTGCGGCAGCAGCCCGGTCTCCCGGAGGACGAGGCCGGCCATCTCGGCGAGGTAGCCGATCGTCGTCTCGTGGCCCAGCTCGGCGAGCTCGTCGCGGGCGACCCGGTAGCGCAGCTCGGGCTTGTCGCCGAGGGTAAAGAGCGCCTCGCGACAGCCGGCGTCTGCCCCGGCGCGCGCGATCTCGAGGATCTCCTCGGCCCGCAGGTAGGCCCGCTCGCCGCGTGCCGGCGGCCGGGCGAACGTGCAGTAGCCGCACACGTCGCGGCAGAGCTTCGTGAGCGGGATGAAGACCTTCGGCGACCAGGTGATCCGGTCGCCTGCGGCGAGGTCCCGGATCGCCGCCGCGCGCTCGAGGAGCGCCTCGAGGGCGGCCCCGGATTCGACGGCGACGAGCTCCGCCGCCTCGGCCCGGTCGATCCGGGTCGGCGTCGGCTCGGGGGTTGCGGGCTGGCTCATTCGGCTCACTCCTCGTCTGGCAGGCTGGTCGGGTCGATCGCCGGGCCCCGGCCGGCGGCGACCGTCCGCAGGAGGCGCACCATCTCGATCGCGTCCCGGGCGGCATCGGCGCCGCGCCGGTAGCGCCCGTCGGCGCGATCCCGGGCCTGCTCGAGCGTGTTCGTCGTCAGGACCCCGAAGATCACCGGGCGGCCGGTCTCGAGCCCCACGCGCAGGATCCCGTCGGCGGCCGCCCCGGCCACGAAGTCGAAGTGCGGCGTATCGCCCCGGATCACCGCTCCGAGGCAGACGACGGCGTCGGGCGGACTTGCGGTGCGCAGGACCGCCTGCGCGGCGAGCGGGAGCTCGAACGCGCCCGGGACGCGCACGAGCGTGACATCGGCCGGCCGGACGCCGAGCACCCGGAGCTCGGCCAGGGCGGTCTCGACGAGCCGGTCCACGATCTCGGCGTTGAACCGGGCGGCGACGACCGCGATCCGCAGGCCGCGCCCGTCGGGCAGGGCGGTCATCGAACCGGCCCGAGCAGGTGGCCCAGGCGCCGGCGCTTGGCGGCCAGGTAGGCCTCGTTCGTCGGGACGGCCGGGATCTCGAGCGGGACGCGCTCGGCGACCTCGATCCCTCCCCGAACCAGCCCGGCGGCCTTGGCCGGGTTGTTCGTCAGCAGCCGGACCCGGCGCAGGCCGAGGTCGGCGAGGATCTCCGCCGCCCGGCGATAGTCGCGCAGGTCCGCCGGGTAGCCGAGGGCGAGATTGGCATCGACCGTGTCGAGGCCGGCGTCCTGGAGGGCATAGGCGCGGATCTTCTCGCGGAGCCCGATCCCCCGACCCTCCTGGCGCAGGTAGAGGAGCACGCCGCGCTCCTCGTGCCCGATCCGGCGCAGCGATTCGGCGAGCTGCGGCCCGCAGTCGCAGCGGAGCGAGCCGAGGACGTCGCCGGTCAGGCACTCGGAGTGGAGCCGGACGAGGGCCGGCGGTCCGTCGCTCACCTCGCCGAGGACGAGCGCGAGTTCGACCGGCTGGCCGGTCCCGTCCTCGTACGCGATCAGCCGGAAGCGGCCGTGCTCGGTCGGCAGCCAGCTCTCGGCGCTCCGACGGACCGTGGCCGTGCCGGCGGCGCTCGTCGCGGCCGCCGCCCCGGCCGCCGCCCCCGCGGGGCGCCCGAGGAGCTCGGCGACCGTGAGCAGGACGAGGCGATGGCGTGCCGCGAAGCGCTCGAGATCGCCGGCCCGGGCCATCGAGCCATCGGGGTTCACGATCTCGGTGATCACCGCGGCGGGGATGAGGCCGGCCCGCCGGCAGAGCTCGACGGCGGCCTCGGTGTGGCCGCGCCGCTCGTCAAGTCCGCCCGCGGCCGCCCGGAGCGGGAAGACGTGGCCCGGCCGGAGCAGGTCGCCGGGCCGGCTGGCCGGGTCGATGAGCGCCCGGACGGTCAGCGCCCGGTCGGTCGCCGACATCCCGGTCGAGACACCGACCGCGTCGACGCTGACCGCGAAGCCGGTGCCCTGCGGCCCGGTGTTGCGCTCGGTCATCGGCGGCAGTTCCAGCGCGTCGAGCCGGGCGCCCTCCATCGCCACGCACACGAGGCCGCGCGCCTCGCGCATGAAGAAGGCGAGCCACTCGGGCGTCGCGAACTCGGCGGCGATGACGAGGTCGCCCTCGCCCTCGCGGTCGGGTTCGTCGAGCACGATCACCGGGCGGCCGGCGCGGAGCGCCTCGAGCGCAGCCCGGACGCGATCGGTCGGCGAGCGGGGGATCGCGGGCTCCACGCCCCGCGTCGATGCCGTCACCGGACCGGCTCCTCGCGATCGACCAGGTAGCGCGCGAAGAGGTCGACCTCGATGTTGACGATCGCGCCCGGCGCCGCCCGGCCCAGGGTCGTGCGCTCGAGCGTCGTCCGTACGAGCGAGACCGTGAAGCCGTCGGGGGCAGGCTCCACGACCGTCAGGCTGACGCCGTCCACGGTGACGAACCCTTTCTCGACGATGTACCGGGCCAGCCTCGGCTCGCGCAGCCGGAAGCGGACGAGCCGGGCCTCGCCCTCGGGGACGACCGAGACGACCTCCGCGACCCCGTCGAGGTGTCCCTGGACGAAGTGGCCGCCGACGCGGTCCCCGTACCGCAGGGAGCGTTCGAGGTTGACCGGCGAGCCGGGGCCGAGCAGCCCGAGGTTCGAGCGCCGGAGCGTCTCGGGCATCAGGTCGAACGTCACCTGGCCCGGGGTGGGCCGGCCGGCGACCGTCAGGCAGGCGCCGTTGACCGCGACGCTCTCGCCGTCGCGGGCATCGGCCAGCAGCTCGGCCGCCTCGACGGTCAGGCGCGCCCCATCGCCCCGGGGTTCGACGCCGACGACGGTGCCGAGCGTCTCGACGATCCCGCTAAACACCTCGGGCCTCCGATCCGGCAGGCCGCTCGGGCCTGGCGCCAGGCGGCGCGTCGGGCATGGCACCCGGCTTCGTCTCCAGCGGCGCGTCCGGCTGCGTGTCCGGCTGCGGGCGCGCCCGGAGCCAGATGTCGGCGGCCCGGGGCGTGACCTCGATGATCGCCCAGCGGGGCGCCTCGACGAGGCGTGCGACGCCCTGGCCGCGGATCGGGCTGGGGGCCTCGTCGCCGCCGACGAGGACCGGCGCGACGCAGGCCTCGATCTCGTCGACGAGGCCGGCCGCCAGGAGGCCCGCCAGGAGCTCCCCGCCTCCCTCGACGAGGATCTCGTTCAGCCCGCGCCGCCCGAGCTCGGCGAGGAGGCTCCCGAGGTCCACCCGCCCGGCCGGATCGGCCGGCAGCGGGAGGAGCTCCAGGCCGTGGTCGCGCAGGACCTCGGCGCGTCGCCGGCGGTCCCGGTCGGCCCGATCGCCGGGCAGGCCGTCCGCCACGTGGGCGACCGTCGTGCCGGGGGCGAGGGCCGGTCCGGCGAGCGCCGCGTCGGGCGGCAGCCGAAGCCGGGAATCGACGACCACCCGCCGGGGCTGCCGGCCGTCGGGCGGGGCCGGGCGGACCGTGAGCCACGGATCGTCGGCGAGGACCGTCCCGATCCCGACCACGATCGCGTCGACGCGGTCGCGGAGCGCATGAACGTGCTCCCGGGAGGCGTCGCCACTGATCCACCGCGAATCACCGGTCCGGGTCGCGATCTTGCCGTCGAGGCTCATCGCGTACTTCGCGCTGACCCATGGACGGCCCCTGCGCTGGCGTACCAGGTAGCCGCGCACCGGCTCGGCCGCCTCCGCGGCGCGCTCCCCGGCCACGACCCGGACGCCGGCCGCCTCGAGGGCACGGGCGCCCCGCCCGGAGACCCGGGGGTCGGGGTCGCCGATCGCGTAGCGGACCTCGGCGACGCCGGCGGCGATGATCGCCTCGGTGCAGGGGGGCGTCCGACCGTGGTGGGCGCACGGCTCGAGGGTCACGAAGAGCGTCGCGCCGCGGGCGCGTGCCCCGGCCGCCGCGAGTGCGACGGCCTCGGCGTGCGGCTGGCCGGCTGCGACGTGGTAACCCTCGCCCACGATCTCCCCGTCGCGGACGACGACCGCGCCGACGGGCGGATTCGGGGCGGTCCTGCCCAGGGCGCGGGTGGTGAGCTCGAGTGCTCGCGCCATCGGGTCCATCGGTCCGCCTCGGTGCCTCCACGTTCGGCTCCGGGGCGAAGCACGCAGGAAGCGCCAACCCACGCACCGGTCACGACCAGCGCGTCGACGCCGCCTTCTTCCATCCGGACTGTCACCGTCGGCTCCGTCCGGGCGACCCCATCGCGGGCTCGCCCTGTCGGATCTGCTGACACCCGGTCCGGGCTCGACGATCGAGCCTGGCCGGGCCGCTCGTGGGCTCTCCTCGCGCGAACGCGGGGGACACCACCGGTCGGGGATTGCACCCTGCCCCGAAGGCCAGGGTGAGTCTAGCACGGCCTCGGCCGACGATCCGCGCCCTGCCTCAGGCGACCGGCCGGGCACCTCGCCGGGCACCTCGAGAGCCCGGAACCGGCTGCTGCCCGGCGTGGCCCGAAGGTGCTGCCTCCGCCCGCTGCGAGCGCATCAGGAGGCCGTAGACGAGGGCCACCCCGATCCCGACCGGGAGCGCGACCGGGACGACCTCGCGAACCTCGGGGAACCCGTAGGCAAGCAGCCAGTAGAGGGCGGTGCCGCCGGCGAGGCAGCCGATCGCTCGCCAGTTCACGCCCCGCCGGTACCAGTAGGCGCCACCCTCGGGCCGGAAGAGGTCCGGCTGGTAGCGGCCGCGCCGGACCCAGAAGAAGTCGACCAGGACGATCACCCAGAGGGGCACGACGATCGCGCCCAGGACGTCGAGCCAGAAGATGTACGTCGCCTGGAACCCGGTTGCGACGAGCGGGACGAGCGCCAGCGGGACGACGGCCGCCGAGGCGAGGCCGATCAGCGGGCGGACGCCGAGCCGGATCCGCGGGGCGAGGTTCGTGATCGCCAGCGCCGAGGCGTACAGGTTGCCCGCGTTCGTGGCCACGGTCGCCGCGATGATGATCGAGGCCGCGACCCAGCCCAGGCCGAGGGACACGGTGAGCGACGACGGATCGGCCGCCTCGGGCCGGAATCCGCCCGTCGTCGTGGCGAGGTAGACGACACCGAGGGCGCCGACGGTGAACCACCAGGTCTGGGCCGTGTTCGCGCCGAGAAACGGACCCGCCGTTCCGGCGGCAGGCGAGCGGGCGAAGCGGCTGAAGTCGCCGATGAACTCCCAGGTCCAGTTGTAGGCGATCAGGAGATCGACGAGCAGGGCGATCGTGATCGTGTACCTGAACGGGCCGATCGAGGTCGTCAGCCCCTCGGCCGGCGGGTGCCAGGCGAAGAGCGCCGCGGGGTCCCAGTGGGTGACGACGAGCCAGAGCTGGACCGCGCCGAGCGCCAGGAGCGCGAGCGTGGCGGCCCACTGGACGAGCCGCAGGATCCGGTGCCCGGCGACCGCGACGACGCCCTGGAGGACCGCCACGGCGACGATGCTCAGGGCCATCGGTGGTTCGTAGCCTGGCGCCAGGAAGGCGGGTGTCCCGAGCCAGCCGGCGAAGACGAACGAGAGCCCGATCGCGCCGAGGAAGACGTTGACCGCCGCCCAGCCGAGCCCGAAGACGAGGTAGAGGACGGACGGGACGGCCGAGCCGCGGAGTCCGAAGGCGGGCCGGACGAGGGCGGTCGAGCAGGCGCCCGTCTTCGCGGCGATCCAGCCGAGGAACGCCCACGGGACGAGCGAGAGCGGGCTGACGACGAGGATCAGGAAGAGCGCGCCGGGCAGGCCGGTCGCGCCGGCCATGAGCGCGCCGTAGAACCAGGCGGCGGGCAGGCAGGTCGCCGCGAACCAGAATGCGGCCTGGTCGGCGAGCCCGAAGCTTCGGGCCGAGGCGGGGACCGCGTCGAGGGCGGCGTACTCGTGGCCGATCAGCCCGAGCGAGCGGGGTCGTTCGGGCCGCTCGAGCGACTCGGCGGTCACCGGGTGCTCTCGCCGTCGACGAGCAGGTAGCCGCGCTCGGCGAGGACGGCCCGGGCCTGCCCGAGCAGCTCCTCGCTCGAGGCTTCGAGGGTGTGGAGATGGACGCCGTCGGTCAGCTCGGAGAGGAGATGCACCCCGGACCGGCGGGTCGCCCGGGCCCAGGCCCGGACGTCGGCCGGCGAGGCGAGGTGGAGCTCGCCCCGCAGCTCCCCGTAGAGCGGGTGTTCGACGGTGACGTCGATCACCCTGACCCCGAGATCGACGAGCGCGAGCAGCTCGTCCTCGGCCAGGTCGGGCCGGTGACGGACGGCGACCACGGCTCGACAGGCCAGTCGGCCGGCCGCCGGTGCGTGCAGGTAGCCGCGGACGGTCGCCACGATCGGTTCACCGGCCGCGCGCAGGATCGCGACATCGTGGACGATCGCCTGGCGGCTCACCCCGAACCGCTCGGCAAGTGCCTCGCCCGTCACGGGGCCGCCCTCGGCCGCCAGGAGGTCGAGCAGTGCCCGCCGCCGGGCGGGCGTGTCGGCGCCGGGGTCGGTGGTTCGGAGCGGCGCTGTTGCCGCCGCGTGGCCGGTGCGTGCGAGGGGCATGGGCGGAAGGTTACGGAAGCGACACATGTCATGTCAAATGACATGTCCCTCTGGTCATCCGCGCCGCCCGACCGGCCGCCGCCCGATCGCCCGATCGCCCGATCGCCCGATCGCCCGACCGGCCGCCGCCGCCGTTCAGGGTCGCCGGAGCCTTGCTGGCGGCCGGGGCCGCCGGTACACTCGACGCGCACCGGTCGTACGGCTGTTGCTGTCACGCCGGCACGAGGAGGCCAGATGCGGATCTACGAGGGAAGTCCCCGCCAGGACTTCGAGGAGGTCCTCCGCTCGATCGGCGCCTTTCTCGACCAGCGCGGGATGCGCGAGGTCCTCCTGGCCGAGGTTCCGGACGGGTTCATCGTCCAGGGACTCGTCGTCTCGACCGGCGGCGCGAGCGCCTGGGGCGAGTCGGTCGGCCAGCAGGCGAAGGAGACGCTGACCTTCCTCGACGACGACATCGCCCGGTTCATGGAGGAGGCAATTGCCCGGCGGGGGAGCGGCCAGGCGGCCGACTGGGCATCTGCCGGCCGGTACGAGAAGGCATTCCGGGTCCTCGGCCGGTACCTGGACGAGCAGAAACCCCGCGACGTCTTCTTCTTCGAGCAGGACGGGGCCTACGTCGTCCGGCTCCTGATGTCCGGCCAGGCCGGCAGCCGGCACGTCCTGGCCGAGTTCACCCGGGACGACATCGAGGCGATGGTCGCCGCCGGCCCGGTTTATCGGGGCGACCGGCCCGGGAACTGATGATGCGAACGCTCGCGCGGGCGTTCCGCTGGAGGTAGCAGAGATGAACGCTCTCAGGACGGTCGCCGTGGCGCTCGGGATCACGCTCGCGGCCCTGATCATCATCCCGCTCGTCGTCCTCGCCGGGCTCTTCGTCTGGCTGAAGCTGACCGAGGAGTCGGACGAGGAGGCGCTCGAGCTCGACCAGGAAGGCGCCTGAACCGGCGATCGTCGGCAAGCGCGACTGGGGGGTCTGGACCTGTATTGGGGACCTGTGCGACACTCGACCCCTCGACGCATCGCGGACCCATGGTGATCCTGACTCTCGCAACCCCGTACCAACTTCTCGAGCTTCGTGACCATCGGGGATTTGATTGGCCAACTTCCCTGACCGATACATCTCGTGGGAGGGCGGCCACGCTCTTCAAAGATGTGCTGAGCGGAACAAACCGCCTGCGGAAGTCGAACTGGTGATCAGAAACTCCAACCTGGTCGAGCGGCGGTCCGACGGCCGCTTCAATGTGGATGGTTGCATCGGCGGCGAGGTCACCCGGATCGTCGTCGCGGAGATCCGCGACGACGCGCTTGTGGTCGTGACCGTCTACGGAAAGGGAGTCAAGTGCAGCTAACGTACGACGAGCTGACCGACACCCTCTACGTCTACTTCTCGCAGGAGCCGGTGGCTCGCACTGAGGAAGTCACGGAACGCGTCGTCGTCGATTGGGATATCCACGGAAGCGTGCGCGGGATTGAGATTCTCGATGCCAGCCACGGCAGCGAGGGTATCGACATTGATCTGGTGCCCCGCCGTGAGGACCTGGTGCGGGTGATCCAGAAGGCGCGGAACCTGCCGGCGTACGCCTGACCGTCCCCTCCGGCGACGATCGTTCGGCGCAGGTGACCGGCTTCTCTCCGAGTCACCAGCCCGCCGGCCGCCGCGGTCACCCCCTGCCCAGGGCAAGCGCCCGCGAGCTGCGCCTGGCCGAGGCGGCGGCGGTCGGGGTGATGGCGATCTGGGCCGGCAACTTCGTCGTCGTCAAGGCCGCCTTCAGCCAGCTCCCGCCGGTCGGCTATGCCTCGATCCGCTTCCTGATCGCCGGGCTCCTCCTGCTCGGGCTCTGCCGCTGGCGGGAGGGGAGTGTCGGGTTGCCCCGGCGCGACATCCTCCCCGTCGCCGCCCTCGGCGCGGTCGGCTTCGGGATCTACCAGGTCCTCTGGTCGACCGCCCTCTCGCACTCGACCGCCGGCAACTCGGCCCTGATCATCGGCGCGACGCCGATCCTGACGATGCTCGTGGCGGTTGTCATCGGCTCCGACACGTTCAGCTGGACGAAGGCGGCCGGCGCCCTCGTCTCGTTCGTCGGGCTCGCCCTGGTGATCGGGGCCGGGGCCGGGTTCAGCCTCGGCGACCACCTCGTGGGCGACCTGATGACGCTCGTCGCCGCGCTCTGCTGGGCCTGCTATGTCAGCTTCGGGGCACCTGTCCTCCGTCGCCACTCGCCCCTGCGCACGAGCGCCTGGACGATCCTGTCCGGGACCGCGGTGATGGCCCCGCTCGGGCTCTGGCAGCTCGCCTGCGCGGACCTGTCGCTCGTCACGCCGATGGCCGGCCTGGCGATCGCCTACTCGGCCGTCCTGGCCGGCGCGCTCGGCAACGTCGTCGTGTTCGAGGGGATCAGGCTCCTCGGGCCGACCCGGATCACGAACCTCCAGTTCCTGCCCCCCGCCCTGGCGGTGATCCTGGCCGCGATCTTCCTGGGCGAGACGATCCGACCCGAGCAGGTCGCGGGCGGCCTCGTGATCGTCCTCGGCATCCTCCTCGCCCGGCGTGCGGGGACGCGTCCTCGTCGCCTGTCGTGACCCGGGTTCCGCGGTCACCCGCGCCCGGTCGGCCGGTTCGTCGCCCCGCCGTCAGCCTGCCGGCGCCGGGAGCCGCGCCAGGAGCGCCTTGACCTGGCGGATCTCGTCCACGTCCTCCTCCGAGGCGAGCAGGAGCCGGAGGGCGGCGACGATGAGCGCGAGCTCCTCGCGGCTGAGCTCGATCGTGACCGCGGAGCCGGTCTCGTCAGGCATCTCCAACCTCCTCGACGGTCTGCCGGGCCAGCGAAGGGCTGGTGACCGGCGCTTCGGATCCCGGGGGACGGAACCGGCCCGGCCCCCAGACCTCGGGCCCGCAGATGAACGGGCGCGGTCCGACCGGCCGGAGGCGCGACGGGTCGTCGACGACCCCCCGGAGCCAGGCCGAGACGTCATCGAACGTCGTCCACCGGATGTACGGCCAGCCCGCCCCCTCGCACCAGTCGGTCAGGGGCGGCTTGGCGAAGATCGTGTCGGCATGGGCGGCTGCGAACCGGTCGCTCGTGCCGTCGCCGACAAGGACGACGTGCCGCCCGCGGGCCTGGTGGTGGCGCACCCGTTCGCGCTTGCAGGTTCCGCACACGAAGCACTCGGGGTGCCCGAACGGGAACGTGATCTCCGGCCGTCCGGACTCCCAGCTCGTCTGCGCGGTGACGATCGGGAGCCCCGTCACGCCCATCGCCCGGAGGGCCGGCTCGACGTAGAAGCCGTAGCCGTCGCTGACGATCTCGATCTCGACCCCCACCTGCCGGGCAAGCGCGACGAAGCCGACGAACGTCTCGTCGTGGGGCTGGGCGGCTGCGGTCGCCAGGACCGGTTCGCGCTCCGGTGGGAGCCAGGCGACGAGCTGGGTCAGCTCCTCGCGTGAGCCGATCTCGCCGCGCAGGTAGCGCTCGTCGAGCGCCTGCCAGGCATCGTGGTCGACGTGGACCTCCATGAGCACGTCGGTGACCTGGCTCAGGCAGATCGTGCCGTCGTAGTCGACGAGGAAGGTCAGCGCCAGGGGGATCTCGGTGTCGGTCACGGCACCTGGAACGATACCCTCAGTCGGGCACTCCGTGCCTCTCGAGCTCCGTGAGCAGCTCGTCGAGGACGGCCAGGACGCGGTCCGCCTGGGCCGTGGTGATCACGAACGGGGGCTTGATCTTCACGACGTTGCCCAGTCCGAGGTACTTGGATTCACCGAAGATGACGCCGCGCTTCATCCCCTCGTGGACGACCCAGGCCGCCTCGCGGCGGGCCGGCTCCTTGCTGACCCGGTCGCGGACGAGCTCGATCGCGATCATCAGGCCGGGGCCCCGGACGTCACCAATCAGCTGGTGGCGCTCCTGCATCGAGCGCAGCCGGGTCGTGAGATAGTCGCCCATCGTCCGGCACTTCTCGATCAGCCCCTCCTCCTCCATCACGTCGATCGTGGCCAGGGCGGCCACCATCGAGGGCGGGAAATGGGCGTGGGTGAACGAGTGATCGCCGGGCTTGAAGCCCGTCAGCCGGTCGGAGACGAGGATCGCGGAGATCGGGAAGCCCCCGCCCAGGCCCTTGCCGATGACCATGATGTCGGGCACGACGCCGTACAGGTCGGCCGCGAACATCGCCCCCATCCGCCCGAACCCGGTCTGGATCTCGTCCCAGATCAGGATCAGCCCGAACTCGTCGCACAGCTCGCGGATCTTCCGGTGGTACGAGGGCGGGAACTCGATCATCCCGCCGTTGCCCTGGAATGGCTCCATGATCAGGGCGGCGACCGGGCCGTCGACCGCATGCAGGATCGCCTGGCGGGTGAACTGAATGCAGGCCTCGACGCATTCTTCGTCGGTCATCCCTTCGCCGAACGGGCAGCGGTAGGTGTACGGGGCCGGGACGCGCAGGACCGGACCCATCCAGCGGCCAAAGATGTTGTCCGGGTGGGGCCAGCTGACGGCCATCGTGCCGAACGTCCGCCCGTGGTAGCCCTCCCAGAGGCTGAGGAACGTGGAGGCGCCCGGTCGGTTGCGCATCGCCAGCTTCATCGCACCCTCGATCGCATCGGAACCGGAGAGCGTGAACGCGACACGGTTCAGGTTGCCCGGTGCGAGTGCCGCGAGCCGCCGGGCGAGGAGCAACTTCGGGACCGTCTCGAAGCCGGTCCGGATGTGCGTGTAGCGGTAGACCTGCTCGGCGACTGCGGCGGCGACTTTCGGGTGCGCGTAACCGATCCCCAGCGACCAGGCCTGGGAGGTGCAGTCGATGTACTCGCGACCCTCGGTGTCGACCACGACCGCCCCTGTGCCGTGGTCGACGATGAACGCCGCCTGGCCGGCGACACCGCCGCCCATCAGGGCACGGCGGCCGGCGGCGAGCTCCTCGGCCGTGGCCGTCTGGTACGGGGCGAGGGCGGGGGAGAGCGGGGCGGTCATGCTGTCGGCTCCATGCTGACGACCGCCTTGAGCGTCGCCCGCGTTCGGGCGGCCTCGAAGGCGTCGGTGATCCCGGTAAGCGGGTAGCGCGTTGTCTTGAACAGGCCGGTGTCGAGGCGACCGGCGAGATCGATCGCCTCGCGAAACTCGGCGGTCGTGCAGTTGAAGCTGCCCACGAGCGTCCACTCGCCGTAGTGGAGGCGGTTGCCGTCGATCGTGATCGAGGGATCGCCCGCCAGCCCGCCGAAGGCGACGACGACGCCGCCGTCGCGGATGAGCCGGACGGCCGTCTCGAGCGCGCGCGGGTCGGGAACGGCCGCGACGACGGTGTCTGCCTCCTGCCCGAGAGCGCCGAGGATCGTCCCGGCAGGGTCGGCCGAGGCCGCCTCGACCGTGAGTGTCCCGGCGCCCGCCCGGGCGATCGCCTCGAGCCGGGCGGGATTGTGGCCGACGCACAGGACATGGGCCGCACCCAGCTCCTGGGCGAGGATGGCATGGGTCAGCCCGATCGGTCCGTCGCCGATGATGACGACCGTCGAGCCGGCCCGGACCGCCCCCCGGCGCAGGCCCCGCAGGCAGCAGCCGATCGGCTCGCCGAGGATCGCGGCCGCGTCTGAGAGCTGCTCCGGGACGATGACCAGGGCCCCCGCCCTGACCGACCGGGCCGGGATCCGGACGTACTCGGCAAACCCGCCGTCGATGTTGATCCCGAAGTCGAGCAGGTTCTGGCACAGGTTGTCGTCGCCGCGCCGGCAGGCCGCGCACGTGCCGCACGGGATCGCCGGCGCCGCTGTGGCCCGCACCCCGAGCGGGACGCCCTCGACGCCCGTCCCGAGCTCGACGACCTCACCGACGAACTCGTGGCCGAGCACGATCGGCACCGCGTAGCGGGCCGACGGGCCACGGGCATAGGTGCGCACGTCGGACCCGCAGACACCGCAGCGGCGGACCCGCAGGACGACCTCGCCCGGGCCGGCCGTCGGACGGGGCCGCTCCTCGAGGCGCAGGTCCTCGCGGCCGTGGAGGACGGCGGCGAGCATCGTGTCCGGCAACGCCGCCGTCGCTCCGGGCGTGGTCGTCGTCGCACCCGCAACCGCAGGTGCCCCCATGGGTGGCGCCGCCCCCGCGGGCACTGGCTCGGTTCGCCGGTTGGTCATCGTCAAACGACAACCGCTTCGATCCCGAGCATCTGCGCGAGATGGAGCAACTGGTCGGTCCAGCGGCCCTGGGCGGCGGCCATGTGGTGCGGCGCGCCCGCCTGGCACCACTCGTTGCACCACTCGTCGATCGGCAGCGAGTCGTGGCGGAAGAGCGTCTGCGGCGCGGAGATCGGGCGGGGCGGGAAGGGCAGGAACTCGCCCTCCGAGATGACGAACCGCCACTGGTTCTCGCCCACCGTGACGAGGGCGAGGTTCGTCACCGGCCCGGGCCGGTAGGCGAACTCGAAACCGGCCCCGAAGCCGTGGACGCCCTGGTAGTAGATCGAGTGCTTCACCTTGGCCTCGCCCGGCGTGGCGAGGGCGGGGTTGCCGTGGCCGTCGTGGGAAAACATCACGGCGTTGTTCTCGAAGTCGATGACGTAGTTCTCGACCGTCGTCGCCTGGCCGGCGAGCTCCTGGAGGACGAGCTGGGCGATGGCGCAGTTGACGTCGCCCTCCGGTGCGGCCGGGATCCCGATCTCGCACAGGCGTCCGGTCCCGTACGAGGGGATGATCCCGACCCGCGGATCGGTCAGCCAGACTTGGTCGAAGGCGCTGAAGGCGTCGAACCCGTGCTCCCTGACAACCGACTCGATCGCCAGCGCCAGGCGGACCGAGCGCTCGAAGAGGGCTGGCTCCATCTCGACCGTGTACCGGGCGCGCTCGGCGGCGACCGTGGCGTCGACCTCCGCCTGGGCGATCTCGCCGAACCGGACGGCGATCTTCTCCGGCTCGAGCGGCCAGACGACCGGCCCGACGTCCTGGCGCAGCGACAGGCCGTCGAACATCAGGTCGGTCATCCCCTCGAACGGATGGCCGACGAGCGCAACCCGCGCGCTCCGCAGGCGTCGGCGAACCGCCGCCGCGGTGATGATCTCGCGCACCTTGCGCCGGCCTTCGGGATCGTCGAGGCGCGAGGTGACCATCGAGAACTCGCGGCCCGTCCGCAGCAGGACCGCGGTCAGCTCGGGCATGCCGGCCATCCCGGAGTTGAGCATGACCACGTCGAAGCCGTCGCTCTCGCCGAGCCGGCTGATCTTCTGGGCGTTCCAGACGAGTACCGGTGCCGTGGTGTCGATCAGGCAGCGGGCGGGCACGACGCCCTTCGTGTAGGCGAGTTCCATGGCCACGATGATGTCGACGTCCTCGGCGTTGAAGAGGCGGGCCGCCGCGGCCGCCTGGTGCTCCTCCTCGACGAGTCCGGCGTGAACGACGTGGCCGTACTCGGCCAGCAGGTTCGCGATCTCCTGCGCCGCCGCTGTCGCCGCCGGCCGCATGTGCCCGGTCTTGTTGTAGTCGTCCTCCAGCAGCGCCATCACCAGAACGCCGATCCTTGCCCTGGTTGTCATCGTTGCGCTCTCCTTGGTTGCACCGTCGTCACTGTGGTTGCACCGTCGTCACTGTCCTGTCTGCGGCCCGCCACCCGCCGGCCCGATGGTCGCAAACATCGGCCGGAGCGCTTCAAAGAGCCCCAGGTAACGCCCGTAAGCGGCGTCGTACGTCTCGCCCACGGCGGGATCCGGCTCGAAGCGCTCGCGAGCGACGACCATCGTGCGACACGCCTCGGCGAGGTCAGCGAACACACCGGTCGCCACCCCGGCCAGGATCGCGTCGCCCCGGATGGCTGCGTCCTCGCCCTCCATCGTGACCACCGGTAGCTTGCAAGCATCGGCCTTGATCTGGCTCCATAGCCGACTGCGCGATCCGCCGCCGTGCGAGTGGACCTCGGCCGCGCTCGCCCCGGCGGTGGCGAGCAGCTCCAGGTTGCGCCGGAGCATGAACGCGACCGCCTCGAGGATGGCCCGGGCGAAGTGCGCCTTCCGGTGGCGGAGTGTGAAGCCGAAGAAGACACCACGCGCGTTCGGGTCGTACTCGGGGCTGAAGGCGCCCATCAGGTGGGGGAGCATCGTCAGCCCCTCGGCTCCCGGGGGCACCGTCGCGGCAAGCTCTGTGAGCAGCTCGTAGGCGCTCCGCCCTTCGCGTCGGGCGCGCTTCACCTCGACCTCGCCGAACTGGTCGCGGAACCAGGTGAGCGCCATCCCGCCGGTCGGGCAGACCGGGCAGTACAGGTAGCGGCCGGGCGCGGAGTGGATGTAGACGGGCGTCTGGCGGGACGGGTCACCGTCGGGTCGATCGACCGACGCCTGGAGCGTGAGCGCACCGCCCGTGCTTTCCGAGATGATCCCTGGTCCGATGTTCCCGACCCCGACCGCTCCGGCCCCCTGGTCCATCCCTCCCGCGACCACCGCCACGCTTCGCGGCAGGCCGAGTGCCGCCGCCGCCTCGGCCCGTAGCGTGCCGACGACCGCGCCCGGGGTGGACAGCTCGGGGAGGCGATCTGGCGTCAGCTCCAGGTAGTCCAGCATCGGCTGCCACCACCGGTGGTGCCGGATGTCGTACAGGAGCGAGGTGCACTGCACCCCACCCTCGGTCACATAGCGGCCGGTCAGGCGCTGGAGCAGGAAGTCCTCGACGAGCAGGAAGCGTGCTGCGCCGTGGAACAGCCCCGGCGCATGGTGTTTCCACCACAGGAGCTTGCAGGCGGTCCAGGTGGGCACGATCGCCGGGACGCCGGTTGCCCCGTAGACGGTGGCAGGATCGAACCGCCGGGCGAGCTCGAGGGCCTCGTCTCCGGCCCGGTTGTCGAGCCACACGAGGGCCGGTCCGATGACCGAGTCGTCGGGCCCGACCGGGATGACCGTTTCACCCTGGCTCGACACGGCGAGGGCGGTGACGTCGGCCGGCCGCGCCCCGGAGCGCTCGAGGGCCCGGGCGACTGTCGAGCGCAGGGCACGCCAGTACGCCTCCGGGTCGAGTTCGGCGCGCAGCGCGTCAGGCGTGTGGAGCGCGTACTCCTCGCCGGCGACCGCAAGCTGGCGGCCGCGGTTGTCGAACACCCCGGTCTTGAGGGACGTGGTCCCGGCATCGATGCCCAGGATGAGCGCCATCTCGTGTCCCCGGTCGGGCTACTCGATGCCGTACCGGGCAGCCGCCTCGGCCGCCTTCGTCCCGTTCTTCACGACCTCGCTGAGGGCGTCGAGGAACCGCTCCGGGCTGCGGGCCTGGATCAGGTTCCGACCGAACACGACTCCGCGCGCCCCGGCCGCCATGGCCGCCGCGGCAAGTTCGAGCGCATCGTGTTCGCGGGGCAGTTTCCGGGAGCCAAGGGCGAGCACCGGAACCGGGGTGGAGGCGATGATCTCGGCGAAGCGCTCACCAGTAAAGAACGTTTTCACCAGGTCGACCCCCAGCTCGGCCACGACCCGGCAGCCGACCGCGATCTGCTCCTGGCGCGCCTCGGGCGGAAGCTCCTCGTGACCCGCCGGATAGACCTCACCGACAATCGGGACACCTGCCCGCCGGCTCTCCGCCACCGCACGGGCGACGATCTCGACGTTCTCCGCGTCAACCGCCTCCGAACCGGTCTTGATCGACATTCCGACCAGCACAACGTCTGCGCCGAGCGCGACGGCCTCGGCGGCGGAGACGACCGGGACGCTCCGGCTTTCATGGTAGTTCCATTGGCTGGCGTACTGGGTGCCCCAGTTCAGGCGCACGATCATCGCCGGCGCGCCGCGGTGCTTGAAGCTGTCGGCGACGTGCCGGGCCATGCCCGGGCTGACCAGGATGGCGTCCGCCTGGCGCAGGCGTGCGGTAATCCCGGGCAGGTCGTTGAAGCCCGGCTGCGGCCCGTTGTACAGCCCGTGATCGATGGCCACGACCACCGCGTTGCCCGATCCATCGAACAGACGCGCCAAGCGGATCTCCTCGCCCGTCGCCACGCTCACCGCCTCCGTCAGGGGGGACCCGGACAGGTGCAGACGGCACCCGGCACGGTGTCCGATAGGGTATGGAAAGATGCGCACAATGCTATCTGGAATGTTTCGATTGTCAAGCGCGGGTCGGCTGGAACGGTTGGCGTCCACGATCGGAGCCTTGCTCGGAGCCTGTTCGCTCGTGGATCGGCAAGCGCGCTGACAGTGCCCGGATCTGTTGCGATTGGCGTTCGCATTCGGTAGGATGCGGCGGTGTGGCGGAGTCGTGGCGGCCGGGACCGGCCGTCGCCGTTGCGGGATCGGGTCGCTGCCGTTGGCAGCCCGATCTGTCCGAAAGGAGTCGTGAGCCTTGAACCGCAGACTGAGACTCGCTCTGATCCTGACCGTCGCTGCGCTCGTGGTGCAGGCCTGCAGCGGCGCCGCTCAGACCACCGGCCCGGCCGCCAGCGAGGCCCCGGGCGGGTCGGCGAGTGCACCGCCGGCGGCGCCGGTGACCCTGACCTTGTGGCACAACTACGGGACCGAAGCGAACGCCGTCGCGACCCAGAACCTGGTCAAGGCCTTCGAGGCGATCCACCCCGAGATCACGATCAACGTCGTCAGCCAGCCGGCCGACAACTACTTCGACCTCCTGCAGGCGGCGGCGATCTCGAAGACGGGCCCGGACCTGGCCACGATGTGGACCGGCCTGTTCGACCTCAAGTACAAGAGCTACCTGCAGCCGCTCAACGACCTGGTTCCGCTCGATGAGCTCAAGAAGCTCAAGGGGATCGAGTACAGTTCCCTGAACTTCAACCCGGACGACGGTGTTCTTGTCGTGCCGCTCGAGGTCCAGTTCTACAACGGCTTCTACAACAAGCAGCTGTTCCAGCAGGCCGGCCTCGACCCGAACAAGTTCCCGACCACGTGGGACGAGCTGTTCTCGGCCTGCGAGAAGCTGAAGGCGGCGGGGATCACCCCGTTTGTCTACGGCACTGGCGGCCAGGCTCTCGGTGGTGGCTTCTACCCCTGGTACGACGTCAGCTACCTGATGATGGAGTGGTCGCCTCAGGACTGGAAGAAGCTCTACACCGGTGAGCTGGCCTGGACCGATCCAGCCGTGAAGGCCCAGTTCCAGAAGTGGGTGTCGCTCTTCCAGAAGGGCTACACGAACCAGGACGTGCTCACCAACAGCGACTCGATCGCCCAGTTCGAGGCCGGCAAGGCGGCGATGACCCTCGAAGGCACCTGGCAGATCGCGGAGTTCCAGCAGAAGATGGGCGACAACGTCGGTGTCTTCCTGCCGCCCTTCGTGAACCAGCCGCTCAAGGGTGTCGTCGAGTACTCGGGCGACGGGTTCTCGATGACCACCTACTCCCAGCACCAGCCCGAGGCTGCCGCCTTCCTCGCCTACCTTGCCTCGGATGCGGCGCAGAAGGTCGTGGCCGACTCCGGCCTGATCCCGGCCAAGGAAGGGTTCTCGACCGACAGCCGGATGGCGAAGGACCTGCTCGCCTACGCCGCCGACAAGGGGTTCACCCGCTACCCGATGATCGATAACGTGATCCAGCCGGAGGTCAGTGACGCCGGGACGAAGGTCTTCAACGCCGCGTTCGGCGGCGCGATGTCGGTCGACGAGGCGCTGAAGAACATGCAGGACACCCTGATGCAGCTGCCCGCCGACCGGCGCGGCGACACTTACAAGTAGCCCAGCCAGCCCGCGTCCGGGGCCGTCGCGGCGGCGGCCCCGGACCGTTGACCGACAAGGCGGACACGACGTTGACAGCAGCAGCGGCCATCGGCCGGGCGGTCCGTGGCAGGCAGGACACCGGTGGCCGCGCGGGTCCGCTGAAGGCGGCCGAGCGTCGGGCGGGGGTCCTGTTCAGCCTGCCGGTGATCCTGCTCACCGGGGCGTTTCTCTTCCTGCCGATCCTCCAGACCTTCTACTACAGCCTGACCACCTGGGACGGAATCACCGCCACCTGGATCGGCCTCGACAACTACCGCCAGCTGTTCAGCGACCCCGTGTTCTGGCGGGTGCTGCTGAACAACGCGTTCCTCCTCGCGTCGATCCCGTTTGCGATCCTCATCCCGCTGGTCGTCGCCTTCCTGCTCCACCAGCACGTACCCGGCTGGCGGTTCTTCCGGTCGGTCTACTTCCTGCCGACGGCGATCTCGTGGGTCGTAATCGGCATGGTGGCGGTGCGCTTCTTCGCCCAGCGGGGCATCCTCAACGACCTGCTCGGCGGACTCGGCCTGGTCTCCCTGCGGACGGACCTGTTGACGAACGAGTACACCGCGATGCTGGCCGTGATCCTGACCTTCATCTGGTCGATGTTCGGCACGAACACGATCATCTTCATCACCGGCATGGCCACCCTCGACCGCGACGTCTACGAGGCCGCTCGGGTGGACGGCGCCGGGAGCCTGGCGATCCTGCGTTTCGTGACGATCCCGCTCCTGATGCGGTTCATCCAGTTCGCTTTCATCCTGACCGTGATCACTGGCTTCACTGCCCTGTTCAGCCTGATCTTCGTCATGACCACCGGCGGACCCGGCTACGGCACGACGACCCTTGAGTTCTTCGTCTACCAGAAAGCATTCGCCCAGGGTGTCTTCGGTTACGCCGCGGCGATCGGGGTCGTGCTCTTCGTGATCGTGTTCGTGATCAGCCTCGCCCAGCTGCGGCTCCTCCGGAGCCGAGAGGATTGAACACCTGATGGCCGGGCTTCGGCGGCGCATCGTCCGCGCCCTGATCTTCGCGATCCTCTGCCTGGTCGCGGTCGTGATGCTCTACCCGTTCTACTTCATGACCGTGACCGCCTTCCGCTCGCGGGACCAGTACCTCACCCAGTCAGGCTTCTCGCTCGACAGCTGGGCCGGCCTGCTGCGGGCGATCCCGGTCGTCCAGCAGCTCGTGAACTCCACGGTCGTGACCCTGGCCGCGGTCCTGATCATCCTCGTGGTCAGCGCGATGGGTGGCTATGCGTTCGCCAAGCTCCGGTTTCCGGCACGGACGCTCATCCTGCTGGCGATCATCGGTGGCATGATGGTCCCGCTCCAGTCGATCATCATCCCGGAGTTCGTGAACGTCGCCCAGCTCGGCCTGATCAACCAGTACCCGGGGGCGGTCCTCGTCTATGCCGCCCTCGGTGCTCCGTTCGCGACGTTCCTGATGACGACCTACTTCCGCGGCGTCCCGACCGAGCTGATCGAGGCGTCGCTCATCGACGGGGCCTCGTACGCCCAGACGTTCGTGCGGGTCATGGTCCCGCTGGCGATCCCGGCCCTCGTGACCGTCGCCGTCCTGCAGTTCATCCAGATCTGGGACGACCTGCTGATCGGGCTGCTCTTCCTCCAGACGCCACAGGTGCGCACGATCACGGTCGGCCTCGCCACCTTGCAGAGTTCGCGGATCATCGACGTGCCGGTGCTCATGGCCGGGTCGCTCGTCAGCGCCCTGCCGGCGGTGATCGTCTACCTGATCTTCCAGCGCTACCTGATCGCCGGCCTGACGATGGGGATGGGCAAGTGACCGGCGGCGGACGTGACGGGAGGGGCTGATGACAACCAGGGGAGGGCGGCGATGACCACAGCCCGGGACCGGCGGGAGCAGATCGCCCGTCTGGTGGAGGAGCTCCAGCGCGTCTCGGTCGCCGAGCTGACCGCCCGCTTCGGGGTGACCGAGGCTTCGATCCGGCGTGACCTGATGATCCTCGAGAACGCCGGCCGGCTGCGTCGGGTCCACGGCGGCGCCGTCGGCCATGCCGGTGTCCGGACGCACGGCATCTATGCCACGAAGGCCCGGGAACGCCGCGAGCAGAAGGCCCGGATCGGGGCTCTCGCCGCCTCGCTCGTCGCCGCCGGCGACGTCGTCTTCTTCGACTCAGGGACGACGGTCGTCCAGGTCGCCGCCCATATCCCCGGGCCGTTGCGACGAGCGAACGCGATCACCGCGGTCACCCATTCGATCCCCGTCCTCGAGGAGATCGGCGACTGGGAGTCGCCACACCTGATCTGCCTCGGCGGGCTCTACCTGCCCGACTACCAGGCGCTCGTCGGGCCCCGGACGGTGGCCGGCCTGCGCGACCTCTCGGCCGACATCGTCTTCCTCGGCTGCGATGGGCTGACGCTCGAGACCGGCCTGACGACCCCGCACATGCTCGTCGCCGAGGTGGGCGCCACGATGGCTGCCCGGGCTCGCCGCGTCGTCGTCGTCGCCGACTCCTCGAAGCTCGGCCGGCAGGGGTTTACCCCGATCGTCGCGCTCGCCCAGGTCGACCTGCTGATCACGGACACGGACGCCGACCCCGAGCGGGTCGCCGAGATCCGCGCGGCCGGGGTCGAGGTTCGCCTGGCATGACGGCGCGGGTCGTCCGGGGATGGCGCCTCGGCGACCTCGAGGCGGTCGTCCTCGAGAACGCGGCGCTCAAGGTCACGGTCCTGCCCGAGCTGGGGGCCAAGGTGTTCGAGCTGGTCGACAAGGCGGCCGATCGCGACCTGCTCTGGCACAACGAGCGGACGCTGCCCCGGCGCGCGCCATACGGTGCGCACTTCGACGACTGGTGGTCCGGCGGCTGGGACGAGATCTTCCCGACTGGCGACCGGGCGCGGCTGCACGGGGAACTCCTGCCGTACATGGGCGAGCTGTGGTCGGTCCCCTGGACGGTCGAGACGGCCACGGACGGTGACGAGGCGATCGTGGCCTGCCGCGCCTTCGGGACGATCGCGCCCGCCCGGTTCGAACGACGCATCTCCGTGCGGGGCGACGAGCCGGTCCTGCGCGCCCGCTACCGGATCGTGAACCTCGACGTGCGGCCGCTCCCGTTCCTCTGGGGCATCCACCCGTGTTTCGCGGTCGCCCCGGGCCACCGGATCGACCATCCCGCCTCGACGATGCTGGTTGGCGTCTCGTCGGACCCCTCGATCGGGATCGTCGGGCAGACCTACCGCTGGCCGGAGCTGCCGGACCCGACCGCTCCCGGCGGCCGGCGCGATGCGCGCCAGGTCCGCGACCGGGCCGACGCGGTGTTCGGTGGGCACTGGGCGACCGACCTGTCCGACGGCTGGCTGGCGCTGACGGACGTGACGACCCGGCGCGGGGTGGCGATCGTCTTTCCGCGGGAGGTCTTCCCGCACGCCTGGTTGTGGCAGGTCTACGGTGGCTGGCGCGGCCACCACCACGTCGCCCTCGAGCCGTGGACCGGCTACCCGATGCAGCTCGAGGAGGCCGCGGCTGCCGGCCGGGCCCGCAGCCTCGCGCCGGGCGAGGCGCTCGAGGCCGAGGTAGCGTTCGTCCTGTTCGGAGGGCGGGAGGGGGTCACGGCCGTCGAGCGTACCGCCGGGGGGTTCTCGGTCCGCTGACCCGGCCCGGGGTTGTTCGCCGTCGTGTCCGCTGTCCGGGGGGTGCATCGGTGCGGAAGCGAGGCGGAGGCGCGGGCGGGGCGCGAACGGGAGGTCCAGCGCGGGCCGGTCGACGAGCGATCGCGTCATGCCCGGAAGCCTCGGCCAGGGGTGCCCGGCGTCAAGTCGCCCGGTGGAGCTCCGACGAGCCGGGCACCGCCTGTGCGGGCCGGGACAGGGGCCGGGCGGGCTCGGTGGACGAGGACTGCCGTTCGCGTTTGACAGCCCGCGCGGCTCGCCCGTACCATCCGGGCCACAACTGAAGAGCCTTATCAAGAGTGGCGGAGGGACCGGCCCGTTGATGCCACGACAACCTACCGGCGGCGACGCCGGCAAGGTGCCAATTCCGGGCAGGTCCTCCTGCGAGATAAGGGAACTCTCCCGAGACCCTTCCCCGTCAGGAAGGGTCTTCCGGTTTCTTCCGGTCCCTCGGCCCGACCCATCGCCCACCGTCCGCGTCCCGCGAGGCGCGGCAGGACCGAGGAGCCGTCGATGTCCACCGAGCTGCTGAGGGAACAGGCCGAAGAACAGGCCGACCCGGTCGCGATCCCCGCGCCTCCTGCGCCTCCTGCGCCGCGCGCGCAGGACAGGGGGTCGAATGCGCCGATCCCGATGCCGGCCCGGGTGGCGACCGCTCCGGTTCCGGCGATCGGCCGGGACGTCCCGGTCACCGCCTCTGCCACCGCCCCGGCGCCGGCCCCCGCTGACCCCCGGATCCTCGGCCTCCGCTGCCGCAACTGCGCCCGCCCCGAGGCGATCGGTCCGAACTACGTCTGTCCGGCCTGCTTCGGCCCGCTCGAAATCGCCTACGACCTCGATCTCGTGCGCGGCCGGCTCGACCGGGCGACGATCGCGGCCCGCCCGCCGGGGATCTGGCGGTACCTCGAGCTCCTGCCTGTCAGCTCGCCGCCGGCGCGCGGCCTGGCCGTCGGCTCGACGCCGCTCGTGGCTGCCGACCGGCTCGGGCGCGCCCTCGGGATCGACCGCCTGTGGATCAAGGACGACAGCCGCAACCCGAGCCTGTCGTTCAAGGACCGGGCCGTCGCGGTCGCGGCCGCGACGGCGCTCGAGTTCGGCCTCGAGGCGCTCGCCTGCGCGTCCACCGGCAACCTCGCCGGAGCGACGGCAGCTGCCGCCGCCGCGATCGGGCTGCCAGCCTATGTCTTCATCCCGGCCGACCTCGAGCCGGCGAAGATCGACCACGCCCTTGCCTACGGGGCCACGGTCGTCCCGGTCGACGGGACGTACGACGACGTCAACCGGCTCTGCCTCGAGGTGGCCGACGAGCTCGGCTGGGGGTTCGTGAACATCAACCTCCGGCCGTTCTACGCGGAGGGGAGCAAGACGCTCGCTTTCGAGATCGCCGAGGCGCTCGGCTGGCGCCTGCCCGACGTCGTCGTGGCGCCGATCGCCTCGGGCGCGATGTTCACGAAGCTGGCTCGGGGATTCGACGAGCTGGCGGCCGTCGGTCTCGTCGACCGGACGCCGGTCCGGTTCGTCGGCGGCCAGGCGGCCGGCTGTGCCCCGGTCGCCGCCGCCTTTGCCGCCGGCACGGACGTGATCGAGCCGGTCCGGGTGCCGGACACGATCGTTCGCTCGCTGGCGATCGGAAACCCGGCCGACGGTCGCTACTCGCTCGAGCTGGCCCGCGCCTCCGGGGGCTCGATCGAGGCGATCCCCGACGAGGCGACGGCCGAGGCGATCCGGCGGGTGGCCACGCTCGAGGGGATCTACCCCGAGACGGCCGGCGGGGTGACCCTGGCCGCGGCCGAGGCGGCTCGGCGGCGGGGCGTCATCCAGCCCGGCGACGAAGTCGTCGCGCTCGTCACCGGCAACGGCCTGAAGACCCCTGATGCGGTCCGGTTCGGTGTCGAAGCGCGGCCGGCGGGGCCGGCGCAAGCGGGCCTGGCGCCGACGATCCCGGCCCGCTTCCCGGCCTTCGAAGCCTGGCTCGAGGCGTGAGCGGCACGATGTCGACGGTACGCATCCCGCCCGTCCTGCGGGCGACGACCGGTGGCCGGAAACAGATCGAGATCGCGGGCGGGACCGTCCGGGAGGTCCTCGACGAGCTCGTCGCGGCGCACCCGGGCCTGGCGCCGCAGCTGCTGACCGCGGACGGTGAGCTGAACCGGTTCGTGAACGTCTTCCTCAACGAGGTCGACATCCGCCATCTCGAAGGGCTGGCAACGCCCGTCGCGGAGCGCGACACGATCGTCCTCCTGCCGGCGATGGCGGGCGGGCGCTAGCGACCCCGCGCGGCGGCGTTCCTGGTGGCCCTCGGCCGGCCCCGGGTGCCGCCCGCGTCCGCCGGCCCCGGGTGCCGCCGGCGCCCGAGACCGGCGTTCTTCCGGCCAGGACGAATGCCGCCAGCCGCCGGCGCCCGAGACCGGATTCCCTCGGATCGTTCTGGTCGGAAGAACGATGGCGCCCGGGCCGGTGGCGGACGGGTCGCCGACGGCCTCCGGTCCGCCCGGCAACGGCGGTCTGTTGCCCGGTGCAGAACGCCCGTCCTTCGCCGGCCCGCTGCCCGCAACGGCCGCTCAGGGCACCGCGGCACCAGCCGCGATCCGGACTGGCAGCCGGCGCGCGCCCCAGTCGCCCGGCCGGTCGGCGAAGACGCCGGGCACGCGTGCCCCGCACCGGCTGCACGAGCCGCCGCCGGTCAGCCGGTACGTCCCGATCGTGTACCCATCGCGCCCGATGAGGAGCGTGCCGCAGGCGTGGCAGTAGGTCGACTGCCCGACCGGGTCATGGACGTTGCCCGTGTAGGCGTAGCGGATCCCGTTGCGCAGCGCGATCGACCGGGCGCGGGTCAGCGTGGCGGGCGGCGTCGGCGGGACGTCCAGCAGCCGGTAGTCGGGATGGAAGGCCGTGAAGTGGATCGGCACCTCGGGCCCAAGCTCGCTGACGACCCAGCGAGTGAGGGCGTCGAGCTCGGCGCTCGAGTCGTTCCGACCCGGGATGAGCAGGGTCGTGATCTCGAGCCAGACGTCGGTCCGGTGGCGGATGTAGCGCAGGGTGTCGAGGACCGGCTCGAGGTGCCCGGCGCACAGGTCCTGGTAGAACTCGTCGGTGAAGCCCTTGAGATCGACGTTCGCAGCGTCGATGTGCCGGTAGAACTCGGCGCGCGGTTCGGGGTTCATGTAGCCGGCGGTGACGGCGACGGTCCTGATCCCGACCGCCCGGCAGGCGTCGGCGACGTCGATCGCGTATTCGGCGAAGACGACCGGGTCGTTGTAGGTGAAGGCAACCGAGGCGCAGCCCAGTTGCCGGGCAGTGCGGGCGATCGCCTCCGGGGGGGCGGCCTCAGCCAGCGTGTCGATCTCGCGCGACTTCGAGATGTCCCAGTTCTGGCAGAACCGGCAGGCAAGGTTGCAGCCGGCCGTGCCGAAGGAGAGGACGGCCGACCCCGGCAGGAAATGGTTCAGCGGCTTCTTCTCGATCGGGTCGACGCAGAAGCCGGACGATCGGCCGTAGCTCGTCAGGACGATCTGGTCGCCCTCGCGGGCGCGGACGAAGCAGAGGCCGCGCTGGCCCTCGTGCAGCCGGCAGGCCCGCGGGCACAGGTCGCACTGGATCCGCCCGTCGTCGAGGCGGTGCCAGTACGTCGTCGGGACGGTGAACGCGTCCACGGCGCCGATTCTAGCCCGGGTGGGCGTCCCCCATCCGGCCCGGTCGGCCCCCGCCTGGCCAGCAGCCCCCGCCCGGCCGGGGTCGCCGGCTCGGGCAAAGCCGGGGGCACCGGCTCGGGCCCGGCCGACGCCCGGCCAGCAGCCCCCGCCCGGCCGAGCGGATCATCCGCCAACGGGCCGTTGCTCACTGGTCACCGGCAGCCCACCGAGGGTAGCGTCGGGGCATGACAGGTGTCCGTCCGCCGGTCGACCGGGCGGATCAACGGCGGCTCCTGCGCTGGGCACGCGAGGCGATCGAGACGGCGGTCGCCGACGCCCCCGACCCGCACATCCCGGAGTCGGAGCTGAGTGCTGCCCTGCGCGCCCAGCGCGCCGCGTTCGTCACCCTGACCGAGGCCGGCCAGCTGCGCGGCTGCATCGGCCGGCTCGATCCGGACCGGCCGCTCTGGGAGAATGTCGTCCACGCGGCCGTCAGCGCGGCGACCGCCGACCCGCGCTTCGCGCCCGTCTCGCCGGCCGAGCTCGGCCGGATCCGGATCGAGATCTCCGTCCTCGACCCGCCCGTCGAGATCAGGGACCCGGCGGAGTTCGACCCGGCGGTCCACGGGATCATCGTCGAGCGCGGCCCGCGGCGCGGCCTGCTCCTCCCCGGCCTCGGTGCGCAGTACGGCTGGAGCCAGGAGCAGACGCTGGCCGCGGCGTGCTGGAAGGCGGGCCTGCCGCTCGATGCCTGGCATGATCCGGAGACACGGCTGTTCGTCTTCACCGCCTTCGTGTTCGGCGAACCCGAGGGGCCGGAGGAGCGGGACGCCGAGCCCGGGACCGAGCCGATGCCTTGAGCGACGCCCGACCGGGGTCGGAACCGAGCCGCAGCCCTGGGCGCGCGGGCGTATTCGACGACCGAGCCGGCTACCGACGACCGAGCCGGCTACCGACGACGGAGCCGGCTACGGAGCCCGCACCTCGATCGTGCCGGTCATTCCGGGGTGGTAGACGCACAGGTACGAGTACGTTCCGGGGGCGTCGAACCGTCGCTCGTACGAGGCCCCCGGCGGCAGGTTCCCGGAGTCCCAGGATCGGTCGGTCGCGGTGACGGTGTGCGGCAGGTCGTCATCGTTGAACCAGCGGACGGTCTCGCCGGCCGTGATCGTCAGCGTCGGCGGGCTGAACTGCGAGCCGCGCATCCGGACCGACGTTCCCGCCGGCGCACTCGGCCCCGGCCCGTACCCGCCGCCCATCATCCACGGCCCCATCCGCCAGCCGCCCCCGGGTCCGCCCCAGCCCGGCCCATACCCGACCGCCGCGCCGAGGAACCAGACGACGAGCGCGGCCACGATGAGCACGACGCCGATCAGGCCGATCGAGCGCTCGCCCGCGCCGCGGGGCTGGGGTTCACCGAGCACCCGGCGCGCCTCCTCGAACTGGGCGGCGTCGATCTCACCGCGGGCGAACCGGGCCCGCAGGAGGGCGAGCGCGTCGTCCTCGGACCTCGTGACCGTGAGAGCCCGGATCGCCCACACGGCGACGAAGACGACGCCGACCATGAACAGCAGCCCGGCCAGGGCCCCCAGCCAGCCCGATCCCCAGCCGTATCCCATCATCATTCGAGATCACCTCTCAGCGGTCGCACCAGTCAGCGGACGCCTCCGGCCGCCACGGCGTCCACCGCGGCCCGGAACGCGCGCAATCAGAAGCTGATCACCTTGTCCGCCCACAGCGTCCAGTCGGTCAGCTCGGCGATCGAGGAGCGATGGACGCCCTCGATGAGCGCCTCGTCGGTCAGCCCCCGGGCGTCCATGCACGTCCCGCAGGCGCCCACCGGCACGCCTCGGCCGGCGACGCCGCGCAGCATCCGCTCGAGGTTGTAGAAGCCCTCCGGACAGGTCTGGCCGCGGCGCGCGCAACCGACGGCGTCGGCCATCAGGAACAGGCGCAGCTCCACCGCCGGCTGCTTCACCAGCCCAAGCGCGAGCCGGAGGCCGTTGTACGAGCGTTCCGTTCCATACGGCGGGTCGTTCAGGATCAGCAGGACCTTCATCACATCCGGATACGTTGGTGCGGCGCACGCGACCCCGGAGCGTCCGGACGGCCCGCTGCGGGTGGGCCGAAGGCACTGTCATGGGCCGGTCCTGTCCGCCGGACGGATCAGAGCCGGGAGCTGAGCCCGAGTGCCCTTGCCCCGAGCCGCAGCCCGAGGCCGGCGAGGCGACGCTCGAGCCCGCCGCCGAGCCAGTACCGCTCGAACAGGACCTTGCCCAGGTGCCACGTGCGCCGCGGTCGGCGCAGGGCGAGGCGGGGATCGGGTTCGGCGAAGAACTGGCCGACCGCAAAGGCCGCCTGCCCGGCCCCGAGCTCGACCCAGCAGTAGCCCAGACCGTCGAACCGGGCCTCGCGACCTCGGCCGAAGCGGGCCGCGATGCGCTCGGCAACCACGAGCGCCTCGGCATGGGCGAAGACACCGGCCTTGGGCAGGAGCTTGCCGTTCGCGAGCTGGACGGCGGTGACGTCGCCGATCGCGAAGACGTTCTCGCGGCCGGTTTCCAGCGTCTCCCGGTCGACGGGGATCCAGCCGGCGGCGTTGGCCAGGCCGGACGCGCGGACCGCATCCGGGGCGCGGTGCGGTGGCGTCGCCGCCAGCAGGTCGACCTCCGCCGCGGTCCCGTCCGCGAACAGGATCAGGCGGCGCTCCGGGTCGTAGCCCTGCACCGGCCGGTCGGGATGGTAGCGGATGCCCCGCTGCTCGAGCAGGGCGACGACCGCGCGTCCCAGGACCGGCCCGGCGACCGGCATCGGGGCCGGCTCGGGAGCGTAGACGTCGATCTCGCTCCGTTCGCGGATGCCGCGTTCGCGAAGCGCCGCATCGACTAGGAAAGCGGCCTCGTAGGGAGCCGCCGGGCACTTGAACGGGAGCGCCGTCACCGTCACCGCCACGCGTCCGCCCTCGAAGCGCCGGAGGGCGTCGCGGAAGGACGAGGCGCCCTCGATGGTGAAGAAGTCATGGGCAGCGTCGCCGTAGCCTGGGCTCGCCTCGGGTGCCAGCTGCGCCCCGAGCGCGACGACGATCGCGTCGCCCTCGAGCTCACCCGCGTCGGTCACCACCCGACGCCGGTCGGGGTCGATCTCGCGCACCGTCGCCCGGACGAGCTCGATGCCGGGCCCGAGGAGCTCGGCGATCGGTCGCTGCAGGCGGGTCGGCTGGCGCCGTCCGACCATCAGCCAGAGGAGCGATGGTGCGAAGAGCTGCTCGGGCCGGCTGTCGACCACGACGACCCGAGCAGCCGGATCGAGCGTGCGGCGAAGGGCGTTGGCGGCGACGACCCCGCCCACGCCCCCGCCCAGGACGAGCACCGTGTTCATCGCCCTCTCCTGTTTCGGCCCGCGCCCCCGGTGCGTCCGCCGCACGGCAAACGGTGACACACCGCCCGCCGGACGACAAGAGCCGATCGGTCGATCGGCGGATTCTCGAGCGGGCGCCTATGCTATCCGGACGCGCGTCCGGTCGCGCGTCGAGCAACCGGGTCGAGCGCTTCGGGCACCAGCCCCGCCCGCCGCAGCCGCCCGGGATCAGGAGAAGAGGGATCGCAAGGATGACCCAGATCGCAGAACCGTCGGCCGCCGTCGCGTCCCCGACCAGCGAGGCTGTCGTCGGGCACTGGATCGGCGGCCGGCTCGTCCCCGGCACCTCGGGCCGGCGCGGCCCGGTCTACAACCCCGCCACCGGCCAGCTCGCCCGCGAGGTCGACTTCGCCTCCACGGCCGAGGTCGATGCCGCGGTCGCCGCGGCGAAGGCGGCCTTCCCGGCCTGGCGCGCCACCTCGCTCTCGAAGCGGACGGACATCCTGTTCCGGATCCGCAACCTGGTCGAGGCGAACCGGCGCGAGCTGGCGGCGATCCTGACCGCGGAGCACGGCAAGGTCCCCTCCGACGCCCTCGGCGAGATCGCCCGCGGTCTCGAGAACCTCGAGTTCGCGTGCGGCGTCCCGAACCTGCTCAAGGGTGGCTTCAGCGAGCAGGTCTCGGGCGGGATCGACGTCTACCAGATCCGCCAGCCGCTCGGCGTCGTGGCCGGGATCACGCCCTTCAACTTCCCGGCCATGGTCCCGATGTGGATGTTCGCCAACGCGATCGCCTGCGGCAACACGTTCATCCTCAAGCCGTCCGAGAAGGACCCCTCGGCATCGCTCTTCCTGGCCGACCTGCTGCGCCAGGCGGGCGTTCCCGACGGCGTGTTCAACGTCATCCAGGGCGACAAGGTCGCCGTCGACCGGATCCTCGAGCACCCGGACATCGCAGCCGTCTCGTTCGTCGGCTCGACCCCGATTGCGCGCTACATCTACGAGACCGGCACGCGCAACGGCAAGCGCGTCCAGGCCCTCGGCGGGGCGAAGAACCACATGGTCCTCCTGCCCGACGCCGATATCGACATGGCCGCCGACGCGGCCGTCTCGGCGGCCTACGGTTCGTCCGGCGAGCGCTGCATGGCGATCTCGGTGGTCGTGGCCGTGGGTGACGTGGCCGACCCGTTCATCGAGGCCGTCAAGGCCCGCCTGCCGAAGATCAAGGTGGGCCCCGGGACCGACCCCGAGGCGCAGATGGGTCCGCTGATCACGCAGCAGCACCTCGAGCGGGTCGCCTCGTTCCTCGACCGGGGCCGCGAACAGGGCGCCGAGATCGTGTGCGACGGGCGGGATCATCCGCTCTACCGCGAGAGCGACGGGTTCTTCCTGGGCGTCTCGCTCATTGACCGGGTCACCCCGGAGATGGACAGCTACCGCAACGAGATCTTCGGTCCGGTCCTCGAGGTCGTCCGGGTCAGGACCTATGACGAGGCGGTCCGCCTGATCAACGAGAACCCCTACGGGAACGGAACGGCGATCTTCACCCGGGACGGCGGCGCCGCCCGCCAGTTCCAGTTCGAGGTCCAGGCGGGGATGGTCGGGATCAACGTGCCGATCCCGGTCCCGGTCGCCTACTACAGCTTCGGCGGCTGGAAGGGCTCCCTGTTCGGCGATCTCCACATGTACGGCCCGGAAGGGCTCCAGTTCTACACCCGGGCGAAGGTCGTGACCGCCCGCTGGCCCGATCCGGGGACGAGCAAGGTCGATCTGGGCTTCCCGCGGACCCGATGATCCGGCAAGCGCCGGAGGTGGCCGGAGACGGGCGGCCGTCGTCCGTCTCCGGGGCCGTCCTCCCGGCCCACCTGCTGGCGATCCCGGTCCGGCTGGGCGACACCCGCCGGCGGATCCTCTTCGTCGCCTCGCACCTGTTCGCCCGCCAGGGCTACGCGGCGACCTCGACCCGCCAGATCGCCGACCTCGTCGGTATCCGTCAGCCCTCGTTGTTCCACCATTTCGAGTCGAAGGCGGCGATCGCGCGCGAGCTTCTCGACTACGACCTCGACGCCTGCCTGCCGCTCGTCGAGGCGCTCGCCGCCGAGGACGGCCCGGCCGCGGATCGGCTCTATCGCCACCTGCGCCACGATGTCGCGCACCTCGCCGGAGCGCCGTACAACCTCGGCGGGCTGTACATGACCGAGGTGACCGAGCAGCCCGGCTTCGAGACCTACCGGCGCCGGCACGAGCGACTCCACCGGGCCCAGGAGCGGATCATCGACGACGGTCAGCAGCGGGGCGAGTTCATCGGGCTGCCGGCGCGCTTCGTCCGCGAGGCGATCACCGGCATCCTCCTGCGGACCGCCCAGGTCTACGGCGGCAGCCGCGAGCCCGCGCCGCCCGGCTTCGCCGACGACGTCGCCTCGCTCGTCCTGCGCTCGCTGCTCGTCGACCCGTCGCGCCTCGACGAGCTGCGCTCGGGCGTTCGCGATCTCGGCGAGCGGGTCGCGGCGCCGGCCTGAGGCGTCTCAGAGCGGCTCGAAGCGAGCCGTGAAGTGGCGCAGCTGCGGTGGCTGCTCGACGATCCGCAGGCCGCGCAGCCCGGGCGCGAGCGTCGCCACGTGGCGGACGACCTCGATTACGTAGTCGATGTGTGACTGGGTGTACGTCCGGCGCGGGATCGCCAGCCGGACGAGGTCCATCGCCGCGGCTGACTCGGACCCGTCGGGGTGGCGGCCGAACATCACCGTCCCGATCTCGACGCCGCGGATCCCGCCCTCGCGATAGAGCGCGACCGCGAGCGCCTGGCCGGGGTACTCGAGCGGCGGGATGTGCGGCAGGAGCGCTCGCGCGTCGAGGTAGACGGCGTGGCCCCCGATCGGCCGAACGACCGGCACGCCGGCCTCGTCGAGCGCCTCGCCGAGGTAGGCGGTCGAGCGGATCCGGTAGCGCAGGTAGTCCTCGTCGATGACCTCGCGCAGCCCCTGGGCGATCGCCTCGAGGTCGCGCCCGGCCAGGCCGCCGTAGGTCGGGAACCCCTCGGTCAGGATCAGCAGGTTCCGGCACCGCTCGGCCAGGGCGTCGTCGTCGAGCGCGAGCCAGCCGCCGATGTTCGCCAGGCCATCCTTCTTGGCACTCATCGTCATCCCGTCGGCGAGAGCGGCCATCTCGCGCACGATCTCCGGGATCGGGCGGGTCGCGTACCCGGGCTCGCGGGTCCTGATGAACCAGGCGTTCTCGGCGAACCGGCAGGCATCGAGGAAGAGCGGCAGGCCGTGGCGGTCGCAGACCTCGCGGACGCCGCGCAGGTTCTCGAGGCTGACCGGCTGCCCGCCGCCCGAGTTGTTGGTCACGGTGACGAGGACGACCGGGACGTTCGCCGCCCCGCGCTCGCGGATCAGGGCGTCGAGGGCGCCGAGGTCCATGTTCCCCTTGAACGGGTGGACGAGCGACGGGACCCGGCCTTCGGCGATCACGAGGTCGACCGCCTCGGCACCGGTGAACTCGACGTTCGCCCGGGTGGTGTCGAAGTGGGTGTTGTTCGGGATCACCTTGCCCGGTCCGCCGAGGGCGCTGAACAGGATCTTCTCGGCCGCCCGCCCCTGGTGGGTCGGGATGACGTGGCGGAACGGGAAGAGCGCCTGGACCGCGTCACGGAAGGCGTAGAACGAGGGCGAACCGGCATAGCTCTCGTCGCCGTGCTGGATCGCGGCCCACTGGTCGCGGCTCATCGCGCCGGTCCCGGAGTCGGTGAGCAGGTCGATCAGGACGTCGTCGGCGTGGAGGTTGAACAGGTTCCAGCCGGCCGCCTCGAGGGCCCGTTCGCGCTCGGCGCGGGTCGTCAGCCGGATCGGCTCGACCGAGTGAATCCGGAACGGCTCGATGATCGTCCGCCAGCGTTCCATGGGCTCCCTCCTGCCGGGCCGCGGTCGCGCGGCCGCCCGCGACCCGAGGATACGCCGGATCGGACACCCTCGAAGGCGGCCCTGGATTCGTGCTTGCCAGGCGCTGCCGGTTCGTGTACGATGCGGGACGACCCGCCGGATGTGGCGGGACAAGCAAGCGCACGGCGAAACGATCCACTCCTCTCACGGTTTCCGCGAGGCAGGTCGCAGAAACCGGGCACGAGAAGGAGTGGTTTTCTTTGTACGCAGACAAGGTCCTGACCTGCAGCGACTGCAACCAGGAGTTCACGTTCACCTCGAGTGAGCAGGACTTCTACGCGCAGCGCGGGTTCACCGAGCCTCGCCGATGCAGCAGCTGCCGCGCCAGCCGCAAGGCGGCCCGGGGTGACTCGGGTGGCTACGGTGGCGGGTCGGGCTACGGCAACGGCGGCTCGAGCTACGGCAGCGGCGGTGGCTACGGCTCCCGCGATCGCGGCCCGCGCGAGATGTTCGCGGCGACCTGTTCGGCCTGTGGTCGCGAGACCCAGGTCCCGTTCCGGCCGACGAGCGGCAAGCCCGTCTACTGCAACGACTGCTTCGCCTCCCGGCGAGGCTAGTCCGCGCGGTCGGGCAACCGGCCAGTGACGAGCACCCACGAGGCCCCGGGCACACCGCCCGGGGCCTCGTCCGTGTAGGCTGCTCGGAGTGTCGATGATCACCGGAGGCTTGACGATGTGCCGCAGCATCAGGACGCTCCGCCGGCCCGACCAGCCGGCGACGGCCGAGGAGATCGAGGCCGCCGCACTCCAGTTCGTGCGCAAGGTGAGCGGTTATCGCCGGCCCTCGAAGGCGAACCAGCCCGCCTTCGAGGCCGCCGTGGCCGAGATCGCGGACGCCTCGCGGCGGCTGCTGGGTTCGCTCCAGGCACGCTGATGAGCTCGACGACGGCCCCCGCAACCGGTGCGGCCGGTGCGGCCGGGTCCGCGACCGGTGCGGCCGGGTCCGCGACCAGCGCGGCCGGTGCGGCCGGGTCCGCGACCGCCCCGCCCTGGTGGGTCCGGCCCGGCCTGGAGATTCGCGGCGGCCGCCTGTTCGTCGGCGGGGCCGATGCCGAGGCGCTCGCCCGCCGGCACGGCACGCCGCTCTTCGCCTACGACCTGCCCCGCTTCGGCGAGAACGCCCGGCGGCTCCAGGCCGCGCTCGAGCGCGCCGGCCTGCCCCACCAGGTCCGGTTCGCGCTCAAGGCGAACCGCGAACCGGAGGCGCTGGCGGTGCTCCGCGCGCTCGGCCGGCCGGGCGAACCGTCGGCGATCGGGATCGACGCCTGCTCGCCGGGTGAAGTGCTCCACGCCCGGGCCAACGGCTGGCTGGCCGAGGAGATCAGCTTCACCGGCACGAACGTCTCCGAGCGCGACCTCGACATCCTGCTGGCCGAGGCGATCCACCTCAACCTCGACGCGATCAGCCAGCTCGAGCGGGTCGGCCGACGGGCGCCGGGGCGGACGGTCGGGATCCGGGTCAACCCGCAGGCGGGGGCCGGCTACCACGCCGGGCTCGAGTACAGCGGCGAACGCCCGACGAAGTTCGGAATCTACGAGGACCGGCTGGCCGAGGCGCTCGAGGTCGCCCGCCGCCACCGGCTGACGATCGACACGCTCCATTTCCACGCCGGCTCGGGCTGGCTGGCCGACGGCCTGGCCGGGTTCGAGCAGGCGCTCGAGCGGGCGGCGGGGATGGCCCGGGCGCTGATCGCGGCCGGCTGCCCGATCCGCGAGGTGAACGTGGGCGGCGGCCTCGGCGTCCCGGCCCGGGCCGACGAGCGTCCGGTCGACCTCGACGCCTACGTTGCCGTCCTGGCGCGTCATCTCGGACCGCTCGGGGTCGTGGTCGGCTGCGAGCCGGGCGACTACATTGCCCGGGACACCGCGGTCCTGCTCGGCGAGGTCGTGGTCGTCGAGGAGCGCGGCGGGACGACCTTCGTCGGGCTCGACCTCGGCTGGAACGTGAACTGCGGGTACTTCGTCTACCGGTACGCCCAGGAGGTCGTCGTCTGCCCGGCGCCCGACGCGCCGCGGACGGAGATCGTGACCGTCGCCGGGCACATCAACGAAGCCGGCGATCTCTTCGCCGAGGAGTACCCGATGCCACCGGTGCGCGAGGGCGAGATCGTCGCCCTCCTCAATGTGGGCGGGTACGCCCAGGCGATGAGCATGACCCACTGCCTGCGGCCGACGGCCGGGGCCGTCTTCCTGGGCCGGTGACGCCGGGGCGGGCGATGAGCACCGACCGGACGCTCCCGGGTCAGCCCGTCCGCCACGCGACGGTGGCCAGGATCCTGGCCGTCCGCGGCCCGGCGGCGACCGTCCGCGAGGACCACCTCGTGGGCGAGGAGCCGATGGAGATCCGGGCCGCGGGGCCGGGCCAGGAGCCGGTGAGCGTGGCGGTCACGATGCGCACCCCCGGCTTCGAGGCCGAGCTTGCGGTCGGGTTCCTCCATACCGAGGGCCTGATCGGGATCGACGAGGTCGTCGGGGTCGAGTTCGCCGACCCGGCCGAGGCCGCCCAGCCCGACGACATCGTCCTCGTCCGCCTGCGCCGGCCGTTCGATCCCTCGCTCGCCGCCGAGCGCCACTTCGTCGCCACCGCCTCGTGCGGCATCTGCGGCAAGGCGACCCTCGACGAGGTCGAGGTCCGCTGCGCTCCGCTCCCGCCCGGTCCAGTCGTCGGGCGGGCCGTGCTCCTCGACCTGCCGGCGCGGCTCCGGGCCGCCCAGCCGGTGTTCGACCATACCGGCGGCGTCCACGCGGCCGGCCTCTTCGACCCGGCCGGCAGGCTCGTCTCGCTGCACGAGGACGTCGGTCGCCACAACGCGCTCGACAAGCTCGTCGGCGAGCAGCTTCTCGCCGGGCGGATGCCGCTCCACGATCGGATCCTGCTCGTCAGCGGCCGGGCGAGCTTCGAGATCGTCCAGAAGGCGGCCGTGGCCGGGATCCCGATCGTGTGCGCGATCTCGGCACCCTCGGATCTCGCCGCCGAGGCGGCCGGGCGGCTCGGGGTCACGCTCGTCGGCTTCCTGCGCGGCGACGGCTTCAACGTCTACGCCCACCCCGAGCGGATCGAGCTCGCCGAGCGCTGACCGGCACGATCAGGCCGGGATCGTCTCGAATCCCTGGTCGGCGAAGTCCGGGTCGAAGGTGAAGGCGATCGTGATCGAGCGATCGCGCATGAACAGGAAGCTCGTCCAGTCCACGAGCGACAGCGAGCGGCGGTCGGCCGCGAGGAGGGCCGACCGGGCTCGACCGGCAAGCTCGGCCCCGACCCACTCGACCTCGATCGGCCCGAGGATGGCATCGAGCCGGCGGACGGCGAGGATCCCGATCCGGCGCTGGAGGACCGCCGTGGCCTCCAGGACCACGTAGTCGTGGGTGACCAGGCGCTCGCGTCGCTGGTGGAATTCGCCGAACGCCCGGACGGCCGCGCCATGGTGTCGGTCGTCTTCGTCGATCAGGGCATGGAGGGCCGAGGTGTCGACGAACGCCGTCACTCGTGGCTCGCCTCGATCGCCTCGGCGAAGTAATCGTCGTGGCTCTCTGAGACGTCCGTGAGGCCCGAATGGAAGCCGCCGACGCTCGCCAGCGCACGCTGCCAGCGAGCCTCCAGGGAGCCGGTCGCGTGGGCCGGGAAGACTTCATCCACGGCCTCCCGGATCAGGGCCGCCATCGACGTTCCGCGCTCGCGGGCGAGGCGGCGAAGACGATCGGCCTGTTCGGGATCGAGGGAGATCTGCGTGCGCTCCACGCGCAGCATGATACAACTCCTGATGAGGTGATGTAACGGAGGCACAGCCGGCGCCGATGGCCAGGACCGATCGCAGGGCGCGGGTGTTCGCGCCGGCTTATCCGCCCTCGGCGCGGTTCTGGACGAACTGGAAGCCGAAGCGTCCCTTGATGCACAGGTGGCCGTCGGTGATCTCCTGGTCGAGCGGCGAGGTCACCTTGACGATCTCGTTGTCCTGGACGTGGAGCGTGAGCGTGCAGCCGACGCCGCAGTAGGGGCAGATCGTGTCGGTCCGGGTCTGGGCCGCCTCGTCCCAGGTGCCCGCCTGGCGCATCTCGTGCTCGGAGCGGAACATCAGCGCCCCGGTCGGGCAGACGCCGATGCAGTTGCCGCAGTAGACGCAGGCCGAGGCAGGGAGCGGGACGTCCGCCTCGGTCGAGATCCGGGCCTCGAAGCCGCGCCCGGCGACCGCGATCGCGAACGTGTTCTGGGCGTCCAGCCCGCACGCCTCGACGCACTTGTAGCACAGGATGCAGCGGCTGTAGTCGCGGACGTAGAGCGGGTTGTCGATCTTCACCGGCTGGGCGACGGTCTCGGGCGCCGGCCCGTACCGGGCCGGGTCGGCGCCGTAGCGCTCGACGTAGCTGGCGACCTGCGGGGCGAGCGAGAGGTCGACCGACGAGCCGAGGAACTCGAGGACCATCTTCCGGCTGTGGCGGACCCGCTCGGAATCGGTCTGGATCTCCATCCCCGGTTCGACCCTTCGCGAGCAGGCCGGGACGAGCACCCGCGAGCCGGTCACCTCGACGACGCAGATCCGGCAGACGTTCACCGGGGTCAGGTTCTCGAGGAAGCAGAGGGTGGGGGTGTCGATCCCCTGCGCCCGGCAGGCCTCGAGGATCGTCGAGCCCTCGGGGACGGTGACCGGCCGGCCGTCGATCGTGATCTCGACCGGGGCGGGCTCGGGGCGCGGCGGCGCGGTCGGGACCCGGCTCGGGCGGGCGGGCGGGGTGGTGAAGATCGGGTCGAGGGTCACAGGCTCACCAGCCCGGGCTGGCGGAGCGCGCTCTCGATCGCCGAGGAGGCGGTCTGGCCGAGGCCGCAGATCGAGGCGTCGCGCATCGCCCGCGCGATCTCGGCCAGGAGGGCGAGCTCGTCGGCCGGGGTGCCGTGCGGCCGGCGCTCGGCGAGCCGGCGCAGGAGCTCCTCCTGGCGGACGGTGCCGACGCGACACGGGACGCACTGGCCGCACGACTCGTCGCGGAAGAAGGCGGCGATCCGGAGCAGGATGTCGACCAGGTCGGTCGCCTCGTCGAAGACGATGACGACCCCCGAGCCGAGTGAGGCGCCGATCGCGCGCGTCCCCTCGAACGTGAGCGGCGTGTCGAGCCGGTCCGGCCCGACGAACGTGCCCGCCGCCCCGCCGAGGAGGACCGCCTGGATCGAGCGACCGCCGGGCACGCCGCCGGCCAGCTCGATCAGCTCGCCGAGGGTCGTGCCGAATGGCACCTCGTAGAGGCCCGGTCGGGCGACGTGGCCCGAGAGGCAGAAGAGCTTCGTCCCGGTCGAACCCTCGGTGCCGGTCGCGGCGTAGGCCGCGGCGCCGTCGACCAGGATCGGCAGGACGTTGGCCAGGGTCTCGACGTTGTTGATCGCCGTCGGCTTGCCGAACAGGCCGTGCTCGACCGGGAAAGGCGGCTTGTTGCGGGGTTCGCCGCGCTTGCCCTCGATCGAGTTGAAGAGCGCCGTCTCCTCGCCGCAGACGTAGGCGCCGGCGCCGCGCCGGAGCTCGATCTCGAAGGCGAGCCCGGAGCCGAGGATGTCCGGGCCGAGGAGGCCGGCCGCGCGGGCCTGGGCGATCGCGTTGGCCAGGCGTTCGGCCGCCAGCGGGTACTCGGCGCGCAGGTAGAGGAAGCCGCGCTCGGCGCCGGTGGCGAAGGCCTCGATCGTCATCGCCTCGACGATCGCGAACGGGTCCGCTTCCATCAGGACCCGGTCCTTGAACGTGCCGGGCTCCGATTCGTCGGCGTTGCACACGACGTAGTGCGGGCGGGCCGGGGCGGCGGCGACCGCGGCCCACTTCCGGCCGGTCGGGAAGGCGGCGCCACCGCGGCCGACGAGCCGGGCCGCGGTCACCTCGGCGATCGTCCGGTCCGGGCCGATGGCGAGCGCCCGCTCGAGCGCCCGGTAGCCGCCGGCGGCGCGGTAGGCCTCGAGGCTCGTCGGGTCGACCGTGCCGACCCGGGCGAGGAGACGGAGGCCGGACTGGCCGGCCTGGGGGATCGTCGGGCGACCGGCCGGGGTGCCCCGGGCGTCGGGGGCGCCTGCCGCCGCGGTTGCCGCGGCGCCTGCCGCCTCTGCGCCGCCGGTCATGCCCGTGGCGGCATCGTCGAGCCGGCCGAGGATCCCGGCCGCATCGATCGGGGCGATCGCGGTGCTCACCGGCGGTTCGCCGGCGACGGTCAGGAGCGCCGCCGGCGCCCGCTCGCACTGGCCGAGGCAGGGGCTCCGGCGCCAGGTCGTGCGCCCGTCCCGGCTCGCGGTTCCGGCAGGCCCGAGGGCGCGCTCGAGGTCGACGCAGACGGCCTCGGCGCCGGCGAGCCGGCAGGCGATGTCGTCGCAGACGTGGGCGACCGCCGGTGGCTGCGGCGTCGTTGAGAAGAGCGAGTAGAACGTCGCCACGCCGTACGCCTCGGCCGGCGGGACCGTCAGGCGCCGGCAGATGTACCCGAGCGCCGGCTCGCTGATCCAGCCGACCCGCGCCTGGACCGCGTGGAGCGCCGGCAGCAGGAGATGGCGGCGCGCCCGCGCCTCGTGGCCACCGCGGGCGGCGTGTCCCTCGATCAGCGACTGACGATCGCCCCCTGCCCAGCCGGCTGCCGGCGGCCCGAGCACGGCATCGACGGCGTCACGCTCGGCCGCCGAGGGACGGGGCGCGATGACGTGGAGATCCATCAGCCGGCTCGCCCTGATCCGACCGGCGCCGCACCCACCGGCCCCTCGAGCTTCTCGATCCGGATCGCGGTCGCCTTGAACTCGGCGGTGCCGGACTTCGGGTCGGTCGCGTCGATCGTCAGGAGGTTCGTCGCCACGTCGTCCTGGAAGTGGAAGGTCATGAACGTCAGGCCGGGCCGGAGCGTCTCGTCGATCCGCACGGGGACCTCGACGGCGCCACGCCGGGAGACGACCCGCACCCGCTCGCCCTCGGCCAGTCCGTAGCGCTCGGCGTCCTCGGGCGAGATGTCGAGCGTCTCGCCCCGCCGGAGCGGCGACGCATACCCGCCCGACTGGACGCCGGTGTTGTACGAGTCGAGCCGCCGGCCGGTCGTCAGGCGGATCGGGAAGTCATCGTCGAGGCGATCGACCGGCGGGTCGTGGTCGACCGGGATGAATGGTGCGCGGTTGCCCGGGACCGGGTCCTCCCAGAGGCGGCTGTGGAGGAAAAGCTCGCCCGGGTGGGTCTCGTCGTAGCACGGCCACTGGAGCCCGCCCTCCGCCTCGAGCCGGGCGTAGCTCATCCCGGCGTGGACCGGTGAGAGCGAGCGGAGCTCGTTCCAGACGCGCTCGGCCTCGGGTTCGCCCCAGTCGTGGCCCAGCCGTCGCGCCAGCTCGAAGATGATCGCCAGGTCGTCGCGCGCCTCGCCCGGGGGCTCGAGCGCCCTGCGCACGCGCTGGACGCGCCGCTCGGAGTTCGTCACCGTCCCCTCGCTCTCGGCCCAGCCGGCCGCAGCCGGCAGGACGACGTCGGCGATCTCCCCGGTCGCGGTCAGGAAGATGTCCTGGACGACGAGGAACTCGAGCCCCTCGAGGAGACGGCGGGTCCGGTGCTGGTCGGCCTCGGACTGGACCGGGTTCTCGCCGATGACGTAGAGGGCGGTCAGCTCGCCGCGCTCCATCGCGTCGAACATCCCGGACAGGTGCCAGCCGCGCTTCGCCGGGATGCGTGCCCCCCAGGCCCGCTCGAACGGCGCCCGGAGCTCGTCGCGCTCGACGTACTGGAAGCCCGGCAGGCGGTCGGGCAGGGCACCCATGTCGCCGCCGCCCTGGACGTTGTTCTGGCCCCGGAGCGGGTTGAGGCCGCTGCCGTAGCGGCCGACGTGGCCGGTCAGGAGGGCGAGGCTGATCAGGGCGAGGACGTTGTCGACCGCGTTGTGGTGCTCGGTGATGCCGAGCGTCCAGCAGATCATCGCCCGGTCGGCCGTGGCGTAGGCGTGGGCGAGCTCGCGGATCAGCTCGGCCGGGACGCCGGTCTCACGCTCGGCGTACTCGAGCATGTACGGCTCGACCTTCGCCCGGTAGGCCTCGAAGCCGGTCGTCGCCCGGTCGATGAAGGCGCGGTTCTCGAGTCCGGCGGCGATGATCTCGCGCCCGATCGCATTCGCGAGCGCGATGTCCGAGCCGACGTCGAGCCCGAGCCAGCCGTCGGCCCACTGGGCCGAGCTCGTCCGGCGCGGGTCGACCGCGTACAGCCGCGCGCCGTTGTGGACGCCGCGCAGGAGGTGGTGGAAGAAGATCGGGTGCGTCTCGCGCGCGTTCGAACCCCACAGGATGATGAGGTCGGTCTCCTCGATCTCCCGGTATGAGCTGGTTCCGCCGCCAGCTCCGAAGACTGTCGCCAGACCGGCGACGCTTGGAGCGTGTCAGGTCC
>Ga0334722_10000160_pt1 | contig 99606 bp, 105 predicted proteins | sample C3_bottom_MG_FD_207210 | JGI IMG/M metagenome (GOLD analysis project Ga0334722, IMG submission 207210) | Sediment microbial communities from Yellowstone Lake, YNP, Wyoming, USA - C3_bottom | ecosystem: Environmental > Aquatic > Freshwater > Lake > Sediment | place: USA: Wyoming | collected...
CGGTCATGGTTCCGTCCGTTGTAATGTTTGTGTTGAATGCGTCATTGGTGTTGCCGAAGTTGACAGCAACATCTGCAGCGCCAAGGTCGGCGGCAGCCGCTTGAAGTTTTGGAGCAGTTACCGCGCCGGAAGCGATGTCTGCTGCAGCTATCGTTCCGTCAAGAATTTCGGAGGTGGCTACCGCGCCAGCCGCAATATTTCCGGCTAAAATCGTATCAGTAGCAATATCACCCGTAAGAATCGTGCCGTCAGAAATCATTCCGGTTAGCACTTTGTTCGCTCCGATGGTTGTAGTGTTTCCAACCGAGGAAACATCGCCAGACAAATTAGCGTTTGTTGTTACTGTTCCGGCATTGCCAGAAACATTTCCGGTTACATTTCCCGTCAAAGCTCCAATAAAAGTAGTGGCGGTCATGGTTCCGTCCGTTGTAATGTTTGTGTTGAATGCGTCATTGGTGTTGCCGAAGTTGACAGCAACATCTGCAGCGCCAAGGTCGGCGGCAGCCGCTTGAAGTTTTGGAGCAGTTACCGCGCCAGCCGCGATATCGGCTGTAGCGATGGTTCCGTCAGTTATTTCCGCTGACTCAATGGTTTGTCCCAAGAGAGAGACGCTCGCTTGAAGGGCCGCGTTAGCCACAGAAGTAGCTGGCAGCGTCAGAGTTCCGGTAGTTAGCGTCAGGCCATTGCTCGCAGTCAGAAGACCGGCGGAAGTAATCGTTCCGGTTCCCGTAGTTGAAACATTGCCTGAAGTTGTAATTGCTTGCGATCCAAAGTCCGGAGAGATTTTTGTTCCAGCGATGGCGGCAGTTCCTGAAACATCAGTGTTAGCAATTGTGCCGTCTGCGATATCAGCCGATTCAATATTTGTGATTGAATTTCCAACTCCATTGGCGTCAAATGACGCTCCAGTTATAGCTCCGGTTGTATCAATCGCCCAATCATTGGAACTCAAAGCAATTGTTCCGCCGGCATTGCCTAATGTAATCGCCTTATTATCCGCAAAAGTTACAAAGGTTGTGCCTGAATCTTTTATCAAAAAGTCGCCGGTACTGGTCAAGTCAACGGCTATATCGCCATTGGTTGAAGCTGCTTCAGAACTCAAAGTCAGCCCGCCATTGTCAACATGAATGGTGGTTTGGGTTCCACTGCCCGCGTTGTAAGAATCGTCCAGCGTAGGCGCTCCGGAAACTGCTCCAGCGGTCAAATCCCTCCAAGATGTTCCATCATATACATATAGATTTTTGTCCGTGCTGTTGTAATAAACTCTTCCTTCCGCGTTTGTCGGATTGGACGCCAACCCCGTGAAATTTACTTCTCCTCCGTTCACGGTCAGATCTCCGGCTAGGGTTATGTCGTCAGCCAGATCTGTTCCGGTGATTGTTCCGTTAGTTATTTCCGATGACTCAATGGATGAGCCCAGAAGCGATACATTCCCTGAAAGGGCCGCATCAGCTACAGAAGTCGCCGGCAGCGTCAAAGCTCCAACAACAGTCAATCCCGCGTTGGCAGAAACCAGACCGCTTGCAGTTACTGTTCGGTCAAAAGAAGTGGCCGGATCAATAACTAAGTTTGTTGTAGCTTCATAAAGTTCACCAATATGCCAAGTCGCAAGATCAGCGGCTGAATTTAAGGCATCTACGCCAACCGCGCCAGCATTAGTGATGTTAAATCCACCCATCGCAAGGTCACCACCCATTGTAAGGCTAGTAAGTGTTCCTAAGGAAGTGATGGCTGTTTGAGCTACTCCGGTTACTGTGGCTGCTGAACCCGAAACATTTCCGGTTACATTTCCGGTTAGGGCAGCTGAAATCATTCCGGCAGCAAAATCACCGCTTGCGTCTCTGGTAACTATGGCATTGGCTGTGTTAGTAGGAACTGCTGTTGTAGCGCTGTTTGAAACTTTACCGGCTGTTGCAATCGTTGCCAGTTTAGTGTCAACTATGCCGGCTGTCCCTGAAATGTCGGCATTGACAATTGTTCCATCAAGGATCTCGCTTGTTGCCACAGCTCCGACCGCAATATTTCCGGCTAAAATCGTATCAGTAGCAATATCACCCGTAAGAATCGTGCCGTCTAAAATCTTTGCAGATGTTACCGCGCCATCGGCCAGGTCAGCAGCAAGAATTGTTCCGTCTAAAATTTTCGCGGAAGTTACTGCTCCGTCCGCCAAATCTCCAGCCAGGATTGTTCCATCTAAAATATCGCTGGATTTAATGCTGTTGGCCAGATTGAGTTTGCTGTAAGCGATAGCCGCGTTATCTGCGACATTTTTGTTTTTTATCTTTCCTGCTTCAGCCGGATTAGCAACTACGACCACGGCCAGCGCCACAATCACAATCGCCATTTGTATTTTTATACTTTTTTTCATTCTTTTTTTATTACTTATTTATTAATTTATATATATTAAAAAATTATTTATTTTCGAAAATAAAAAATCACAAAAACAAACGCTTTTGTGATTCACGGCAAACATAATTAAACTTAAATGTTCCTTGGAACTTTTTTACCATTTTTATTTTTGTTCGTTCAATGGATAATTTTGACTGCTTGTTTATATTTTGCAACAAATACCGAAGGGCGTCAACACAAAGTTATCCACAGGGCGCTTTTTGCTCCCCGCCCGCGATGCTCCGACTTTCAGAGACAACAAGAAACTGCTATACTTCTTTTATGGAAATTTTAAACCCGCGAGTTTTTATCGTCATCCCGGCTTTCAATGAGTCAAGCATCATTGGGCAAGTCATCCAGTCCCTTAAGAAAAATGGTTACGAAAATATCCTGGTAGTTAACGACGGCTCCAGTGATAACACACATAAAATTGCTTCTGAAAACGGCGCGGAAGTGTTAAGCCATATTATTAACCGCGGACAAGGCGCGGCTTTGCGGACTGGCATAGAATATCTGAGGGCAAATTATGATCCCGATATAATTGTGACTTTTGACGCGGACGGCCAGCATTCACATGAAGATATTCCAAAACTCATCTCTCCCATAATCGAAGAAGACATAGACATTACGCTTGGTTCGCGTTTTTTAACGAACAAGGCCGATACCAATATTCCTCCTTTACGAAGGCTTGTACTTAAGGCGGGAGTATTATTCACTAACATAACTTCCAACATAAAACTGACTGACACACATAATGGTTTACGGGCACTCAATCGGAGAGCCATCAATTCTATCCGATTAACTCATCGCGGGATGGAGCATGCTTCTGAAATAATTGAAGAAATCGCTAAAAAAAAATTAAAGTATAAAGAGGTGCCGGTTCAGATCATTTATTCTAAATATTCCTCGCAAAAAGGTCAGAAGACTTCTAGTTTTATAAAACTAGGTATTAAAATTTTAATTAAAAAAATAATTTAATGTTGAAAATTATAATTTTATTTTTCGTCCTATTCGCCGCTTCACGCGCTTATCTTCGATTCAAGGACAAATCGCTGAATGCTCGCGCCTTGGCTTTTTGGATGATACTTTGGACAATAATACTTGTTTTTGTCTTGCACCCTCAATTTTCCGATAATTTCGCCTCTTTTCTGGGCGTGCAAAGAGGAGTGGATATCGCCTTCCTCACGGCCGTGGTTATTCTTTTTTATTTGGTTTTCCGCCTGTATATTAAGGTTGATTCTGTTGACCAAAATTTGACTAAATTGAACGCGAATATTTCTAAATGGATGCATAAAAATAATATTGATAATAAAAAATAATTTTAATTAAACATAATGAAAAAAGCTCTCGTTACAGGAATAACCGGCCAAGATGGATCTTACCTAACAGAATATCTTTTGGGAAAAGGCTACGAAGTCCACGGCATAATTAGAAGATCCAGTTCGTTTAACACTGACCGAATTGATCATTTATATAAAGATCCTCATGTTAATGGCGTTAAATTATTTTTACATTATGGGGATCTTTCGGATGGCAGTAACATTGCCCGCCTTCTTAAAAAAATAAAGCCGGATGAAATTTACAACCTTGGAGCTCAAAGCCATGTCCGGGTCAGTTTTGATATACCGGAATATACGGGAGATGTTGACGGGCTTGGAACCCTTAGAATTTTGGACGCGATCAAGGAATCGGGAATTAAAACTAAATTTTACCAAGCCTCCAGCAGTGAACTTTTTGGAAAAGTTCAGGAAACGCCACAAACAGAAACGACTCCATTTTATCCCCGCTCCCCTTATGGCTGCGCGAAACTTTATGCTTTTTGGATAACTAAAAATTACCGAGAAAGTTATGGATTGTTTGCCTGCAATGGCATCCTTTTTAACCATGAATCGCCTCGCCGAGGCGAAACTTTCGTTACCCGGAAAATAACCCGCGGCTTTGCCAGAATTTTGTCGGGAAAAGACAAATGTTTATACCTTGGGAACCTTGACGCTAAACGGGACTGGGGATACGCGAAAGATTATGTAAAAGCAATGTGGCTCATGTTGCAGCAAAAGATGCCCGATGATTATGTGATCGCTACAGGGGAAACGCATAGCGTCAGAGAATTTATTGAAGAATGCGCGAAAATTCTAAAAATTGACCTGCGCTGGAAAGGAAAAGGGGGAAACGAAGTCGGCTATGACAGAAAAACAAAAAGAGTATTTATAAAAATTGATTCAAAATATTACCGCCCGGCAGAAGTTGATCTTCTGCTTGGAAATCCAGCAAAAGCTAGAAAAAACTTGAAATGGCAATCGAAAACTAAGTTTAAAGAATTGGTCAAAATTATGCTGGAAGCTGATCTCAAAAATGAAGCCGTAAAGATAAAATAAATTGAAATGGAAAAAGGTTCTAACATATATGTAGCAGGGCATCTTGGCCTAGTTGGTTCGGCAATTGTTCGCCGGCTTGAAGCCCAAGGCTACGCGAATATTGTCAAAAAAACACACGCTGAATTGGACTTGACCGATCAGCTTGCTACGGCTGATTTTTTTTCTAAAGAAAAACCGAAATATGTTTTTTTAGCGGCCGCCAAAGTTGGCGGGATAAAAGCTAATGAGGACTATCCGGCTGAATTTATTTTTCAGAATTTGCAGATACAAAACAATGTTATTCATAACGCGTATTTGAACGGAGCGAAAAAGCTTTTGTTTTTAGGAAGTTCTTGCATTTATCCAAGAGATTGCGCGCAGCCAATCAAAGAAGAATATTTCATGACCGGACCGCTGGAAAAAACCAATGACGCCTACGCGATCGCCAAAATCGCCGGCTTAAAAATGTGCCAAGCCTATAACAAGCAGTACGGAACAAAATTTATCGCGGTTATGCCGACAAACTTATATGGGCCAAATGACAATTTTGATTTGGAAACTTCCCATGTCCTTCCGGCGCTCTTACGCAAATTTCACGAGGCTAAAATCAATGAGAAAAAAGAGGTAACAATTTGGGGCACGGGATCTCCGAAAAGAGAATTTTTGCATGTGGACGATCTGGCAGATGCTTGCGTATTCCTAATGAATAATTATGAAGGAAATGAAATTCTAAATATTGGAATCGGCGAAGATATCAGCATCAGGGAATTGGCAGAGCTGATCAAAAAAATAGTCGGCTTTGAGGGTAAAATTGCCAATGACACGACTAAGTCGGATGGAACGCCAAGAAAACTTCTAGATGTATCAAGACTGCATTCCTTGGGCTGGAAACATTCTATTGAGCTCGGGGAGGGTATAAAAAGCACATATAACTGGTTTTTAGAAAATTATAAAAAATGAAAATTTCAATAATCACGCCGTCCTATAATCAGGCTGCTTTTATAGAAAGAACTATCTTAAGCGTGCTGAACCAAAATTATCCCAATCTTGAATACATAATAATGGATGGCGGATCCACTGATGGAACGGTTGAAATTCTAAAAAAATATTCTAATAAAATAATCTGGAAATCAGAAAACGACAAAGGCCAATCAGCTGCTATCAATAAAGGCCTGAAAATGGCAACAGGCGAAATTTTTGCCTATCTTAATTCTGACGATACTTACGAGCCGGACACGATAAGAAAAGTTATAGATTTTTTTAAAAAAAATCCTGACAAAAAATGGGCTTATGGCAAATGTCGGATTATCGATGAAAATGATAAAGAAATAAGAAAACCAATAACTTTTTACAAAAATCTGCTTCTTGAGAAATACAGCTACGCTAAACTTTTAAGCGAAAACTTCATTTCCCAGCCGGCAACTTTTTGGAAAAAAGAGCTTCATGATGAAATGGGCTATTTCAATGAAAAAGAACATTTTTGCATGGACTATGAATTTTGGCTTCGCATTGGGCAAAAATATTCAGCTGGAGTTATTGATGAATATCTCGCGAATTTCCGCTATCACACAAACAGCAAAAGCGGCAGAAATGTCAAAAAAATGTTTAGAGATAAATTAAGAATCGCTAAAATTTACGGAAGAGATAATTCATTAAGCATTGCAATACACTATCTCAATTATTATAAAATAGTTTTGTCGTACCAATTAGTTAATTTTTTCAATAAAAAATGAAAATTCTTGCAATACATCCCATTATAAATCCAATGAGAGTATACCTTTTTAATGAAATGCATGATTATTATATTTCAAAGGGTTACGATTTTGAGGTATTGTTTTTAAGCGTCTCTGATAAAAATAGGCACTGGGAAAATAACTATGATATGAAATTTAAATATAATATCCTTAAAAATTTTGCCATAAGAACTGGAAGAAAAGACTTATTTACTTTTTTTATTAATCCACAAATTCATCCTTTTTTAAATAAAACAAACCCCGATATAATCATCTGCTGCCAATGGGATCACTATTCGGCGTATGCTTCTAATTATTGGACTAGAAAAAATAGTAAGAAATTTATATTTTTTGCCGAAAGTACGATTAATGAAAGAAGCTGGAGAAGAATAGTTTTCAGCCCACTAGTTAACTATCTGATAAAAAGAATTGAAATTTTTTGGGCTGGAGGCACAAGAGCAAAAGAATATTTAATACACCTAGGAGTTCCGTCTGAAAAAATTAATATTTTTTATAATTCGATAGATATAAATTATTTTTCAGAAAAATCTGAAAATTTTTCTACAGAAGAAAAAAATAAGCTCAGGAATAAACTTGGCATAAAAACAGATCGGATCATTTTATTTTCAGGACAATTAATTGAAAGAAAAGGAGTATTTGAGCTATTAGAAGGATTTTTAAATTACAGTAAAAATGATGTTAATACTTCCCTCTTGATGATAGGAAAAGGTCAAGAAAAAGAAAAAATGGAAAAAATAATAAAGATAAAAAATATTAGTAATATTTTTTTTGGAGATTTTGTGCAATATAAAGACCTCTATAAATATTATTCAATTTCAGACCTTTTTATACTGCCTTCAAGAGAAGAGGTGTGGGGACTAGTACTTAATGAAGCAGCGGCATGCGGGCTTCCGATAATAACCACGACTGCCACTGGCGCAGGTATCGATTTGGTTGAAGAAGGAAAAAATGGATACATAATCAAGCCAAACTGTCCAAAATGCATAACGGAAGCTATAAAAAAAGTTTTTGAAAATAATTTACATAATCACAATAATTCAATTGCAATTGTCCAGAAAACAAGGATATCTGAAATGCTAAAAAGAATAAAAATTTAAATACATGAGATTTTCTGTCATAACTTGCACATATAATAGTGAAAAATATGTGCAAAATAATATTGATTCGGTCAAAAATCAAAGTTTTCAGGATTTTGAACATGTTTTTATTGACGGCTTTTCAACGGATGGTACAATGGAAATTCTTGAAAAATATAAAAATGAATTTCCTGAAAAAGTTAAAACTTTTCAATGTCCAGCGAAAGGAATTGGAAATGCCATGAACATTGGCGTTGATCGTGCAACAGGAGATTATATAATTCATTTGCATTCAGATGATAGTTTTTATAGTCCAACGATTCTAGAAAAAGTTTCCGATTTCATTCAAAAAAATAATCTTCCCAATTTTATATATGGAAGGGCAAATTTTTTTAATACAGAAACCGGAGCAAAAAGGATAATTCCTCATAGAAGAATTTATCACAAATTAAGATTTTGGTTATTGCTTCTGACAAACTATGTCCCCCATCAGGCAGTATTCATAAAAAAAACCATATTTGAAAAATATGGAAAATTTGATGAGCAATATAAAAATTCCATGGACTATGAAATGTGGCTTCGACTATCAAAAAACAAAATTTCAAATAGCTTTATCAATGAAATTATATGCAATTTTTCTGTCAGGCGAGATGCGCAAAGTTCTTTTAAAAATATCGTACTGAAAGAAAATTTAAAAATTCAGAAGAATATTATTAAAAATAAATTCATATACCTTTTTATATTCTTGATATCCAAAATAAACTCCAAGAGAAGAAACTTCTAATTATACGCACAAAGATTAAATCCATCTTTCGAATATAATATACCCGTATTGCAATTATCGCTTATTTCATAATAGGGAGCATTCGGTTGTCTCATTGTCAGATGAAAGTAGTCGTCATATATATATAACTCGTTTAACTCGTTGATTTCCGTTTTGATTAAGCTGCCTTCTGGCAAATCCTTTTTGGCGAAAAAATAAACATCATGGCTGCTTCCGAGATTTGAAATATTTATTAATTTATCTTCCTGATTTTTTCCAATGTAGGAGAAGGTTTTTTCTAGTGGGACTTTTCCTACAACAGTTGCAAAAAAGGGCAATAATATAAAAATAAATATAAAAATAAAAATAAAAACTTTTTTTGCTATTGCTATCTTGTTATTTCTTATTAAAACTATGGTGAATAAGCAAAATAATAAGGCTATAATAAAAAAGAATAGGAGCAGGCTAATCTTATTTCGATAAAATGAGCTATCTTTATAAAAAGGTACGGTTAGGAATAATAATTTAAAACCTAAATTTAATAAAATATTTTTAAAAATAATGGAGCAAATTAGCACGATAGTCATCGTGGGCAGTATTATTTTATTATTCTTGCTTATAAGCAAGAATAACTTATTTAAAAACGGCCAAAAGTAAACACTTGTGATTATCATGCTAACCAACAAAACCAAACGGGCATATTTAGGACTGCCCCACAAGACAATGGCCATTGGATGTGTATTAATATTAAATGGATCAATAACTATGAATATATATAAAAAAATGAAAAAAATAAAAAACCTCCCTAATTTAGAAGAGAGAATTTCTTTTAATTTATTAAAAATCATTAACAAGAAAAACCAAAAATAAAATCCAAACATTCCAATATTCGTTAAGATTTGAAGCTTTCCTTTCAGATATACTTCTTTAATATTGCTTACCTGATAAAGATTTTTATGTATTTTAACTGCTGTGTTATTGGAAATATTATTAATGGGGTTATAATTGTAAATACCCAAAAATTTAATATTACTCAAATCAATAGAAAAATGGTCGGCAATTATTTTTATGCTTGGAAAGAATATCCCCCAAAAATTTATGAGAAATTCAAAAGATCCAAAAATCAAATGGAAAACAAAAATAATTACAAGCTGTTTTAATCTTCCGAAAATGGAAATCTTTGAAAATATAATCAATAATAAAAATAAAATAAGACCAACTATAATGCCGTGGGTATTTATAAAAGTATTCAAACCAATCACGATTCCCAATATTATCTCCAAAAATATGTCTCTCCTTTCTAATTTAATTAATTTATATATTAAATATAATGACAAGAGAGTCAGGAAATATATGATGGATTCCTTTGCTCCTAGGATAAAAACTTTTGTAAGCGTCCAGGAGAAAACAAAAAATAAGCCTCCAAAAAATAGTGCGGGCATTACCTGCTTTCCCAGTTTAATTGTAAGCTTCTTTACTAAAAATAAGAAAAAGAGCAATAGAAGAATATGATAAAATGCCAACAAAAATGTGTAGGCAAAATAATCGTTAGAATTATTATTGAGAGAAAAGCTCAAGGCTAAAAAGGCTGGAATCCCAGGACGAATCGATGAATTATATATATAATCATCATTCCCGCCTATTACAGTTACCTTGTCTTCATAATTCAAGTTTTTGCTTTCATACAGCGCCCTGCTTTGATTTATATAATAAGCGTTATCCCCTTCGATTATTGGAAAAGCAAAAATTTGAAAAGAAAAAATAATTATAAATAAAATTATAGGAGAAATGAATAATAATGTTTTTTTATTCATCTCTTTTTTTATATTTATAAATAAATCGCTATAAATATTTGCTAATTTTAAAATATTTTTACAGACAAGAATCAGAATAACAGCCCACAATAAAAAAGCTACAGCAATATAAAACAAATTACTTTTATTTGGGAAAAACCAGACTAAATAATAAAAAAATAAACCATTTAAAAGCGGCGCGATTCCATATGATAAAAATAGAATTACATTTTGTTTTATTTTTTCCTGTCGTTTTATATTGAACCCTAGCAAAATTGTGGCGAGAATATTTGCTGGCAATATGAAAAACAAAAAAATACTAATTATTCGCATATCATTTTTACTTGAATTTTTCTATTTTTTTCCATGTAAATATATTCACGATTCTCATGATGAATCTCTTAGCTAATGTATAACACTCCTGTCCATTAGCGCCACGCACGCCGACAAATATAACCCAGTTTTGTAAAATAGCAACTGCAAATTTGTCAGCAATTTTTGACAATGACTGATAAAGTTCGTGCTCCAAATAATCCCCCGCTTCATCATCAATATTTTTATAGAGCGAGAGAAGATTCTGCCGATAAAAATCTATTTCTGACCAGAAAAAATCGCTTGCAATGCTCCTCTTTCCATTGAGGAATCCGACTGAGTGCCCCATAAAAACAGCTTGATTTTCCCTTTGATATTCTTCAATCGCATGAAAAATTTCCTCAAAATTAGACGGAATGTAGCGACCAGTAATTTTAAAAAAATTATTTGATTTTGCCAATAACTGACTATTTCCTAAGGCAAAATTTATTAAGAGTGACTCGGCCCAGCCCTTACCTTTAAATTTTTCTATTGTTGCTGGCTGTCGCAAAATTTCTAACTCCATTCCTTGCCCGGCAAAAATTTTTTTTAACTCTTCCCCTTCAGGAAAATCAGCATCTGAATTTTCACAAAAAACAACTTTTTTGACAGTCGCCTGTTTTTTTGCCCACCAGCTTATAGAATCAATGTATTGGCGTTTGCGTAGTTTTATATTCCTAACTTTATGAATCGCCTCTTCATTCGGTTTTATTGTGCCCGTCAGCAAAATTGGGGTGTTTTTATTGAGTTTTAACATTTTCGTTTTTTGCATACTTCATTGATGACAAAATACAAAATCGGCTATTCAGAACATCAAATACATTAGCCACGGTAGTTATCGCTAAAACCGAAACTAAATTAACTCTATTGCCGGCAATCAAGTAGGCATAAGCCGCTAGTATCATGAACAGCTGAAAGTAATTGTAAATAGAATAGCTCTGCAAAATTTTTTCTGAAGAAGCTACAATGGAATAATAAATTATGGCAATAAAATTAACTATGGTTAGCGTAGCAAAGGCCAAAAGATAATAAAAATTTATTGGATATTTACTGCCAAAAATTTCCATTATAACAAAAGCAATCGCAAAAATAGCAACAAAAATTGGAAGAACAAAAATTTTAAGCAGGCGTTCAATTTTTTTCAATGCAAATTTTTTATCGGTAAAATTTGAGATATACGGCAAAAAAACATTATTAAATATCAAAGCTAATTGCGCAAAAATAGAATTGGTTGCGGTAATATAGGCGCTATAAATTCCAAGCTGGTAGTCGCCCGCGTAACGGCCAAGCATTAATTTGTCAATTGTAATAGTAATTGTCATTGCAAATAAGACTCCGACATTGATTTTTTGATAATGCCAGATCGGCGCTAAAAATTCGCGGCTGATTTTTCCAAAAAGTTTTATTACTTTAGAAAAATAAAAAGATATTGCGATGACGCCGGAAAAAAGCAAAGCATAATAGTACAAATGAAAAGTTTTATTAAATTTTATAACAATAACAAAAAATGCTATGGCAGATATTGCTTCAATAATTTTGATTACTGCTTCAAAGCGAAAAAATTTAAATGACCGAACAAAAGCACCCAAAAGACTTTTGAAGCTCAAAATAAAAGCTAAAAATATTGCCAAAGTTATAATTTCCGGTCCGATAGAAAAAAAATGTCCGATTTTTTTTACCTCTATTAATAGAATTGTCCCTATGATTAAGCAACTAAGAAAAACTATCGTGCTCAAGGTTGATAAAAAAGAAAACTGGCGGCGATGATTACTCTCGCTTGAAATTATTTTTATAGAAGCATTATCAAATCCCAAAAGCATGACACAGACTAAAACATTGGCAGCTGCCACAACCATATTGTATTTTCCATATTCAACTGGGCCAATAATTCTTCCCGCGGTAATATTTAATATAAACATTGTCACCGAGTAAAGCATTAACCCAAAAAAAGACCATGATAAATGGCCCAAAAATTTTCTCATATCCTCGCTCATTTCATGCCCAAAAATCTTAAGATGTAGTATTGCCGCAATTGAAAGTAATCTTTGTTTAGCGCCTGAAATCATTGTATAAAATAAAAAATCGCCTAAATTAGCTTCGAGTTTGCTTTTGTATTATACTTTGATTATGGCTAAAATTCAACTCCTTGACATTCATCAAAAAACCAGGCTTTCTGTCCCGGTTTTTTTGTATTCATTCCCTTCTTATGCCAGGCAAAATAAAAAAAATTTTAGTAAAAATTTTCCGCAGTTGCCAGCCGGAGCTTCGCTTCCGGATATCTATTGCCAAATGACTTGTTAATAGCTTTCCGTTTGTACTTTATTTCCACTCCAATAAGTTCCTTCCCTTTTTCCAAAACAATGTCAATTTCAGATCCCTGTTTTGTCCTCCAATAATAAAATTTAAAGTTTTTATCAAGATAACTATCTTGCTTTATTAATTCACTAATTATGAAATTTTCAAACAACGCCCCCTTATCCGTCCTTGCCTCCAAATCAGAAAAGTCTCCGGTCAGAGCGTTTCTAACCCCGGTGTCATAGAAAAATATTTTTGCCGCTTTTGAAATTTCATCTCTTTTATTTTTTGAATATGGATACAATCTAAACAAAATGAAACTTTGTTCAAAAATTTCGACATATCGTTTGATTGTTCGTTGATTAGCTTTCAGATTACTAGCTAATTCGGAATAATTTACTAGGTTTCCAATTTGAAAGGCTAATAATTTCAATAAATCTTTGGCCAGTTTTTTGTCCTCAATAAGATTTAACTCAAGAATGTCCTTAAAAATCAAGCTGTCAACAAAATTCAGCAAATACTTTTCATCATTCGGATTCTCAATTAAATGAGGATATTGCCCATAAATCAGAACGCTATTTAATATGCCCTTTATATCAAATTTATATGGTTGATCTTTTGGACTATATTTTTTGTCGTTAATTATCCTTTCAAGAATATTGAAGTTCAGTTTTTTTTCGATGCCTTTTTGATTTAAATATTCAGAAAAAGTAAGCGGATAAATGTTATAATCAATTTTTCTTCCGGCCAAGCTTTCTCCCGTTTTGTTTTTAATATGAAAGGAGGATGAGCCAGTAATGATTATCCTTATATTTTTTATTTGATCATAAATTATTTTTATGGCCCGTCCTGGATTATTCAGTAGATGAATCTCATCGATAATAATTTCCTTGGAGTTTTTATTTATCAATGTTTTGTATGTTTCAATATCATAAGCTTCTAATATTTTCTTAATCGGTTCGTTGTCAACTAAAAAATAATCCCCTTTGGGAAATATCTTTTTAACCAGAGTTGTTTTTCCAACTTGCCTTGAACCAAGCAAAATAAGCACTTGCTTGTATTTTTCGAAATGCTTACCAATTTTCAAATCAAGATGTCTTTTCATATAAATATATTACTTTTTATGCACATACTACACTAATGGATATATCTAATTATACATTATATGCTTTTTTTGTCAAATTCCATAATTTATTGTAACATTTTAGTGTCTTTATTGTAACATTTTGTTACAATTAGCTCAATGCTTTGATCCGATATGTGCCTTTTTCGTCTTGTTATAGTATAATGAATTTATGCCAAAAATTCAATCATTAAAGGATTTCATCAAAAAACCATCTTTTATTTTAACTCTCATCTTGCTGGCTTTTTTCTTCAAAGGCGTGTTTATCGCCACCCTCTTCCCCATTTTTACCGGTCAGGATGAGGCTAGGCATTATAATACCGCCCAATTTTTGGCTGAACCCAGGGAAAAATCTTGGCTGATTACTGATCGTGATATAAAAAAAGATAAAGTTACCATCCGGGATTATAATTTTTCGGAGGAGATTCAAGAGGCGGGAGTGGCGGCGGATTTTGATATTTTGCGTCACGAGATGTATAACACTTCGCTTTTTTCCGATTCCACTGGATACGATGGAAAAAACGAAGCGCTTATCAATTCAATGCCATGGAAACCGTATAATTATTTTTCTCCCCCCGACACAGCCGGTAAAAGCCTTTACCACCGATTGGCCTCATTGATTGAAAAAATTTTTGCGAACCAAAGTATTTTAGTCCGATTTTATTTAATTAGAATCCTTTCAGTTTTTTTGGGAACCCTGACAATTTTTCTGGCTTATCTTATCACACGAAATATCGGTTTTCGTCCGCGCGAAAGTTTAATTTTGGCCGCCATCATCGCTTTTCATCCCAAGCTTTCCATGTATACGACCAATATAAATTACGACGCCCTGCTCATTCCCATTTTCGCGCTTTTTACTCTCGGAGGAGTCTTAAGTTTGAAAAACGGTCTCAATTGGAAAAACATTCTTTTGATGCTTGCCGCGATTATTTTAGGCTTTTATACCAAGGGAATCGCGCTCGTGCTTCTGCCCGTTTTCGCCGGCCTTGTTTTGTTCCATTTGTATAAAAAATTTGGAAAAGAAAAAAATATTCTTCATTATGTTCTTGCTATTTTTTTATTGATCATTTTTTTATTTTTTTCTTTTCGTGTCGCCGGGCATAGTTTGACCGGATTACTGCCTTTCAAGGGAAGCGCAACTGAAACATTTTCTTCATTGCAATCCTATCTTTCCAAAAGTTTGACCATAGGCAGATTCGCTTTGTCTTCAAGAACATACTGGGGATCTTTAGGTTGGGAAGATAATTGGATTTCTGATAATTTTACGAATATTGTCTGGTCTATTGAATTTTTTGCCGTTGCCGGATTGATTTGGTTTTTATTTTCGAAAAAAAATCCGGAATATCTGCCGGATAAAACGAATATTATTTTTTTAATGTTTATGATCGCCGCGCTTCAACTTGGTATTCGGTTATTTGATTGGAATGTTTTTGCCAGCACCGGCAGTTTAGATATCGGCACGCCAGGAAGATATTTCTTGCCCAATTTAGCCGCGCATATTATTTTGGTTTTCACGGGACTCGGAATGCTTTTGAGAAAAGAAAATTATTTTAGAAATTCGCTAATCGCCGGATTAATTTTAATGTTTTCATTTTGCTTGTATCTTATTTTTAATGTAGTCCTGCCCCGTTATTATTTTTAATTTTTATGCCGAAAATTTCAATAAAAAATATTTTTTTATTCGCCATAGCATTTTTGGTTTTTATAATTTTGCTTAAGTTCCTTAGCGACTGGTCATTCCCCGACACCAGCTGGCCATTGGAAAAAGGCGAGAAAGTAAAAATGGAAACCAGTCAACCGCTTGTTCAAAAATTTACCGCTTCGCGCGATGGCCTTGAACGAATAAAAGTTCTATTCGCTAATTCCAGCCTCGGCGATGGCGGAATACTGGAAATGAAGATATATGACGAAACTTGTTCCCAATTGCTCCGAGAATCCTCTCTTAAAGTTACTTCCTTAGACTCCGGCAATATCATCGACTTCACTTTTTCCAGGATTCCCAACTCAAAAGATAAGTCATTCTGTTTAAATTTGGCCTATAAACCTCAAAAAGGCGCTAAAAGCGCCAATATATTCCTTCTTAACAATCCCTCGCCGCAGAGCCAATTTTTGTCTCTGAACGGCCAAGAACGCCCTGGCCAATCAATTGCTATGCGCCCGGCCTACCAAAATAGTAGCTTATGGCAAAATATCGTTGAACTGGACCGGCGAATGTCGCAATACAAACCGTGGTTTTTAAAAAGCTACTACCTCCTGATAATAGCCTTCTTATTTATCTTCTTCTCAATACTCTCTGTGATATTGCTGATATTATAAATTTATAAATAATTTTTGATCAGTTCAATGTGCCCCGCTTCCACTTGCGCCAGCGCTGTGAAAAAAATTTTCACATTTTTTTCTCCAGCCTCCTGAGCGAACCGGGCGTAAAGTTTGGTGGCAGTATCTTCCAAGTCAATTGTTTTGTTAAAATTTTCTATCATTTTATCACTGCATAATTCTTTTTTCGGTTCCGGCCGGGCGATGTTCAAAAGTTTGGTTACGATAATCGCGTGCTCCAGTTCCACTTTGGCCAGCCGTTTATACATGGCTTTTACTTCGTATGTATCGGCTTTGTCCGCCATGCATAAATATAGCGCGTTGGCGGTCTTTTCCAGTTCCAAAGTTTCCAGCAAATTTTTCCGCGACAACTCCTCTATTTCTTCTTTTTGGTTGACGATCGGATTGGCTTCTGACCCGAGTTTTATAAAATTGCCGCTCGCGCCGCAGAAGGGGCAGTCTGATGGTTTATCCGTTCCGATATAGGCATCGCCGCAAATTTGGCAGATATATGTCCTCATATATTGAAATTTTATTAGTTATGATTTATCATTGAATATATTGCCACCCTAGCTCAGTTGGCAGAGCGGCGCATTCGTAACGCGCAGGCCGCCGGTTCGATCCCGGCGGGTGGCTCAACCTTAATACATCCTACTTAATACTTGCTACTTTTTGCAGTCTCTTCCATCCTTCGTCCACTTGCCCTTGAATTTCTTCTATTATCTTTTTATTTTCCGGGGTGAAAAGATGTTTGAAGCGGCCTTGGGTTTTTAGGAATTCTTCAATTGGTTTTCTTTCTTTTGGCGCGTAATTTATTGTATATTTCATTTTTTCTCCGCCTGTGGCGGATCCGCCTTGGGCGGATATTTCATAAAGCGGCCAGAAATTGCTTTCCGTTGCCAGCTTTCCGACCGCTACATATTGGGAAGTCGGAAATTTCATTTCATTGTTGCACGGTTGAAAAACAAGAAGAAACGACGGTCCCTTCGTTGCAAATGCTTTTTCGGCCTTGGCTTTTAGATCCTCGGGATAGGCCGCGTTGGCTTGGGCGATATATTTTATATGATGGGCTTTTACGATTTCAATTATGTCCTTTCTGAATAATTCATTTCCAAAATCCTTGCGGTCGGACGGCGTAGTCTGTGTGCTGGCCCCAAACGGCGTCGCGCTGCTTCTTTGCCCGCCGGTATTGGAATAAGCCTGATTGTCATAGCAAACGAAAACAAATTCGTGTCCCCGTTCCAGCGCGCCCGAAAGAGATTGCAAGCCAATATCATAAGTTCCTCCATCGCCGGCAAATACGACGAACTTGATTCGCCTTGGCGAATCATCCCGAGCCTGTCGAGGGATCTTTCCCCTTTTCAACAGCACTTTATAAGCCGCTTCAACACCCGAAGCCGTCGCTGCCGCATTTTCAAAGGCATTGTGGATATATGGAACCTTCCAGGGCGTGTATGGATAAACGGTGGTTGTCACTTCTAGGCACCCGGTCGCGTTTATGACAACAACCGGGTCGTCCGTTGCGCCTAAAATCGTCCGGACGATTACGGGAATTCCGCATCCAGCACAGGTCCCGTGCCCGGGAGCTAAATTCTTTGTTAGTTCTTCGTTCACTTTTTTATTCCAATATATTTTATTTCATCAGAAACATCTCCGCTTATCAAATCTTCAAAAACTTTTTCTATGTCGCTTTGAAAAATATCGCGGCCACCGAGACCATAAATATAGGATTGTAGGTTGTAGGTTGTAGGTTGTAGGTTCCATAAACTATTCACAATTTCAGAATATAGGGGTGGTTTAGTTCCAAACGACATTGCTTTATCTAAAACCGCGATGTTTTTTGCTTTAAATAAGGCGTTTTTTACCTCTTCAGTCGGAAACGGACGAAAAAGTTTTATTTTTAAAAGTCCGACTTTTTTTCCTTCTTTCCGTAATTTATCCACTACATCCTTGGCTGTTCCAGCTGTTGAACCGGCAACAACGACGACTTGGTCTGCATCGTCTAATTCGTATGACTCATAGGACGAATACGACCGATTGCTTAGTTTTGAGAATTCTTCGGTTATTTTTTTGTAATCATCAAACGACTGGCGCATCGCCTTATCCTGATCTACCTTGAAATCAAAATAGTGCGGCGGAAGCGCCATTGTTCCGAATACAACCGGATTGTCAACATCTAAAAGAAATTTTTCCGGATTATACTCTCCGACAAATTTTTTTACTTCCTCATCCGAAAGCGGATTTAGATTTTCAAATGAATGCGATGTGATGAATCCGTCCATAATTACCATAACCGGAGTCCGCGACATCTCTGCCAGTTTTAGTCCGATTAAAATATTATCATAAGCCTCCTGGACATTTTCCGAAAAAAGCTGAACCCAGCCCGCGTCGCGCGCTCCCATCACATCGCTGTGATCGTTGTGGATGTTGAGCGGCGCGGAAAGCGCCCGCGCGGAAACGGCCATCAGAATGGGGAGCCGCATTCCGCTCGCTATGTAAAGAATTTCATTCATAAGCGCCAGACCCTGGGAACTGGTGGCCGTCACGGTTCTCGCTCCGGCGGCGGATGCTCCGACTGCCGCCGAGATCGCGCTGTGCTCCGATTCAACTATGATTATTTCCGTGTCTACAGACCGCTCGGCCTGGTATTTAGCAAACGATTCGATGATCGGAGTTTGCGGCGTGATAGGATAAACCGGCATTACGGCCGGATTGATTTGTTTGAGCGCCAGCGCCATCGCTTGACCGCCGGTTAAGGCTATTTTATTTTGATTGGACTTATTGGACATATTAGACTTATTCTTTCTTCATTATTATCGCTTTTTCCGGACAAACATTAGCGCAAACTCCGCATCCTTTGCAAAAATCATAATCTATCCTCGCAATCTTTTTATTTTTGTTTCCTGTTCGCTGTTCATTGGTCATTGATATTACCGCTTCCGGACAAAATTTAACGCACGAGCCGCAGGCAACGCATTTTTTTCCGTCCACTTCCGGCCGCATATAACGCCACTCCCCGGTTTTAGGAGCTTTTTTTAGATCGTGTTTTATAATTGCACCTACTTCCATAAAATTTTTAGGTTTAGGTTTATATTGTATCGTATGCCCGCTCAATAGCAGTTATGTTTTTTTCTGTCTCTTCTTTCCCCAATTTTTTTTCAAATATATTTCTAAATTCTTCGATCAGATTTTCTAATTTAACTATTTCCGTAACTTTTATCAGCTTTCCCAAAATAGCGGTGTTGGAGCGGGGTTGACCTATAATTTGAAGCGACAATCCGGTCGCGTCAATCGGATAAATTTTTCCCTGAAAATTTGGAAGTTCTTTTGCGATATCTTCGCGATGCCGAGCGCTGTTCACTATCAGCGCTTCATCTTTTTTCAATTTTTTTGTGATGTTTGGATCGCCGAGAAGCGTTTCGTCCAAAACCAAAACCGCATCCGGGTCAACTACCGGTTCGTGGTTTCTGATTGGCTTATCAGATACGCGAACATATGTCTTAGTTGGCGCACCGCTTCTTTCCGGACCGAAATTTGGAAAGGCTTGAACGAATTTTCCCTCCCGGGCGGCCGCCTGGGTAATTATCTCGCCGGCCACTTTGGCACCCTGTCCGCCGCGGGCAAATAAAATAATTTCAAAAATTTCTTTTTGCTGTTTCATTTACATTATTATAACACAAAAGCGCAGACAGAAAAACCCCGCCCTTCGCGAAGGACGGGGTCAGAAAAGCAGTTTTATTTATTGAGCTCTGAATCTATGATATTTTTCAAGGCAGCATAATCAATCGCTCCGTTTTCAAATTGATTGTTTATGAAGGTCCCGGGCGTTCCGGACAAGCCGAAATTCTTTCCTTCTGCCAGATCGGCGTCCACCTTGCTCTGATATTTTTTATCATCCAGACATTGGTTGAACTGCGTTGCGTTTAGTCCTAGCTGCGCCGCGTATGTCTTGAATTTTTGCGTTCCGGTTGATTTTCCCCAATCAGTTTGGCTGTCAAAAAGTTTATCGGCATATGGCAGAAATTTCCCTTGTTCGTTAGCGCATTCTGACGCCAGAGCGGCGCTCGGCGCTTGCGGATGAATAGGCAGAGGAAACTCCTTAAACACGAAGAGTATTTTGTCGCCGTAATCGGACAGAACTTTTTTCATCGTTGTATGAAGAGCCTTGCAGAACGGACATTGAAAATCGGAAAATTCCACTATTTTCACTTTGGCATCCTGGGATCCGACTTTCATGTCTGAATCAGAAATTGAAGGAGTTTCCAAATATTTTCCAACCGGCAATCCGACTTGCGCCGTATTCAGAACATACTGGTTTCCTTTTTTATCAAGAACGGCCGACGCTTGCTGGAAAAAATCGGTTTTTTCCACCTCTTGCGAAAAAACGAACGCTGGAATAGATTTTATTCCTAAGTCGGCCACCATTTTTTGTCCTTCAGCTGAATTTTGGTCTACTTTTTGAGTTAAAATCGTAGGAAGAATTCTTTTGAGTCCCAAAAGCGCTTCATCCGGTTTGCAATTTTCACAGCTGTCATCATTTATCACTTGAATGGTAATGATCGGATCCGTGTAGGCCACCCAGGTCTTGTCTCCCGAATGGAAAATATCCGCTCCTCCCAAACGCCCAAATGAAAATCCCCCGCTCCGCACCAACTGGCCGATATCCACAAAAAGGCTGCCGACAAACAATCCGCCCAAAAGAATCGCCAGCGAGATTAGATTTTTTACCTTTGTGTCTTTAGCTGTTTCGTTTTCGGAAACTTGCTGATCCTGGCTTTCCATAATTCTTTGATTTAATTAAATTATTTTTGCTGATTTGTATCGGAATTCTGCTGCGCTGCTAAATTTTTCTGCATTTCCACGAAATTATATCCATGCTTGCCATAGAACGATTTGTCGGTAACATTAATTCTTTTGCTCATTTCTGTTTTTACGGCAATTCCAAAAAGAAAACCGATGAGCAAAATCATTACCAGTTCGCTGGAAATTTTCTTTCTTTTCGATTCGCTGTTTTCTCCGTTGAATAAATCAGCCTGCTCCGTTTCCGCTTCGCTTATTTTATTTTCATCGCTCATAATATTTTAAATGCAGTTTTTTCATACTATCATAGGCCGAAAGAAGCCGCAACTTGCGCCTTTTTTGATATTATTGCGTAATATTACTCTTTGCGCAGCGCCTCCATCGGGCTAAGCCCGGAGGCTTTCTTTGCAGGATAATACCCAAAAATAATTCCTACAATTATGGAAAATCCGGTCGCCAAAAGAAGCGATTGGGCGGTAATCACGAATTTTAAGCTGAATCCAAAAGCTGAAAAAATGTAAGACAAAAGTTCGGAAAAGAAAACTCCCAGAATTATCCCCGCCACTCCGCCGGCAAAAGTGATAAAAATTGCCTCCAGTAAAAATTGCTTGAGAATATCTCCTGATTTCGCGCCGACGGCTTTTCTAAGTCCGATTTCAAAAGTCCTCTCCACCACCGCCACATACATAACATTCATAATCCCCACTCCTCCCACGACCAGCGAAATGGAGGTCAGCGCTAAAAGTAAAATATTGATGGCGCCAAAAACTTTATTGATTGTATCCTGGAACTCCTTGATGGAAGTTACCGCGAAATCTTCCTTGCTGGCATCCGTTATATTGTGCCGGCGCTGCAGCAAATCATTTATGTCCGCCACGGTAACATCCAGCAACTTTTCGTCCTTGACCTTGACACTTATGAATTTTATATAATCCACTCCAAGAATTTTCTTTTGCAAAGTTTGAATGGGAAGATAAATAAATTCATCGTAGTTCATAAGACCCACCGTGCCGCGCGCGGCGGCCACGCCCACCACCTTGAAATCCCGCCCTTTTATTTTTAGGCTTTTGCCGATCGGATTGCTTTCAGAAAAAAGCGCTTTTTTTATATCTGTTCCAATTACCGCCACTTGAGAGAGACCCTCGTCATCCGCTTCGGAAAAAAAGCTTCCTTCGGCTATTTTATTATTGCGGTCAACGAGCGGCTCGCTCGCACTGGCGCCTAAAATAAAGGATTTTTTCGTATTTTCTTGATAACCAACGACTTCCTGCGTGTATGTGCCTGCATAATAGTCAGCCACATTGGGAAGCTTGGCAATCGCTTTAGCGTCCTGCAATTTTAAAGTCGTTATCTGGACTCCTTCGCCCTGGCTGTGGGCGTTGGCCACGGAATTTTTTCCGGTATTGGGAATTTTTATTTCGACCTGGATGATGTCCGTGCCAAAACTCTGGACTTGCCCGAGAACATAACTTTTTACGCCTTGGCCGCTGGAACTGATTACGATAACCGAAGTAATGCCGATAACCACGCCAGCCAGCGTCAAAATTGTCCGGCCTTTGTTAGAACGGAGGTTTTTGAGAGCTAATTTAATTGAAACTATCAATTCATGCATAAAATTTATTCGTATCTAAGGGCCTCCATCGGAGAAACGCGCGAAGCCTTGCGGGCAGGATACATTCCGAAAACTAAACCGATGGCGATGGTAACAGTCGTAGCTAGAAAAATCGATTGCCAAGTAATGATAAGTTCCCAATTATATCCCAAGGCTCTTATGACAACAGCGGCCAAAAAAGAAAACACGATTCCGATTATGATTCCGATTATCCCTCCCGTCAGCGTGATTGCCACCGATTCAATCAAAAATTGCAGAATAATATGGATGTTTCTGGCGCCGACGGCTTTCCGAAGTCCGATTTCGCGGATTCTTTGATTAACGGCAATAAGCATTATGTTCATAATCCCGACTCCGCCAACCAAAAGCGAAATGGCCGCGATGGAAACAAGAAAATATTTCAAAACATTCGTGATGTTGGAAAGAAGCGAAAGAGCCTGAGCGGTACTGCGAACAGAAAAATCGTCGTCTTTTGGATCGGCAATGTGATGCCGTTCGCGTATGGTCGCCTTGATGTCCGCGATCGCCCGATCCAGGTTTTTTTCATCATCAACTTTGATCCGGATAAAATTCAAATAGTTTATACCTAAAAGCAGCTTCTGCCCGGTAAAAAGCGGTATATAAATAAGGTCATCGGTATTGGAAAAGGCCGCTGATCCCCGTTTGTCCATCACGCCGACAACCGTAAAGTTTTGGTCTTTCAGTGTGAGAGTTTTTCCAATCGGATCGGTATTCGGAAAAAAATCCAACGCGCGATTTGATCCCAGAACAGCCGTGTGTGCCAAATTTATTTCTTCTTCTTTGGTAAAAAACCGTCCGCGCGCGAGACTGGCTTTTTCCACATTCAGAAAATCAGCGCTCACTCCCTGAAAGCTGACGCTCAATGAATTTTCCTGGCTTTTGGCCGTCGCCACTCCGCTCACATAGCCCGATCCGGCTACCACATTGGGCGCGTTTTTTTTCTGAAGCAGAGCTTGCAGATCATCATAGGTAAGCGTCGTGGTTATTACTCCGAAAATCGCGGCAGGCGGACCTTTTTCCTCCGAGGCTCCGGGCAAAATGCCGACAAGATTCGAGCCCAGTCCTTTTACCTGATCTAAAATTAACCCTTGCGCGCCGGCTCCGATGGACATTACAATTATTACCGAGGCTATCCCGATAATTATTCCCAAAATCGTTAAAAATGACCGCCCCTTAGCCGCCATCAGGTTTTTGTATGAAATTTTTACTGGATCAATGACGCGCATATTATTTAAGAATTTCTCTATCCTCCAGCCTCATCCTATTTTCTACATTTTCATCCGAAACAATCGCTCCGTCTTTCATAGCTAGAATTCTTTTGGCATATCGCGCCGTTTGCGTTTCATGTGTGACCAAAATTATCGTGTGTCCGGAATCGTTGAGTTTATCCAAAATTTCCATAACTTGTATCCCCGATTTTGAATCCAGATTTCCGGTCGGTTCATCGGCAAAAATCACTTCCGGATCATTGACTAAGGCGCGGGCGATGGCCACTCTCTGTTTTTCTCCCCCCGACAGCTGATTGGAAAGATAGTTCGCGCGATGTTCCATGGAAACTGCCTTAAGCGCGTTCATAACTTTTTTTCCGTTTTCCTCTTTTTTCTCTTTCTTATCGTCATAGAGAAGAGGCAATTCAACATTTTCGAAAACGCTCGTTCGGGGAAGCAAATTAAACGCCTGAAAAACAAACCCGACTTTTTTATTTCGTATTTTTGCCAGTTCGTCGTCGGAAAAATTTTTTATGTCTTGACCGCCAAAAAAATATTCGCCCTTGGTCGGCCGGTCTAAAAAACCTAGCATCTGCATCAAAGTTGATTTTCCCGAGCCTGAAGGGCCCATGATCGCGATAAATTCTCCTTTTTCAACACTAAAAGAAATGTCACAAACGGCTTGCGTCTGGACACCCTCATTTTCGTATGTTTTGCAAAGATTTTTGACTTGAATTATTGGATTTGACATTTTATAAAGTTTTGGTAAAGGTTACGACTTTCTGTCCTTCCTGAAGTCCTGATTTAACCTCGACCATTCCTTCATCGCCCTCAAGCCCGGTTTCAATTTTGACCTTTGTCACGGTCAGCCCGTCCGGATTGAGAGTTTGCACAAATTTTTGCCCGTTTTCAATTTCGACTGCCCTTAGCGGTATCATGAGAACATCGTCTTTCTCGGCGATATGGATATCCGCGTTGGCGCTCATTCCCGGCTTTAGGCGCGAATCAAGATTCGCGAGCCGGAGTTTAATCGTATAATAAACAACATCTTGTATGACAGTGGAAGCCGGATCAATTTCGGAAATTTCCCCTTCAAAAATATCATCTCTCGTTAGCGCGTCAAACGAAATCGCCGCTTTCTCGGCCAATTTTATTTTTACGATATCCGATTCGGGAATGTTGGATTCAATTACCAGATCTCCTTTCGGCGCGACGGTAAGAATTGAAGTGCTGCGCGCCGCGTTGACAAAGGTCGTATCGCCCACATTGGCAAAGCGCTTGAGCACCACTCCGTCAATTGGAGAATAAATTACCAGGTCTTTGAGCTGATCAGAAATAATATCCACCCCGGCTTGGGATTCTTTGACCTTGGCTTTTTGCGCGTCCCTTTGCGCTTCGGTATAGCTTGATCTGCGCCTTTCCATATTGAACAAAGTTTTCTTTTGAACTTTGACTTCGGCTTCGGCCTGGCGAAACTGGGAAAGCAATGTGCCCGCATCTATTTTTGCCAGCCTTTGCCCCTTTGAGACCGAATCCCCAACATCCACATTCATTTCTGTAACCGTGCCGGTATTCTTGAAGGCCAGTTCATATTGCCGGTCGGGATTGAGCGTTCCGGTTACGGAAACTGTTTGGGTCAAATTTCCACGCGTAACGCTCGCGGTCGTGTATTCTATTTTCGGTTTTCGGCTTTGATAATAAAAATAACCGCCAATGATTACGGCAATAATTATTATCAGCCAGATTATTCTTTTTTTTGTCTTTACCATAGAAATTTTAATTAAAGCAGGCTTCCTTGTTTTTCATAACTATCCAGCGCTTGATTAACGAGCGCGTCCGCGATTTTATTTTTCTCCCTTGGTATATGATAAAACTTTACGGACTTAAAATCAAGCATCAGATTCCAAATTTTCAAAAACAATTGCTGAATATGTTTTTCAGTCAATTTATATTCGTGATTAAGTTGTTTAACAACTAATTCGCTGTCTAAAAAGCATTCTATTTCTGCGTTTTTGGCTTTCGCTTTGCCAATCAGCGCTTTGATTTTTTTGAGGCCAAAAATCAGCGCTTCATATTCCGCTTCGTTATTGGTTTTCTCGCCAATATATTCGCCGTATTTTTTACCGAGCGTTTCTATATAAACCCCAACCGCCGCCAGACCGGGATTATTCCTCGCTCCGCCGTCGGTAAACATTGTTATTTTCTTAAACATGGCTTTATTATAGCAAAAAAAGTTTTCTTTGGCGAGTTTTTTCAGATTTACATCGTTCAGGCGGCAGCAGTCAGGATGTAAAAAATGTATATAAAAATTTATTTAGTAAAGTTAGACAATTTTTATGCGGCCGCAATAATTTTGTCGAAAGTTTATTTTTGTAAATTTTGCAACTTACCTTGTTGCATAACATACTAAGTAACAAAATTATTTCGCGCTTAATTTCAGATCGATCAACTTCAACTGCATTTTTTTGCTCCCGTTCCATTCGTCCTCCTGCAGATTGAAAACCATGTCCAAAAAATCGCCTTTTTTGAGATAAGAGAATCTTTCGCCAAGTCCGAATCCGATCGCGTCAAAAATTTTCGGCCCGCCAGCAACGCTATGCTCGCCCGAAGACGCTGCATTGCTGCGAGCGGGCGTAGCATTGCGGGCTGGCCCGCCGTCCGCCGCGCGAACTTGTAACTTCAGATGCTTATTTCCGTTCCCGACTATTTTTGCATCTTCCACTAAAATATTTTTAGCGAGAAAAACCGGCTCCGGATTCCCCTCTCCGAACGGTTCCATTTTTTTTATCTCCGCCAGGAGCTCCCAGCTCAAATCTTGCGGACTCATTTCCATATCAATTTCTATTTCAGGATGCGCTTCTTTGCCTTCTAATTCTTTTTCTATAACCTCTGAAAATTTTTCGTAGAATTTTTCAATTTTGTTGTGCGCCACGCGAACTCCGGCCGCCTGCGCGTGCCCTCCGAATTTTATCAAGAGCTCCGAGCATTTCTCCAGCGCGGAAATTATATTTACCTGCGGAATGCTCCGGAGCGATCCGACAAACTCCAAATCCTGTTTTTGAAAAATGGCCGTCGGTTTTGCGAATTCATCGGCTATTTTTCCCGCTATCAAACCGAGGATTCCCACTCTCCAATGCTCATTTGAAGCAAAAATAAATTTTCTGTCCTTGAAAGAATTTTCCGCCAAAATCCGCACCTCCCGGACTATTTCTCCGGTAATTTTTTGGCGCGCCTGGTTAGCGCTTTCCACTTCCAGCGCCAATTCTCGTGCTTTCGCTTGATTTTTTTCTGAAATTAAATTAAAAGAAATGCTTGCATGATCCATCCGGCCAGCCGCGTTAATTCTCGGAGAAATCTGAAAAGCCACTTTTTGGGTATCAGGAATATTTTTTTCGTCAATGACTATTCTCCCGACTTTGAACATTTCCAAAAGTCCAACACGCCTTGTTTTTGATAAAACAATTAGCCCGTATTTAACAAGGATTCGGTTTTCGGAAAGAAGCGGAACGCAATCCGCGATCGTGCCGATCGCTACCAGATCCAGCATCCATTTTAAGTTTTCTTTTTCGCTCGGTTTTATTTTTTGGTAAAGCGCCTGCGCCAGTTTAAAAGCGGTTCCGACTCCGGATAAATTTTTAAATGGATAGCCGGAATTCTCTAAATGCGGATTGATGATTGCTAAAGCTTTCGGAAGTTTTTTCGGAATATGATGATGATCGGTTACCACGACATCCATTCCCATTCCTTTGGCTAGGTCAATTTCCGAATCGCTGGTTATTCCGCAATCAACGGTTATAATTAGTTTTACCCCTTCTTTTTGAAGAATTTTTATCGCCTCGCTATTCATTCCATATCCTTCAAGCTGGCGGTCCGGTATGTAAGGCATCATGTCCTTAAAACCAAGCTCTTTTAAAGTTTCCAGCATAAGAGCGGTTGCCGTCACGCCGTCCGCGTCGTAGTCTCCAAAAACGCAAATTTTTTCTTCGTTATCTTTGGCTTTTATTATCCGCTCCACGGCTTTTTCCATATCCGGAAACAAAAAAGGATCCGGGATGTCGGTTTCATAATCAAAGTTGAAAAAAGCGTCTATTTCTTTTTCACTGGCAATTCTCCGGTTTTTAAGAAGCCCTAAAAGCGCCGGGCTATAATTTTTTCCCTGATCCAAAAGTTTTTTCTGTAAGTCCGCCAGTTCAGAATCCTTCTTTGGATCATTCTTTATTTTCCATTTCTTTTTCATCTTTCAATTTACCCCGTTAGAAGTTGGCATAATAAAAAGCTTTAGTAAGCTTTGTTTATTGCGTATTTTAGAAAAATAACTTCTAATGGGGTAAAAAATTTGCAAATTTAATTCGCTTTTCCGCATTGCAAACAGACAAATTTAGCGGAAAAAGTTTTTTCTTTTTCATCAGCTACTCTAAGGGAAAGGATTAGCTCGCCATTGCATTTTTCACAGCGCAAGCCCTCTTTTATCTTCAGATCCGAAGCTAATTTTTTGGCGCCCAGTTCATTGGAAATTATTTTCAGTTCATATTCGCGGGCAGAAAATAATAGCTTGAACTTTTCAACGACCTCCCGTGGAGTGTAATATCCTAATACGATAAAATCCTTTACTCCGAGACTTTTAGCCCTTTGCCGATCTTGTTCGCGTCCAAGGTGGGACGACATTATTATCGGTATGCTGCTAGTCGCTACATTTTTTTTCAGCGCTTCAACCAGCCCAAAACCATCCATGCGGGGCATTATGATGCCGGTAAAAATAACATCCGGAGTTTTTTTTGTCGCCTTATCCAGGCCGTCCACGCCATCAATAGCTTCAATGACTTCAAATCCTTTTTCCTCAAAAACTTCCGCGTAAAGATTTCGGACTCCGATGTCATCATCTACTATTAAAATTTTTGTCCTTGTTTTTTTTGTTTCCTCCATATGATTTAACGCGCGGTTAAATGATGATTTTCACATCTACCGCTACGCCCTCCTTGCCGTTATTATAAATTAACAAAGGGTTTACATCAAGTTCTTTTACTTCCCTAACCTCAACGGCTAATCGTGAAATACCAAGCAAAATTTCCGTCAGCTCATCAAAATCATAAGGCGCCTGGCCGCGATTTTCCCTGAAAAAAAATCCCAGTTTTCCTTCTAATATTGACCTTCTTGCTTCTTCAGGCGAGAGAGGCGGAATCAGAAAATTTACCATTTTGAAAACTTCCGCGTAAATTCCGCCTAGGCCGTACACCACAACCGGACCGGCTGTCGGATCATTTTTTATTCCAATTATAAGTTCCGTCTGTCTTTCGGCCATTGGCTGAATAATTACATTTTCTCCCGGGAAATTAGCTGACATTTTTTCCAATGCTTCAGCCAGTTCTTTTTCATTTTTTATATTCAAGATTACTCCCTGGCGGTCGGTTTTGTGCAAAATTTTATCGCTGTCAACTTTTAACACGGCCGGAAACGAAATTTTAGCGGGCATTTTTTCAGATGATTTTATGCTTTTTGTATCAATCGTTTTTATTCCGTATAGTTCCATAATTTCCCTGGCTTCGGAAAAAATCAGAGCTTGCCGTTTTTCGGCTTTGACTTTTTCAATTATTTTTTCAGCTTTCGCCTGGCGTGCTTCATTTATTTTTTTCGGAGTGGCAGACGGCTTTTTCTTAGATTTACTCCACTTGAAATATTTATCCAGCGCGCTTATCCCCCGGTCCGGAAAAGCGAAATTGGGAATATTATTTTTCTCCAAATTTGAAATGGCTTTTTTTACCCGGTCGCCTCCGATAAAAATGGAGATGATATTTTTGTCGGATTCTTTTTTGAAATTTATCAGAAGTTCGGCTATTTTTTCCACCGGAGTTTGATCCTGGGGCGTCAGAACGCAGATGATCGTGCCGATTTCTTTTTCTTCATCTAAAATTTCCAGCGCTTTTTGATAACGATCTTCTCCCGCGTCGCCTAGCAAATCTATGGGATTTTCAACGGAAGATTCTTCGGGCAAAAAAGATTTGAGCTTTTCTTTTGTTTCCTCCGATAAATTAGCCAGCTTTATTTCTTTGCCCAGAAAAGCATCAGCAGTCAAAACTCCCGGCCCGCCGGCATTGGTAATTATAGCGGCCTTGTCGTTCGCCGGAATTTTAGTTCGGGAGACTAAATTAATCAGCCTGAAAAAATCTTCAAGATCCGAAACTCGCAAAACTCCGACCTTTTCAAACAGCGCGTTTACCATCGCGTCGCTTCTGGCTAACGCTCCGGTGTGGGAAGTTATGGCTTTTTGCGCTTTTTCCGATTTCCCGGCTTTCAAAATAATGATTGGTTTTTTTCGGGAAACTTTTTCCGCTACCTCCATGAATTTCGCGCCATTTTTAATCCCCTCCAGATACATTCCGATGACCTTTGTTTTTTCGTCAGTTTCCAAATATTCCAAAAGTTCCGACTCATCAATTTGCATCTTATTGCCGATAGAAATGATGTTGGAAAATTTTATTCCTTCGCTTTTAGCGATGTCCATCATAGCCACCGCGAGCGCTCCCGATTGCGACACGAACGAGATGCTCCCCTCTTCCGGCATTCCGCCCGCAAAAGAAGCGTTGAGCTTGAGGCCGGGAATTATGAAGCCCAGACAATTAGGGCCGAGAATGTTAAGTTCATAATCTTTCGCGATTTTTTTTAGCTCCTCTTCCCGCTTTTTTCCTTCATTATTAGTCTCACCAAAGCCGGCTGAAATTATCACATAATTTTTTACCAGCTTAGAGTTTTCCTGGATTATCCGATTAACAAACTTTGCCGGAATTACGATTATTGCCAAATCAATTTTTTCTTTTATTTCTTTGAGCTCTGAATAGCATTTTTTTCCAAAAATTTCCGCGTGTTTCGGATTGACAAAAAAAACTTCTCCCTCGTATCCGAGGGTTGTTATATTTTTCGCGATGACATTACCGACTTTTCCCTCTTCGTCCGAAGCGCCGACTATGGCGATGGACTTGGGATTAAAGATACTTTTTAAATCAGACATGATTTAGATTTGTCATCCTGAACTTGTTTCAGGATCTAATAGAAAATTAGATTCCGGACCAAGTCCGGAATGACATTTTATTTTTACAAAATATTTATTTTAATATCTTTTATTTTTTCATCAATTTCATCTTCCCGAAGCAAACCTTCAACGCCGCCGTAAAATTTAACCGAACTTCCCGCGTTAGCTGTTCCCCATTTTAAACATTCTTCCAGGGATTTTTTCTTTAAATAAGCCCCGAAAAAGCCGGAGGCAAAAGCATCGCCCGCACCTGTAGTTTCAACCGGATTATTTTCTATAGCCGGGGCATATAAAATATTTTTTCCATCATATCCCCAGCCTCCGCGGACTCCATCAGTTATAACCGCTATTTCAGGACCAAGTTCTCTGATATTTTTTATCAAAAAAATTTCATCGTTTAGTTCTTTTTCAGAAAAGCCTTTTTTGAGTCCTGAAAGAATTTCGATTGATTCGTCTTTATTTAGAAAAACTACATTGCTTGATTTTATTATTTCAATAATCTTTCCAACATTATCGCGGATGTTGACTTGCCGCGGATTAATAGCCACTTTAATATTATTTTCTTGAGCCGTCTGGATTACCTTGTCAGCGTCCTCCTCCCAGTTGCCATGGAGATCGCCAATATAAAACCATTCGGAATTTTTCAGTTTTTCCGGAAATATTTCCATTTTACTATTGGCTTTCTGGTTGGAAAAAATGATCCGGTCACCGGATTTTTTATCCACGATTATGGCCGACAGGTCGCTTGGAGAATTTTTTTCATGGCTGATAAGATTCGTTGCCACGCTATTTTTTTCCAGTTCTTTGGTTATCCAGTCCGCCATTTCATCGTCTCCGATGTGCGAATAACAAATTGCTTTTACGCCGAGCCGGGCCAGTCCCGATGCTACATTGGCGGCCACTCCGCCCAGCGACTCATAGCGCGTTTCAATTTTATACTTGGCTCCCAATTCAAAAGCGATTTTTTTCTGGCTTAAAAGATCTTCTGGCGTTTTCGTGACTGCGCCTTCGTCCGTTGGAAAAAATATGTCCTTGCAAGCTGAACCGATACAAATTGCTTTTGTCATAATATTTATAAAATATTTAATTTAGCAATGAATCAGACTTCATTAACTTTGGCTTATTAACGCCTAATATTTCCAAAATAGTCGGCGCGATGTTTCCGAGCACTCCTCCGTTTTTTAATTTTCTATTCTTATATTTCTCGCTGATCAGCAAAAATGGCACCGGATTTTTGCTGTGACAGGTATTGGGCTGGTCGGAATCAAAATCAATCATTTCTTCCGCGTTGCCATGATCAGCCGTAATTATCATATTACCCCCTTTTTTCAAAATTTCTTCCGAGAGCGCTTTGATTTGCTCATCTAAAAATTCAATTGCTTTGACCGTGGCTTTCAAATTTCCGGTGTGTCCAACCATATCCGCGTTGGCATAATTGACCGCGATAAAATCATATGAATCATCCTGAATATTTTTTAAAATATTTTCCGTAAGCTCCGCGGCTGACATTTCAGGAATCTTCGCGTATGAATCAACGACCGGAGATTTAATCATAATTCTGTCTTCTCCGCCGACCGGATCCGCGTAACCGCCATTCAAGAAGTAAGTGACATGGGCGTACTTTTCCGATTCGGCCAAGTAGAGCTGTTTCAGATCGCCAAGAACCATCGGCAAAGTTAATAAAATATTATTTTCCGGAAAAGCCGTATGAACATCCAGATCCGGACCGAACCCGGTCATAGCCGCGAAATATAAATTTTCTATTTTGTCCAAAACCGGCATATTGTCGCTGACCACTCTTTCTTTATTGTTGGACACGAAGAGTTTCGTAAATTGGCGCGCCCGGTCAGAACGCAGATTGAAAAAAATCACCGAGTCGTTTTTTTGCATTTTGGCCACCGGCTTTCCATTTTCAACGAGAACCGTTGGCAAAATATATTCGTCAGTTAATCCATCGGCGTAAGCTTTTTCTATCGCTTCTTCTGCCACTCCGGCTTTCTCCCCCCGGGCAAAGACTATCGCGTCGTAAGCCTTGGTCAGTCTTTGCCAATTTTTGGCTCGATCCATGGCGTAAAATCGGCCCGAGAGCGTCGCGATCTTTCCGATTCCCTCTTCGGAAATTATTTTCCGGAAATATTTCAAATGCTCCAGCGCGCTTTTCGGATAAGAATCCCGGCCGTCCGTGAACAAGTGGCAATAAACTTCTTTTATCCCATCCATTTTGGCTAGTTTTAAAATAGCTCTAAAATGTTCCGGATCGGAATGCGGGCTGTCGGAATTGCCCATCAGTCCCATGACATGAAAATTTCCGCCGTATTTTTTCGCGTGATTAACTGCGCCTTTGAGCGCCGGATTCATAAAAAAACTTCCATCCTGTATGCTTTCGGTTATATAAAGAGAGTCCTGTTTTATTATTCTCCCCGCGCCGATGTTCATGTGTCCCGTTTCCGACCCGCTCATTTTATTTTTTTCCAAACCAACATCCTGTCCAGTCGCGCCTAAAGTCGTGGAAGGATAAATTTCATAAAGCCGATCTATATTTGGTTTTTTAGCCAGCGTTATTGCATTCCCTCGCGAAGGCGGAGCCACGCCCCAACCGTCTAAAATTACAAGAATTGTTGGCGTTTTTTGTTTCACAAAAATTTTTGATTCACAATTTTTCCTCTATCCTTAATAATCGATTATATTTGCAAATTCTTTCTCCCCGCGAAAGCGAGCCGGATTTGATATAATCCGCTCCAGTGGCTACGGCCAAATCGGATATGAAATGGTCCGTCGTTTCGCCGCTACGATGAGAAATGACCGTTTTCATTTTATTTTTCTTGGCCAGTTTTATGCACTCAATAGTTTCTGTTAGCGTTCCGATTTGATTGACTTTAATCAGCACCGTATTGCAAGCTTTTTCTTCTATGGCTTTCTCAAGCCGCTTGACATTCGTTACTAAAAGATCATCTCCGATAAGCATAATTTTGCCGCCAAGTTTTTCATTCATCATTCGCCAGCCTTCCCAATCATTTTCATTAAGCCCGTCTTCTACGGATATGACATTATATTTCTGGATCCATTCATTATAAATATTCACGAGCATTTCGCGCGTCAGCACCGCGTTTTCCGGTTTGAAAATATATTGATTTTCTTTTTCATTAAAAAAAGAACTGGCCGCCGCGTCAATGCCAATGTTCACTTCTTCGCCCTTAATGTAGCCCGCCGCTTCAATGGCTTTGTTGATTAGTTCCAACGGCTTCGCGTTATTTTCCAGCCGCGGCGCGAATCCGCCTTCGTCGCCCACGCCCACAGAATAATCTCCTTCGGCTAAAATATCTTTCAGCGCGTGAAAAATTTCGCTGCCCGCTCGTAATTGTTCTTTAAAAGATTTTATGCCATTGGGAACTATTTTATATTCTTGAATACTTAATCCGGAGTCGCTATGCATTCCGCCGTTCAGGACATTGAACATAGGAATCGGAAGGTTGTAGGTTGTAGGTTGTAGGTTGTAGTTTTTTTTAATGTATTTATAGAGCGGTAAGTCGCTTTCTATCGCGGCCACACGACAAACTGCGAGAGATACTCCCAAAATTGCGTTAGCTCCTAAATTAGATTTATTTTCCGTCCCGTCAAGTTTTATCATTTTTTCGTCAATGGATTTTTGATCGGACGCTTCCATACCAATAAGTTCCGGAGCAATAATATTATCCACATTTTCAATTGCCCTCAAAACTCCAAGACCCTTATACCTGTCCGGATCTTTATCCCGGAGTTCCAAAGCTTCATAAGTTCCAGTAGATGCTCCGCTCGGCACCGCGGCCGTGGCCTTTGTCCCCGATTCCAATTCCACCTCCACTTCTACGGTCGGATTGCCCCGGGAATCCAAAATTTCCCGGGCAAATATTTTTTTTATCGCGGACATAATAAAAATTGTTACATGTTAAATGCTTTGTGTTTAATAATTATATTGTATCATAAAAAATACAATAAAAAAAACGGGGAGCCCATTGAGGCGCTCCCCTTAAATAGATTCCCCGCGTAGTGATTCACTACTCGGCGGTTACGACATACTAGCCGTTCCTCCTAGGATGCTTCAGAACGCCCACTCGTCATAATCCCCTTTGAAAGTTACGATACGAACGGTAAATAAAATCGACATTACCGGCCAATAGAATAGAACTTGAACGAAAAACCATCGGAAGTCATGCGCCTTCCAACTCTTTTCCAGCTCAAGAAGCGAACAGCTCGCGATGTTGATAATGAGGTGGATTGCCAAGAAAATATACCAGTAGTGACGGAAGCGGATAGCCAGCAAAATTGCCGCTATTATTATTTCCACGGAAACTATGACCGGCCACCACTTCATGAACCAGGACATTACCCGATTCATCTTCTCCTGCAGAATCCAGCAAGTCCTTGTGAACCACCCGCTTTCTCTTGGTCCTTGGATAGTTCGGCAGAACGCTCTACCAACAACGACCACGCAAGCGATAACCACTACGATTGCCGCTACCACCATCTTGAGCAATGTCCAGCTTGTAAGTTCCATCGCATCCCCTCCCTAAAATAGTTAGTGAATATCATTTCTCTTTCAGCCAGGCTTCAACCTCCCCTTTCTTTTGCATAAAATTCAACGCAATTCGCCAAATACCTTATTATAAGATATCTATATATGTTTGAAAGGAACGCCTATTTATAACAATTTTCCGCTTTTTTGTCAAAAAATTCCGAGACGACTGGAAGTTTTTTAAGACAGAGTTAGAAATAAAAAAAGCGGAGACCAGTGAAGCGATGTGCTCTGGCCGCCGCCTTGAGGTTTTTTCTCCCGAGTCCCGAGTCTCATAGTAGCCCCAGAACTTCTAGAAGCTTCTTGGGAGCTCTTCTTTTACCATCATCATCCACCTCATGATTACATCCCGCTTGCATTAGCCTCTCCCTATATTCTTTCCTATCGGAGATGGCAATAATGTCGAGACCCGCCGATCTTTCACGCATCTTCTTTACCAAAGGCTCTGTATTCGGCTCTATCCCAGGAACACATGCGTCCATCAAGACAGCATCGATATCCGGATTGGCTGCAAAAAGTTCCTCTGCTTGCGGAATCGTTTCCGCTACTAACACATTTATGGCCGACGCTTCTTGCTCTGCAATACTTAAGCGCACCTCAATCCCCCATAAGATTACCTCTATTGCCATGGGCCTGTCCTCTACTAACAAAACCTTGAAGTTCTTCTTCATTTTTCGATACCCCCGTATGCTTAATATAGTATTTTTAAACGAACCGCGATTGTCCATTATGCGCTTATAGTTGCTTTTTGTCAAGCCGAAAAAACCCTGACTTTAGGCAAGTTTTTGGGAGGTGGGATTTGAGAATAAAAAAAGAAGACCGGTAGAGCTTTACAACTCCGGTCTCCATGTGCATGGCCTTGCCAACTGGCACCGTAGTTACGCCGTTTTCTCCTTGGGCTGGAGAATCTTCGGCCGGCGGAATTTCGCCCCCCGAATGTTCTTGAGAAAGTTCTCCAGCTCCGACAACCAGCGATCGAACTCGCGCTTGGGATAGGTTGTGTATGTCCGCCGGAAAGTCGGAGGATCATCGGCAATCCGCTTGAGGATCCGCTTCATTTCCCAGCGAGAAATTTCGTTTCCCCCTAGGATGAAGTTTGCGTAGGGCTCTCCTCTCTTGCTGTGCTTGTCAACCGACCGTAAAGCCCTCTCCATGGCCCGGTCGATTTTACGCCATAATTCCGGATAATACCTTACCCACGCTTTCCGAGCAGGGTCGTGCATGTTCATGTTCATCGTATCCTCCTTTTCCCTAGAGTAAAGAACTGCCCATATTAAAAAGCTGCTCTTGCCGGCCTTACTTTTTTATCTGATTCCGATCAGTCGCCGGTACCTGTGGAAAAATCATGACCTGTATACATGGTGAGCCCCGCTGAATATCCTGAAGAGTTATCGGTTTAGGCATTGACATATAAGAACTCCTTCCTGTTTTACGCCTATTGAGGCGTTATTTTTGAAAAAAACTATCCGATACTGATTGTCCATTATGTTTCAAAAACAGAATTTTGTCAAACAAAAAACCGCCAAACGCGGATGAAGTTTTTTGAAGGCGGGGTTGGGGGAAATTATTTTTCAATGAAGCTATCTTCAGTTAAATTAGCTTGGCGTAAAATTGATTTGAAAGTTCCGAAAGGAATTTCTTTTCTGCCAGCCGGGACTATTACGGTCAAAGTTGGGCTGCCGGTTTTTCTGAATTTAGCGTGGCTGCCTTTTTGAGAAATATAAACAAAGCCCCGTTTTTGCAGGACCTTGATAATTTCCTTGGATGAATAAAATTTAGCAGGCATGACAAATTGATAGCTTGACCAACTCTGGCCGTTCAATCTTCGTCACTTTCGGAGCTTTTATATCTTCAAAGTATAACTCTAATGCTTCATCAAGATTGCGCAACGCTTCTTTTTTAGTTTTCCCAAAACTGGAAATATCCACATTCAAACACTGGGCAACATAATATTTGCCTTCTTTCCAAATTGCGATTTTTAGATCAATTTTACGCATAAATTGTTGTTTCTATATCTAATACTGCTATATATATGGAAATATGTCAAACCGCCACGCACAGCGAGAAGTTTTTTGGGATTTTTGACCGAGGGGGGGGTTGGAGGAGGAATATAATATTCTCGCTAAGATTCAATCTTAGCAAAGACTATCTTTTTCTACTACTACTCTATAAATATTCTCGAGGTACTTTTTTTGTTCCTGATTGAAAAATTGCTTGCATTCCTCAGGATTAACCTGATCCCATTTGTAAATGTTCAACATGACTCCTTGAATATCTGTAGCGACATTGTTTTTTGCTGATGCCGAAATTTCGGGGAAGGCCACAATAATGAAGAGAATTATTTCAATTGTAAGAAAAATGCCTCCCAGAAAATAATAGCTACCAATAAAAAGCAATATTATCACCACAAGCAACATATTTCGCGTTTTATCCAAAGCCTGTAATCCAGCTTCTAACAACATGGCAATATTTCCAGAATATCCGATAGAAGAATTGCCAATTATAGGTTTTATCTTCTCGCCCTCGCTCTTAAATTTCTCTGTTCCGACATGATTATATATTTTTTTCAGTTCTTCATAATCATTCATAACTTTGGCACAAAATCTTGGTGATTTTGCGCAATTCCAGAAGGCATAACTCATTGTTAGTGAAATAAACCCTAGAATAATTTCAACAATTATTTTCATAATTAAAATTCACAAAAATTAGCAAATATAAATTTTATTTAAAACTACCATCTTTGCACAGAAAAGCAAGTTAATAGAGAAGTTGTAATTTTTCATCCTTACTGATACTTTCCTGAAAATAATAAGGATATAGACAAAATATTTTAAACTGTGAAGAATCTGGTTTTGTATAAGCGATAGCCCATATTTGCTCAAATAAAATCTTATTGTTTTTAGCATAATCGTTCATCCTGTTACAAATTTCCTCAACATTCAGTTTCATTTTATTAAATCTAAAATGAACAAGCAAGTGCGAGAATTTTCCGTAATCTTTACTATTTTTCTTTTTCAAAATAAAACTTGCAACTTCCGAGGAAATATCGCTTGACCAGCCTTCTTTTATTCTATTGGGAATTTCCATTATTTCAAGCTTGATTCTTTTATTTTTAAAAGGATCAGCTAAAATAATATCTGGCGTTTCTTGTCCGGAAATGACCCAGTTTTCTTTATTAGTTTTCTTTCGAGCAATTATAAAATCAATAGCAACCAAAATTTCTTTAGCTTTCTTGTATTTCCTGTTCTTTTCAAATTCTTCTTCTCCAACCGCTAAAATACTTTGGCCTACCTGTTGAATTGCAGCACTAGGGGAGAAAAAAATCCTTTTGCTTAAATCAAAATTTCCAAACATCGATTTAGATATTTTTCCTGTTTTATCCTTAATTTCATAAGAAGCCTTCTTTGTTTCTGATTCCATTTTTTCTAAAATAGAATCCGCTTCAATATTACTAATTTTTCTACCAAAACAACTAGAGATTACTCTTTTTGTATATTCACGGCTTTTTTGATTCTGTTCTATCACTATTTTGAAAAGCGTGGCGAAGTGCCCCGCGAAATTAAACTTTCCCCAACATTAAAATCCTCTTCCCAAACCCTCCCCTTTTCTCGGCTTTTTGAGTTTGGATTTTTCGGATGTCTTCCAACTTCAAATCATTCGTCGCCAGAAGCTCGTCAATAATTGCAAACATATCAGCCATTTCTTCGGCCATGTGTTCCCTATCTTTGGCGTTCCGCAGTTCCGTCGCTTCTTCCACTATCTTTTTCAAAAGATACTTCTGGAATTCCGCGCCTTCCAAAGTCCTGGTCTCCGGTTTCTTCCCGCGGTCTTTTTCAATTATTTCCGGAATGTTATCGCGGACCAGTTTTGGATATTCGTTTTCGATTGATAAATCGGTTTCTATGTGTTTATACTCCATATTTTTATCTGAAAGCGCCCCGATTAATCGGGGCGCTTAAAAATTATTCTTTTTTAGGTTCCCCATCCTTCGCCGAGGCTTCGGACTGGCTATCGTCTTTTGGCGCATCGTCTTTCTTTTCTTCTGTCTCTGCTTCCTTGGGTTCGACAGGCTCACCACTAGCGGCTTTACCCCCAGGCTGTGGTTCGACAGGCTCACCACCTCCGGCTTTGCCTGCGGCAGCTTTGTAAAGTTTCTCGCCGATTTTTTGCGCCGCTTGGGAGAGGGCTTCCGTCTTGGCTTTGATATCAGCCAGATCGTCGCCGTTCTTCACTTTGTTGAGTTCCGCGATGGCGTCTTCCACCGGCTTCTTTTCTTCCGCCGTGATTTTGTCGCCCGCGTCGCGGAGTGCCTTTTCAGTGGTATAAGAAAGCGTGTCCGCCATATTGCGCGCTTCGATCAGTTCCTTTTTCTTCTTGTCCTCTTCCGCGTGAAGCTCGGCGTCTTTTTTCATCCGTTCCACTTCATCTTTGGAAAGTCCGGTAGAAGCCTCTATTTTGATGGACTGCTCTTTGTTAGTGGCTTTGTCTTTAGCCTTGACGGAAAGTATTCCGTTGGCATCTATGTCAAACGAAACTTCCACTTGCGGAATGCCGCGCGGGGAAGGCGGAATGCCGTCCAGAATAAATCGGCCCAGCGTTTTGTTGTCCGCCGCCATTTCGCGTTCGCCTTGCAGAACATGAATTTCCACCGATGGCTGATTGTCAGCTGCCGTGGAAAAAGTTTGGGATTTCGCCGTCGGCACCGTCGTGTTGCGATCAATGAGCGGAGTTCTAACGCCGCCTAAAGTTTCTATGCCTAAAGTCAAAGGCGTCACATCCAAAAGCAAAACATCTTTAACATCGCCTTGCAAAACTCCGCCCTGGATGGCCGCGCCCGCCGCGACTACTTCATCGGGGTTAACTGTTATGTTTGGTTTTTTGCCGAAGAAATCTTCCACGGTTTTCAAAACCAATGGCATGCGGGTCATTCCGCCGACCAAAACTACTTCATTAATGTCTTTGACCGTGAGCTTGGCATCGGCCAAAGCTTTCTTGGTCGGTTCCAGGGTTTTCTTGACCAAGTCCCCTACCAATTCTTCCAATTTGGCCCGGGTCATCTTCATGACCAAATGTTTCGGCCCATTGGCGTCGGTCGTGATGAAAGGCTGGTTAAGCTCCGTTTCCATGGCCGTTGAGAGCTCTATTTTGGCCTTTTCAGCCGCTTCTTTGATGCGTTGGAGTGCCAGAGCGTCCTTGCCCAAATCGATGCCTTCTTGCTTCTTAAATTCGCTGATTATCCATTGGATGAGAACCTGGTCGAAATCGTCCCCGCCGAGGTGCGTGTCGCCGTTGGTGGATTTCACTTCCACCGTATCGTCGCCCACTTCCAGAATCGAGATGTCAAAAGTTCCGCCGCCGAGGTCATAGACGGCGATTTTTTCTTCTTTTTTCTTATTGAAGCCATAAGCCAGCGCCGCGGCCGTCGGTTCGTTGATGATGCGCCGGACATTGAAACCGGCGATCTCGCCCGCTTCCTTGGTGGCTTTTCTTTGCGAGTCGTCAAAATAGGCCGGCACGGTAATGACCGCTTCGGTTATTTTTTCGCCCAATTTTTCTTCCGCGTCGGCTTTGAGTTTGGAAAGGATCATGGCCGAAATCTCTTGAGGTGTATATTCTTTGCCGCCCATTTCTATTTTCACGCCTCCATTTGATTTTGCAATTTTATAAGGCAAAAGTTTCAAGTCCTTTTGCACTTCCGCGTCTTCAAAACGCCTTCCGATCAAACGCTTGATGGAATATAAAGTGTTGCCGGGGTTCGTGACGGCTTGCCGCTTGGCCAAAAGGCCGACTAATCGCTCGCCGGTTTTGGAAATCGCGACCATGCTTGGAGTTGTGCGCGCGCCTTCCTTGTTTTCGATTATGGTCGGGCTGCCGCCTTCGACGATCGCCATGGCGGAGTTGGTGGTGCCGAGATCGATGCCTAGTATTTTGCTCATAACTTAGGTTGTAGCTTCTTAGCTTGTAGCTTTTTAGGGCTATAGGCCGAGAGCATTAGTTAAATTAAATTAATTTATGACTTTTAGATTGGTTATCATTTTGTTCAACATCTTCATTACTTCCAGCAAAAGAGAATCTGCTTTTTCAAAATCAACGCTTTCCCCAAATGGTAATTTTTTTACAATCTCTATTTGAGTCTCAAGTTCCGCTCCTGAACCATAAGAAATTATCAAAAACTGTCTGAAATCTTTTCTGCTTCCTCTTCTTCTTCCTTCCGCTATATTAGATGGCATAGACACAGCTGATCTCCGCATTTGAGAAGTTATCCCATACATTTCCGACTTGGGAAAATTTTCTGTCAATTTATATATTTCAACGACCAAGTCAACTGCCTTTTGCCAAACAATCAGATCTTTGTATGAATTTATTTTTGTTTCCATTTTTATTTTTCTAATAAGCTAAGAAGCTACCAGCTACAACCCACAAGCTAATCAACTATGACTCTCGCCGGTCTGATTACTTTATTATCCATCTTATATCCCCTCAAAACTATTTCTTTAATTTTATTCGTGGTATTCGTGTGTTCATTCGTATCATTCGCGTTGCTTTTTACCGCCTCATGAATTTCCGGATTGAACTCATCGCCTATTTTGGTTTCTATTTCCGCAACCCCATAGGTGGTCAGGGCCGATTCCAACTGCTTCTGAATGTGCATGATACCCACTACCCAGGGTGTATCTTTTTGCTCTTTCGGTACATGGCCGGTAGACGCGTGAAAATTATCCAAAATCGGCAGTAGTTGCAAAATGACACTTTCGGTGGAAAAACGGATGAAATCTTTTTGTGTTTCTGCCTGGCGTTTTTTATAGTTTTCAAAATCAGCTTGGCACCTTTTCCATCCGTCCAGGTTTTTTTGATTTTCAATATAGTTTTGTGCTTTCTTAATAAAATTTTTCAGCCATTCTTTATGCTCCTTACCCTCAATTATATTTTTAAAGCTTTCCCATTTGTATTCGGCATGTTCTTCGCTTAATTTAATTTCCCCACCCAACCACTTAACAAGACTACCCAATAAAATTTTCTCTCTGCCATCGCTATTTAGTATCTTTTCGGACGAGATAAGATCCAGAATTTCATACTTTATCTCTCCGACCTCTTCCTTGATTTCTCTTTCCAGAGCTTCCTTATAAGTTTCTCCCGAATTCATAGTTCCGCCGGCTAAGTCCCAGGGCCCATACTTTTGGGCAAAATATCCGTCGATTGAATTGAGCAATAAATATTTATCTTCCAGCGGATCGTAAATTATGGCTTTTTGGGAAATGCCGAAAGAATATTTTTTTTCGTCGCTTTTAAATATTTTATTTTTTTCTACCATATTATTGAATCACATTAACTAGAATTATTATTACCGCCGCCGAGCTCATAAGCTTTTTCACATAATCTAACAGCGATTTGTTCTTGGCATATTTCATGCGTTTCGGCCCGATGAGCGCGAGCACCGCTTTTTCGCCCGATTTGGTTCGGTAGGCCGAAACCACCATGGAAGAGCTTTTGCCAATTTCTTTGATCGGATTGTCTTTGCCGATGAAAATTTTCGTTTCGCCGATTTTCACTTTAGTGAGAATTTGGCTGACATTTTCATCCAGATAATCCAGCGCTTCCGCGATCTTGCAAAATTCGTCCGCGTCTTTGAATTCCGGATTTTCCAAAAGTTCGTGCATCCCGAAATCAAACAGGTTTTCCCGAGCGCCGGTAATGGCCAGCGACCCCGACAGCGAAGCCAGAAGCTTGGCAGTCGTTCGCGTCAGCCGATTCTTCTGGGCTTTCAATTTCAAAATTTCCGCCTGCAATTTTTTCTGATCGCCCAAGCTTAATTTTTGCTCCGGCATTATTTTTTCCACGAAATAGCGGTAGCCTTTGTCGGTCGGGATGCGTCCGGCGCTGATGTGAAGCTGGTGCAGATATCCCTCTTTTTCCAAACTGACCATATCATTCCGAATGGTCGCCGAACTGATCTTAAGATTGTATTTCTCCGACAAAACCTTAGAGCCGACCGGGATGGCGGTATTGGTATATTCTTCCACAATGGCGCCTAAAATTTTCTGCTGTCTTGCATTCATAAAAATACTAATTGACACTAATTACAGAACGAATGAATACTAATAATTTATTCGTGACTATTTGCCCATCATTCGCGTGTATTTGTAGTATAGCGCCTCGCTTAGCAGTCGTCAAGTCCGAGTGCTAAATACCATTTTATATTACTTACAAACTTTGTCAACCCCATTATAAATTGAAAATAAAAAAACCGGAGGGGTGAGCTCTTCCCCTCCGGGTCTTGTGCTTTGCACTCCGCGGCGTTGCTGCGTTACACATCTCTGCTGAAAGGCTTCTCGCAGTGAATACATATATTACCCGAGGCAAGAACGAGAGGCGTTATCTCCGCGGCCTTGAGTTCCGGCATTGCCCAGCAGTAGTAGAACTGCCTGCCGAAATAATGACCTTCGGGTGGAGCGAACCTCCGCGGATCGCTCTCCGGCAGGTTGCATTTGAAGCCGCAGATGTTCCGGCAGACCTCGTGCATTCCGTTGAGAAAGCGTCGTACGAGCACATCTGCTGCACCCAATGGAAAAGGCACAACAGAGAGAAGACATCGCGCTTTCTTTATTTCCGGAACATAATACAATGCACTGAAGTCTTCTACTTCCAGCCTTGCAATCCGCTGCAAAGGAGCCTCCACTATATCGAAAATGGCTCCCGCTCGCCCCTTCAAATCCGAAGCAATGACTTTTTGAACCACCTTCTTGAGACTTCCTGGAGTATATTTCTCTGCCTTGGGCCCAAGCCGGCTTGTTCCTATTGTCTGTGGACCGACATTTAACGATGGTTTTCCCTTCTTCATACTCCCTCCGCGCGATCGGATTTATTTCATTTACGGCAGGCCGGCCGAAACTCTTCCCTTGATTTTATTGTGGGTTGCGTTCCAGCCATGCGGCCTCACTTTTCCCCGCGCAGAGGTAATTGGCACGACATTCGGCGGCAGCATCTTACTCTTCAGAAACGCCGCACACACTCCGCATTTACGGCACGCGTCGTCGTTCTGGGAATATACCTCCTGAATAAGATGCTTCATTGGAAGCTTCTCTCCTGCGGTGTCCACTTGCGGACATTTTGAATATTTTTCGCTTCCGGACACCACAACGAACCTCTTAGCGTTCCCTTTCGCCATCCTTTCACCTCCGTCAGTCTAATTGTTTACCGCAATAAATCTCCGCTCGCTTCTACCTTCTCCCCCTTTCCTTGTTCTTTTTTTTATTTACCTCAATCCGCTTTCGCCTGGTAGCGCGACGCTTCATTAGAGAACTCAGGCTGCTTCCTCGTCTGAATTTCACGCTTCCCGCTTCTCCTCTCACGCTTACCTCCTTCTTCTGTTTCTGAACTGCCTTCTGCCTTTTTTCTTGCCATTTCTATTGTTTGTGCTGTGCCCGTTTACCGACTGCGCTTTCACTCCAATCTTTTTCGCGCCCGCCATAGTTACCTCCATTCGAGAGGTTGGCAACCTGACTACTTATTGTCAAAGACCTATAATATCAAAAAATCCTAACTTTTAACTTGTTTCGGCACTGGATCATACCCGCCCTCACTCCACGGATGGCATCTTAAAATTCTTTTTGAACCCAAATAAATTCCCCTAAAAACTCCGAGCTTTTCAATCGCTTCAGAAGTATATTGACTGCAGGTCGGATGAAAGCGACAGCCAAAATATCCTAAATAACCTTTAAAAATGCCATGATCCGGCGACAGCGTTTTCTGGTAAGCTTTTATTAAAAACAAAAAAAACTTTTTCATTTGAAAGGCTGTTAGGTCTAATTTACCCTATGGATATTTTTTTGTCAAAAAAGGCTTTCTTTGTTATAATAAAAGCCACTCGCTAATGATGAACGAATCATAAGCTAATAAACACAAATATAAAAAGTGCAGGAAATACAATCAGGAAAATTCAAGTGGATAGATTTTGAACAGCCGAACGCCGATGATGTTTTGTATGTCGGAAAGCAATTCAACCTTCATCCTTTGGTCGTGGAAGAATTTTCCACGCCGACGCTCCGACCCAAGGCCACGGAATATGAAACTTGCCTGTATCTTGCCATCCACATTCCGCTTTTTGACGAAAATTCCAGAAACACTTACCCGGGCGAAATGGACATCGCCATTACCAAAGGCGCGCTCATAACTTCGCACGACAAAGAGATATTTCAGCTCTCTGAATTTTTTCGGGAATTGCAAGTGAACAGCAGGAAGCAGATGCAATATATGAACGAATCGCCGGGCGCGCTTTTGCGCTATATTCTGGAAATGCTTCTGGAATCCTGCTTTCCAAAACTGGACCACATTTCCCAAAGATTGGATCACATTGAAAAAGAAATATTCGCCGGACATGAAAAAGATATGGTTTTTGAAATTTCCGTGGTAAAAAGAGATATTCTAAATTTCCGCCGGACAATGAAGCCCCAGCGATCAATCCTGGAATCTCTGGCGCAAAAAGATTTTCGTTTCATAGAGCCGGAACTGAAACCCTACTTTCAGGATCTCATTGGAACCAACATCCGCATCTGGAACAGCCTAGAGTCGGCCAAGGAAACGATTGAGTCGCTGGAAGCCACCAACAATTCCCTGCTTTCCTACAAGCTGGATCTAACGATGAAAGTTTTGACGATTTTTTCCGCCATCCTCCTGCCCCTTACCGTTTATTCCAACATAATGTCCATGAGCACCAACATTCCTTTTCACGCCAACGGTTACGCTTTCTGGATTCATATCAGCATTATGTTTGCCATTGCTCTTTTCACGGTTATTATATTTAGGATTAGAAAATGGTTCTGAAAATTTACAATACTCTTTCAAAGAAAAAAGAAGAATTCAAATCCATCAATCCCGGCAAAGTCGGGATGTATGTTTGCGGGCCGACCGTTTATGATTTCGTGCACATCGGAAATTTGCGGGCTTATGCGATGCCGGATATCTTGCGGCGGTATTTGGAATATCTTGGCTACGAAGTGCGGATGATAAAGAATATTACGGATGTTGGACATCTGACTCGAGACGACATATCGCAAGCCGATTCCGGAGAAGATAAAATCCTTAAAAAGGCTCTGGCTGAAAAAAAGACGCCGCGGGAAATCGCGGATTTTTACGAAGAATATTTCCACGGGACGGAAAATAAAATGAATATTTTGCCGGCTCATTACTTTCCCCGCGCTGCCGCCCATATTCCGCAAATGATAAAAATAATTGAAGGTTTGATTAAAAACGGCTGCGCTTATGAAAAAAACGGCAATGTTTTTTTTGATGTCACAAAATTCGCGGATTACGGAAAACTTTCCGGAAATACTTTGAAAAATTTGAAAGTCGGAGCGCGTCTAGAAGAGCACCCAGACAAGAAAAATCCGTGGGACTTTGCTTTGTGGCTGAAAGCCCCCAAAGAGCACTTACTCAAATGGGAATCGCCCTGGTCGCTGGGATATCCCGGCTGGCACATTGAATGTTCGGCTATGAGCACGGAATATCTGGGAGACTCGTTTGACATCCACACCGGCGCGGAAGACGGAATTTTCCCTCACCATGAAGCAGAGATCGCACAAACCGAGTGCTACACGGGGGAAAAATTCGTAAATTATTGGTTTCATCTGCGGCATTTATTGGTCGACGGAGAAAAAATGAGTAAATCTAAAAAGAATTTTTACAAACTGGAAGATATTTTGGATAAAAATTATTCCGCGATGGATCTCCGTCTTCTTTTGTTTTCCGGCCATTATCGTTCGCCGATTAATTTTACCTGGGCCGCGCTTGATCAGGCTAAAGCCAATTTCCAAAGAATAATCGACTTTGTGAATAATTTAAAATCCGCTGCGGGCGTAGCGGTCCGACCGCTTAAGGATGTTCCGGTCGAGAGCGGTCGGACCGCTACTAAATTTTTGGAGCGATTTGAGGAGGCGATGAATGACGACCTGAACACTCCCCTAGCCTTGAGTGTTTTATATGAAATGATTACCGAAACAAATAAGCTCCTGGCAGAGCAAAAATTATCCGGGGAATCGGCCAAAGAAATTTTTAAAGTTTGGGGAAAAATGAATAAGATTTTTGGACTTATACTTCCTCAAGAAACCGCGATTCCCGAAGAAGTTAAAAAATTGGCCGAAGAACGAAAATCCGCCAGGAACGATAAGGATTTTAAAAAGTCCGATAAACTGCGCGCGGAAATTGAAAAGTTGGGATTTGTAATTGATGACCTAAAAAATAATAGCTACAAGATTTCTTCAAAATAATCCGCGCATAGCGAAGCGCGTAGGTAAATTCAAGCAGTCGAGCGTTAGAAGCTCCGCACCGATCCCCCGCCCTTGGCGGGGGTTAGGAGCTTTAGCAAGACTGCGTTAAGAATTTGCCCCAGCGCGAGCCGGCGCGGCAGTTTTTTGTAACTTTTTTGCTGCCAAAAAAGTTAGACAAAACATGAAAAAAAACTTCTGGTTAAAACTGAAAAAACCGATCTTGGCCCTAGCGCCAATGGCAGGAATAACCGACAGCGCGTTTCGGCAGATCTGTCGGGATCAGGGCGCCGATGTTGTTTACAGCGAAATGGTCAGCGCCACGGCGCTTTTTTATAAACCCGAAAAAACTTTAGAACTGGTAAAATTTAACAAAGAAGAACGGCCGTATGTCGTCCAGCTTTTTGGTAAGGATCCGGAGCATTTCGCCAAAGCAACTAGGATTATTTCAAACGGTGTAGGGACCGAATCCCTACTTTGTAGGGATTCGGTCCCTACGAAAAGGAAGTTGATTCCCGACGGCATCGACATCAATTTCGGCTGTCCGGCCAAGAAAGTTTTTGGCCATGGTTCCGGCTGCGCTTTGATGCCGCAAAAAGAACTGGCAAGAAAAATTATTTCAGCTGTTTGCAAAAACACGACTCTCCCCGTTTCTCTGAAAATCCGCGCCGGACTTCGCAGTACAAACGCTTTGCAATTTATTAAAAATGTAAAGGACTTACCCTTTCAGGCTGTCATGGTTCACGGCCGGACATATGAAGGTGGTTTTTCGGGAGAAGTAGACTTTAAAATTATAGAAGAAATCAAAAAAATAATTCCGAATAAAATTGTCCTAGCCAACGGCGGGATCACTACTCCTGAAAAAGCTGTGAAAATTTTGCAGGATTATCCCCTCTTGGACGGCATCGGCATTGCCCACGGAGCCTTGGGAAAACCTTATTTATTTAGCCAAATTAAAAACTTATTAAATTGTCATCTTGAGCGCAGCGCAGCGGAGTCGAAATATCTAATTAGATCCCTCGACCCGCCTGCAACGATGTTGCAACTTCGGGCAGGCAAGCTCGGAATGACACAAAATTACGACCTTAACAAAATCAAGAAAATAGCCATCCGCCACGCGGAAATTATTTACAAAGAAAAAGGCAAGCTTGGTATGTTTGAAATTCGCAAACACTTGGTCTGGTATTTCAAAGGCTTCCCCGACGCCGCAGACCTCCGCAAAAAACTGGTGCAAGTGAAAAGTGTGAAAGAAATAAAAAATATCCTTTCTTCCATTAGCTAGCTTCTCGTTTGTCAATTTTATGCATATGCATAAAATTGACAAATTGCAAAATAAACAAGTTATTTTTGCTTTCCAAACTTTCGACAATTTTTATGCGGCCGCATAAAAATTGTCGAAAGTTATATTTAAGATTTTAAAATAAAAGAGGCGCCGTACCGTTAGGTCGTGCGCCAGAAGGTTGGGCCCCGCGACTGACGGCGGGATACAGCCCGGGGCCTCCGCCTTGGTCGCGATGAGTTTGAAAGGTTTAATCCATGTGTTTCACGGTTTGACCTTCCCTCCCCCGCTAAGGATACACTTCACGCAGAGGTCACTGGCGAATCGGCTCCCCTTCTCGCATTTTTGGTTTCGTACCTTCCCTTTTTGTCGGTTATTTCCCGCAAAATAACCAAGAGAAGGTCTACTCTGCTCTTCAGAGAGCCAATTGATTACATCATACATCTTCTTAAAATAATTTCAACAAGGGATGGGTGTTCATAAAGGCTTGATAATTTGGGTAATATTAAAGTATTGCCCATTTGAGTTTTTGGCTGGTATAATTGAATGGCTGAATAAATGTCATTTCGGACTTGATCCAGAATCTAATTAGATCCTGAAACACCGTGCCCGCAATCGCTACGCGATAGCGTTGCAGGCGGGAGTTCAGGATGACAGAATGTATGGCTAAAGATACTACAACTAACTTAAGAGTCCCGCCGCAAAATATTGACGCCGAACGATCGGTGCTGGGCTCTTTGATGTTGGATAAAGACGCGATTATTAAAGTCGCCAATTTGATGCGCGTCGGAGATTTTTACAAAGACGACCACAATCTGATCTATGAAGCGATGCTTGAGCTTTATGAAAAACGCGAGCCGATTGATGTGTTGAGTCTTTCTAATCGTCTGGAAGAAAAAAATCAATTGGAAAAAATCGGTGGATCAAGTTATCTGACCGGCCTCGTCAATTCCGTCCCATCGAGCTCCAATGTGGAGCACTACGCCAAAGTCGTTCAAAAAAAATCTACGCTTCGGAAACTAATCATCGTTTCCAGTGAAATCGTAGAATTGGGATATAAGGAAGAAGAAGATGTGGAGAAACTCCTGGACACGGCCGAACAAAAACTTTTCGGCGTTTCCCAGAAATATATCAAACAGGATTTCGTTTCCATAAAATCAATTTTGGAAACCGCTTTCAACCGGATTGATGAACTACACAAGGGCGGAAATAAGTTGCGGGGCATTCCTACTGGCTTTCCGGATTTGGACAATATTTTAGCCGGACTTCAAAAATCCGACTTGGTCATTATCGCCGCCCGTCCGTCGCTCGGAAAAACTACTTTGGCTTTGGATTTGGCGCGGCAAATCGCTACCGAACAAAAAATTCCGGTCGGCATATTTTCTCTGGAAATGTCGTCCGATCAGCTGATTGACAGGATGCTTTCGTCGCAATCCGGCGTGGACTTGTGGCGGCTACGCACTGGCCGATTAAAATCCGGCGATGGCGACGATGATTTCCAGCGCATCGGAGAAGCTATGGGCGTTTTGAGCGAGGCTCCCATTTTCATTGACGACGCCGGTTCGGCCAATGTTATGGAAATTCGCACCATGGCGCGCCGGCTCCAGGCCGAACAAAATGTGGGAGTTATTATTATAGATTATTTGCAGCTGATGGAGGGCCGCTCGGGCGGCGACAATCGGGTCAACGAAATTTCTGAAATTTCGAGGTCTCTGAAACAACTGGCCAAAGAATTGAATATTCCCATCATCGCCCTATCGCAACTCTCCCGCGCCGTAGAATCCCGAAGCCCCCAAATTCCAAAACTCTCGGACCTCCGCGAGTCCGGCTCCATTGAACAGGACGCGGATATTGTCATGTTCCTTTACCGGGAAGACCGCGAGAAACCCGACACGCCGAACAAAAATATCGTGGATGTTTATATTTCCAAGCATAGAAACGGCCCGATCGGAAAAATTTCTTTATATTTCAATGAAAACCTGACGACCTTTAAGTCGCTGGAGCGAACTCATACTGAATAAAATTTTAAAATGTATCCAAAACCCTTCAAAAAACTAATAGACCATTTTGCGTCGCTACCGTCAGTCGGACCAAAAATGGCCGAACGGCTGGTTTTGTTTCTGTTCAGGCAGGATTCAGGAAAAATTAAAGATTTTTCCGAAAGCCTGAATGAATTGAAAAATCTAAAAACCTGTGAAAAATGTTTTAATATTTCAGAAGGAAATTTGTGTGAAATCTGTAAAGATACAAAACGCGATCAAAAAATGATTTGCGTCGTAGAAAATCCGATGGATATAATTTCCATTGAAAGAACGGGCGCCTACAAAGGACTTTATCATGTTCTGGGCGGAGTCGTGCTTTTTAACAATAACGGCAGCCAGGATTTGAAAATTTCCGAACTTTTGGCCAGAGTCAAAAAAGAAAATGTGGCCGAAGTGATTTTAGCCGCCAATCCCACAACTGAAGGCGATGCAACTGCTTTGTATCTAAAAAGTAAATTGAAACCTTTAAATATAAAGATAACCCGTCTCGCCCGCGGGCTAGCCACCGGTGGAGATATTGAATACGCCGACGAGATAACTCTAAGCGCAGCGTTGACAAACCGGAGAGAGTTAATATAAGAAGTTTAGAGAAATAAAAAAACTGCCGCTTAGTCGGCAATTTTTATTTTACAAATTTACGCGATAGATGTTATCTCCACTTCCGTCATAGTCTGCCGGTGTCCGAATTTTACCTTGTATCTCTTTTTAGCTTTAAATTTAATTCCCACTACCTTTTTTCCTTTGGCGGTTTTTAGAATTTTTCCTTCCACTTTCGCGCCTTTTATGAAAGGCGTTCCGATTTTCACTTCCTTATCCGAACCTAAAAACAAAACTTCTTTGAAAGCTACCTTGCTCCCCTCTTTGCCTTCTAATTTTTCTATTTTAATCCTGTCTCCGACTTTGACTTTATATTGCTTCCCACCGGTTTTAATTATTGCCAACATAATAAATTAGTTCAATAGTTACATAAGCTAGTTTACACATCTTGCTCAATTATGTCAATATTCTGGACAAAAGCCTTCAAAAATACTACCATATAAATTGGAATAAATTATTCGTATATTAGTAAAAATTAGTAATTCGTAAAGATGGAGAAACTGAAACGAACCGTATTTTTTTGGACATTGGTGGTTGCTTTCCTGGTAATCGCTCCTTTGGTCGTTTTGCGCGCCCGGGGATATAGGTTTGATTCAAGCCGCGGGGTTTTTGTGCACAGCGGATCTATAACCGTAAAATCCAATCCCCTTTCGGTGGATGTAAGCCTTGACGGGAAAACCACGGAGTCCAAATCCTTAAGCCGAATAAACAATTCATACACCCTGACCGGCCTCATTCCCAAGGATTATGAACTGACCGTAAGTGCCCAAGGTTTCCAGCCATGGAGCAAGAAAATTGATGTTCATAGTGGACTTTCCAGCGAATTTTGGAATGTCATTTTGGTGCGAGATTCTTACGAAAAAACTTCCTACGATTCGGCCGGTACTGAAAAATTTTTCATTTCTCCCAATGACAAATTCGCCGCTCTGGAACAAATATCCGGCCAGGAAACCGAGGTAAAAATTCTCAATCTAAGGGGAGATTCTATAGAAAATTCTTTTGTTCTTCCGGAGTGGAAACCAGTGAGCGATACAGCTAAAGAAAACATTGAATGGTCTCCGGAAGAAGATCATCTTTCCGTACCAGTGGAAAGGACCGTAACTTCTTCGCTCGCTCTAGGCGAAGAAAAAACAGAACGCGCCTATTTCATTCTTGATCCTTCTACAAATGAATACTTCGATTTGAATGAATTTTTAAAAATTCCAGACATCCGCCGCGTTCGCTGGGACCCCCAGGAAAAAGGATTCTTGTTTTTTCTTAGCGGTAAACTGCTCTACCGGGCCAGCATCTCAAGCGCTGGCGCGCTGACCTTGATCGCGAGCGATGTATCCAGCTATGAGCTGTCGGAATCCGTCCTTCATTACTCCCAGTCGCCCAGCCAGTTGATATACAGAACCAGCCTGGACGGCACGGCGGAAAAAACCCAGCTCACTAATTTTTTTCCAGAAGACCATCCCAGCGAAAATGACAAGCTGATCGTTTACGATGATTCCAAAATAGCTTTTTTAAATTCCGCCGGAGAACTATTCATATACAACAAAGGCGAGCGTGACACTTATTTCAGAAAGTTGTCTGATTCAACGGAAGGAATGCAATTTTCCAATGACGGAAAAAAGATGCTTTTTTGGACTAAGAATGAGATCTCGGTATACTTTTTGCGAGACTGGGCCGTTCAGCCCGCGCGAAGCGAGGATGATGTCCAAAATATTACCCGCTATTCGGAAAAATTAGAAAATGTCCATTGGTTCAAGGATTATGAACATATTATATTTTCAGTGGGACCGGAAATTAAGATAATAGAACTTGACGCGAGAGACCGTCGAAACTCCACTGACATAACGAAACTTTCTGAAAATGATCCGGTTGTCATTTACAATAATTCCTTGGAAAAATTATTTTTTACCGATTCGGCGGACGGAACAACAAAGTTACATTCTATCGCGTTTCCGGAAAAAACAGGAATTTTAGGATTCTAACTTTTCGTAAAACAAAAAAACACCGGGAGGTGTTTTTTATGTATTGAAAAAATGCTTTACCTTTTCGCCCACTGCGGAGCTCTTCTCGCTTTTTTGAGGCCGGGTTTTTTGCGCTCTACGATTCTCGCGTCGCGAGTCAAGAACCCAAGATCTTTTAAAGATTTTCGAAGCGTTTCGTCATACTTGACCACAGCTCTCGCAATACCCAAACGGATGGCTTCTGCCTGGCTATTCACTCCTCCGCCTCTGACTCTCGCGGAAACATCAAAACTTTTTTCCTGTCCGGTTCCGGTCAAGGGAGATCGGACCAAAGATCCCAGCCGCGCGAGCGGAAAATAATGCGACAAATCTCTTTCATTTACAGTTATCTCCGGCTCGGTCTTTTTTGATTTATAAATCCTTACCTGCGCTACGGATGTTTTTCTTTTTCCGATGGCAAAAAAATATTTATCCGCGGTTTCGGTTTTCTCAACTTTCTCTTTCGCGGGCTTCCCAATTTTTTTAATTTTTTTGACTGGCATAATAATTACGCGGGTGTTTTAATTAGACTGATTCATATCTATTTTATGCTTATGATTCGCGTCTTTGTAAATCAGAAGCCTCGTCATCATTCTGTTTCTTAATTTGTTCTTTGAAAGCATCCCATATACCGCTTGCTGAATAATCTTTCGTGAATCTTTTTTTATCTGATCTTTTAGCTTAGTCGCGGTTATTCCGCCGGGATATCCGCTGAAACGATGATAAATTTTTCCCTCCATCTTGTTTCCGGTAACTCTGATTTTATCCGTGTTGATAACCACCGCGAAATCTCCTCCGTCAATGTTAGGCGTAAAACTCGCTTTATTCTTTCCGCGCAAAACTTTGGCAATCTCCGTGGCAAACCGGCCTAAAATTTTTCCTTCGGCGTCAAATAAATGATACTTGCGATTGATATTCTTTTTCATACAAATTCAATTATGGCTATCCTGGCTCCGTCGCTTTTTCTTGGATTCAATTTGATTATCCTAGTATATCCGCTGGTTCGTTCAGAGAATTTGCTCAAAAATTCTCCGGTTATTTTTTGAACGGCCAATCCGGGCAATTCCTTTTTCAGTTTTCTTATCGCGGAAATTTTTTTCGATTCAGTCTTGGTTTTTTTGGCCGTATTTATTATTTTATCCGCTTTTCCTTTTATTTCTTTGGCCTTGGCTTCGGTGGTCTGGATTTTTTCCCGCATAATCAAACTGCCCAAAAGAGTCTTAAATAAGGCTGTTCTTTGGTTCTTGACACGACCTAGTTTTCGTCCTTTTTTTAAATGCTTCATTGCCTATTTCTGCTTTAAGTTCAAACCGAAATCTCCGATCGCCTTTTTTATTTCCTTTAGTCCTTTAGCTCCCATTCCTTCTAAATCGCCTAACTGGGATTCGTTCAGTTCAATAATTTCGCCAATTGTGGAGATTTTATTTTTTTCCAGAACATTCAGAGTTCTTGTGGAAAGACTCTTAAGCTCTCCGATCTCAATTTTCCCCGCATCCTCTTTTTCAGAAACATTGTCTTTTTTGCTTTCTGTGTCTGATTTTTTTTCTTTATCGACTTTGCGCGCGACTTCTTCTTCCCGCTTTTCAACCTGCAAAAGCACAGCAAACTGATTCGCAAGAATTTCTACCGCCTTTGTAAAAGCCTCTTCAGCTGTAATGCTGCCATCAGTAACAATTTCCAGAGTTATTTTTTCATAATCCGTCTTTTTTCCTACCCGCATATTATCAATGGTGTAATTGACTCTCTTAATGGGCGTATATATCGCGTCAACCGCTATTACTCCAATTTCTTTTTCATCTCTTTCCTGTTGTTCAACTGGAATATATCCCAGTCCGTTGTTTACTTCCGCTTCAATATCCAGCTCTCCTTTCGGATTGGTTATAGTCGCGATATGAGCATCCTTATTTATGATCTCAATATCAGAAGGACACTTGAACATACCTGCCGTAATGACTTTTTCTCCCTTAACTTTAAGGGATATTTTTACCGGTTCATCCTTATACGATTTGAGCCTGACTTGTTTCAAATTCAAGATTATTTGAATTACATCTTCAAGCACATTGGGAATCGTAGAAAATTCATGAGTTGCTCCCCTTATCTTCACTGACACAATGGCCGCTCCAGGAAGGGAAGACAAAAGCACTCTTCGCAAGGCGTTTCCTAAAGTCGCCCCATAACCGGGATGGCATCCTTCAATTTCAAACCTGCCTGTTTTTTCATCTAGACGTGTATACTTTGGTTTTTGAGGAATAGCTACGGATTGCATATTTTTTTCCCGCTCAACGGGATAAATTAATTATTAAAATGAATTTTATCGTGAATAATATTCAACCACTACCTGAGCATCTACATTAATGCCGGTGTCATTTCTTTCCGGAAGTTTTATGATTTTTCCCGCCAGGCTTTTCGCGTCAAAGCTGATCCAGTTCGGAAAATCTTTTTTATTTTTAATTGTCTGGTTGAGATTTTTGAAATAATTTTTTTCCGCTTTGTTCGAATTTATGGAAATAACTTTGCCTATTTTGACTTCAGAAGACGGAATGGTATTTTTTTTGCCGTCCACGCTTATTAATCCGTGATTTACCAATTGCCTCGCTTGCGCGCGCGAGCTGGCAAATCCCAGCCGATAAACAACATTATCCAGCCGCATCTCCAGGCGTGTCATTAAAAGATCGCCGGTAGCTCCGGGTTTGTTTTCTACTTCTTCAAAATGCTTGCGAAATTGTTTTTCTAAGACGCCGTAAATTCTCTTTATTTTTTGCTTGACCATAAGTTGCGTTCCGTATTCACTAAAATTTCTCGCGACTTTTTTCCCATGCACTCCCGGGGCATAGGCGCGCCTGACGATACCGCATTTTGGAGTAGCGCAGCGATCGCCTTTAAGAAAGAGTTTTTCACCCGCTCGTCTGCACTTTCTGCATTTTGCGTCTATTGATCTTGCCATAAAATTATACTCTCCTTGGTTTTTTTGGCCGGCATCCGTTATGAGGAATCGGCGTTTCGTCTTTTATTAATACCAGATCAAAACCATTATTCGCCAGCGCTCTGATTGACGCTTCCCGCCCGGAACCGACGCCTTTGACAAAAACTTCCAGTTCTTGAACTCCATATTTCTTGGCTTTTTCGCTGACATTGGCAACCACTTGCGTCGCCGCGTAGGGAGTGGCTTTTTTCGCGCCCTTGAAACCCAAAAGGCCGGAAGACGCCCAGCCCAAAACATTTCCATTCAGATCGGAAATATTGACCATGGTGTTGTTATAAGTGCACTTGATGCTGGCTTTGCCTTTCAGAATCTGCCGTTTTATTTTTTTCGTCTTTTTTTTCTTTTTTGTTTCATCCGATGCTTTTTCCGCTTCCAAAACCTCCGGCTCATTTGTCGTTTCTTCAACTTTTCCTTCAATTTTTTTTACTTCTTCCGCCATAATTATGTTTTTTCCGTCTTAACTCTGCCGCTTCCCATAGTTCTTCGAACATTCCCCCTGACCGTCCGGGTGTTAGTTTTGGTTCTTTGTCCCCTCACCGGAAGCCCTCTTTGGTGTCTTATCCCCCGATAACAGCCAATTTCTTTCAGCCGCTTAATGTTGGTGCGAACGGTATGTTTGAGTTCACCCTCTACTCTAATTTTTTTTTCGATGTAATCCCGAATTTTTTTCTGCTCTTCTTCTGAAAGATCTTTGGTTCTTTTTAGCTTGGATATCTTGAGCTCTTCCAAAATTTTGGAAGCCGTTGAAAGGCCTATGCCGTAAACATAGGTCAGAGAAATTTCTATTCTTTTTTCATCGGGAACATTAACTCCCGCGATTCTTAACATAAAATTACCCTTGTCTCTGTTTATGCTTCGGATTGGAACAAACAATAAACAGCTTGTTTTTTCTCTTAACAAGCTTGCATTTATCGCATATTTTCTTTACTGATGCTCTAACTTTCATGCTATTTTAATCTGTGAACTATTCTTCCCTTAGTTAGATCATACGGGCTCATTTCAACCAAAACCCTGTCTCCGGTAAGAAGGCGAATATAATTGACTCTCATTCTTCCTGATATATGGGCCAATATGATATGCCCATTGTCCAGTTTTATTTTGAAGGTAGTGTTCGGAAGAGTTTCCTCAACCACTCCTTCAACTTTTACTAACTCTTTGTCTTTCGACATAAAATAAAAAATAGACGGAGATTTCCCTTGGTTTTTATTCCCAAGGAGGCAAATCAATCCTAATTCGTGTTTCACAGCGAAATTCTTCCCTCTATTGAAATTTACTATTCAATTTTTAACTACTCGTGTATTTTATCAGCTATTTAATTATTGTCAAGTTTCATCTCAACCTGATTCCCATACGATGGAATGCGGCCCGAAATAAACGTCGGCCGGTAAGCCACTTCAACTCTTTCTATGTCCGAATAAGACTTTAAATAAGCCTCCAAATCCTGCTCGTTTTTCCCCAAAATTTCTTTCTTGATGCTTTCCAAATCCAGATTGGACATTATCTTTCCGGCCGCGTGAAGACGAATTGTCAGAGCGGAATTGGCAAAATCAGCGTCCGTTTTCCCGAGTTCAAAATTTATCGAATCGCTGATTATTTTTGAATCAGCGCCGGAGCTGTCAGCTAAAATATTTTTCAAAACTTCTCTTATGTCGTCTTCTTTAAAGCCGATGGCGCCGGCTGAAATTTTGACCGTTACCGAAAAATTGTCCGCGATCTCCCCGGCCGCGCTGGATATTTTATAGACCGGATTCGCAATATTAAATCCATCGTCCGGGACAATAAAACCCTGACCGGCTTGTTCTTTTATTTTTTGCTTTACCGCGACAGTGAGTTCGGATAATGTTTTTTCCTTGGCTGAACTTATATCGGCTTCGGTTATTGATCTTGCGGTTTCTGTTCCATTAGCTCCTCCACTCATTGCCTTGAAAGATTTGCCGTATATTTTTGAATATTTTTCATTGCCGCTGCCCTGAAAACCGGGAATCGTAAATTTAGACGGTTCAATATTAAACTCTTCTCCAGCTTCGTCTGCTACGACTTCTGCTTCAATTGCTCCCGGCTTTTCTTCCGCGCCAATTTTAGTTACGCCCGGAACTATGACCCCATTAGCTAGCCGGAAAAGTTTTCCACTTTCGCTAAGAAATCTCGTTGTGGCCACCAGCGGCTGGTTGGCCGAGCTGTATTCGTTGTAAATCGTTACTGTTCCGCGCGCCTTGTGATTAGAGGCGCCCTTCGTTCCAGTAGAATCAAAGTTTTTTGTGATCTCATCACTCAGGGAAATTGCTTTGGCGGGGATGGTTTTTTTCCCGAAATCTATGGAAGAAGCTCCGGCATCAGCTTTGACTTCCGCATCCAGACTTTTTAGTTTAGTTTTGACAAAAATCGTAACCGTGGCCTTTGGCAAAAATAGATAGCCAGCTGCCAGTAAAATAACTGCTGCTGCCACAAAACCGAAGATCGTAAAGAACCTGCGGGATTTTTGAGATAAACTTACATTTGCGTAAGCTGAATTGTCCTCTTTTTCACGGCTGGCTTTCTTCTCAGAAAAAAAGCGGCTACCTAATTGCTGGCCGGGAAGATTCGGCTTATCTTCATTTTGCAATTCTTTATTATCAAGCTGCTCCTGTTTGAATAATTTTTCTTCGCCTTGAACTTTTTTAATGGTTTTACTACGCCCCACGCCTGATCTAGTTTCAGAAAAATCCGCGCCTTTCTGTTTTATATCAATACTTCTTACCATATCCATGGCCAGCGTTCTTTCTGTTTCTTTTTTATCTGCGCCATGTTTTTGGTTTTTTAAAGAATCTTCTATGCCGGTAACCAATTCTCTGTTGATGAGTTTTTCCGCCCCAATCTCCTCCTCTTTTTTAATTTCAAAATTAACTTCCTTTTCTTTTACTTGACTCGCAGACTCTGAATCAAAAAAACCCGGAGATCCGATCGTTTCCAGCCGGCTCTTGAGTTTGTTTTTTGTTTCAAGATTGTATTCTTCGCGGTCATCTTTGAGGCTGGCCATTCCGGCTTGCTCCGCCATCAGCATTTCTTCGCCAGGAACATCATTGAGCTTTTGTTCAACCGCAATTCCGGTTTTTTCCACTAAAAGCCTTCCCAGTTTGTCTTGGGTGACAATTATGATTTCTTTGCTCAATTCATCCGCTTCCTTTTTTAGCAATTTCAAATTAATTATGCTCTGTATAAGCAAAGCTCTTTTAGGAACCACAATCACAACTTCCCTGGCGGCTGACTTTCGCAGCCTTTCAATGATGGAAGTTATTTCCTCGTCTATGTCTATGTAGAATGTTTGATGCAAAACTTTTTTATTATAAATTATTTTAAGCGAGAATATTTGAGCGACTATTTCTGTATCATTCTTACCGCCCGACGCAGTATTCCCGCCAGAACTTTTTCCTCTCCGGCCAGATCGAGCGCCAGATTAGCCAGTCCCATTGGAGTTATGTCCTGCGGATCCCTAAGCTCCCCTGTTTCGTCTATTATATTGATAACATCTCTCGGCTGCAAAAAGCTTACCTGGGGAGGCTTGGCAAAAGGCAGATTTTTTTTCCATTTTGGCGTCATAATGGCTTTTTTTATTCCGGGAAGGCCCGAGCCGCCTCCGCAAAGAAAAAATTTATGGGGCAGAAGATCTGTTTCGGAAAATTCCGATAATGACAATTCTATCCCGCTGACCAAAACATCGCAATCGTCAGAAAGAATTTCTTCTATCTTACGGCTCACATCCGCTCCAAGCTTGCCTTCTGAATATTTTATTTTCAAAATCTCCGCTTCCTCAAAACTTATTCCCAATTCCTGCGCCAGCCTTTTAGTAAATGCTCTTCCGCCAAGCGCGAACATTTTTGTTCCTTCCAGCCCGCCATTTCGGACTACCGCGATGTCAGTCGTTCCTCCGCCGATATCAATGAAAATAGCATTAAAATCTAAAACATCTTCTATGCCCATGGAACGAGCGACCGCGTAAGGTTCCGCGGCGATACTTAAAAGTTTCAGCCCCAATTCATCAGCTATCGTTTGGAGCGCTCCGAGATGGATCATCGGAGCATAAGCATTGAAAACTGAAATAGAAACATCGCGCCCTTGAAATCCGATCGGATTAGTCACGCGATAGCCGTCAATCCTGACATCTATGATCGCTGCGTTGATAAGCTTGACTTCTATTTCGCTGTGTCCGGTTTCCCAAGCTAATTGCTGGCGAATTCTTTCAAAAGCTTTCCACTGAACTTTTTGAATTATATTTTTAAGTTCCGGCAGATCAATTTTCATTTCCGGTTTTATTCTTTCATAATGAACCGTAGTAGTTGTTCCCTTGACCAGTTCGCCCGCAATACCAATTATAGTTTTTTCGACTTTTTTGGCCTTGGCCATGGATTTAGCCACATCAATAGCTTTTTTGCAATTTTCAATAACTCCGGTTATGTCAGAAACAGCGCCTTTTTGCATGTCCGTGAGCCTCTGCCTTGCCCGACCCACTCCCTTGATCACTCCATTTCCTGTTTCCTTGTCAATCTTAAAAACCAAAGCTTTGACGACTTCCGTTCCGATGTCCAAAGAAAGCATGTGGTCCGAAGACGCGCCGCTTCTGCCTAAAATTTTTCCAAAAATTCCCATGGATTAATTATGTTTTATGTATGTTTTCGTCTTAATTATAGAATAAATTGCCATTTATTCCAAAACCGCTTTTATTCTCCGCACTCCCGCGCTGGAGGCTTCTTCTTTGATTATTTTAAAGTGGCCAAGTTCGCCCGTGGATTTCACATGCGGTCCGCCGCAGATTTCCATGCTGAAAGCATGCCCTGAGCTTGTCGAAGGGTCTATCGTCGAATAGACACTGACTTTGTCGCCGTATTTGGCTTCAAAAACACCAAGCGCTCCTTGGGCTTTCGCAACTTCGGGTGTCATTTCCTCTCTTTTTATTTCTAAATTTTCTTTTATTTTTTCATTGACCAGATCTTCCACTTTTTTAATTTCTTCCGGCGTCATTTTTTCCGGATGGGAAAAGTCAAAACGCAATCTTTCAGCTGTTATATTAGAACCTTTTTGATAAACATGCTCGCCTAAAACTTGGCGGAGTGCAGCTTGTAAAAGATGAGTAGCAGTGTGAAGTTTCGCTGTTTGCTTACCGGCATCCGCCAGCCCGCCCTTAAACATTCCAGCCGACGCAGTGCGAGAAAGTTCTTGGTGTTTTAATAAGTCGCTCCTAAATCTTTCTAATAGCCTACGCTCATCGATTGGAATATTTCTATTCCTAGCCTCTTCTATTGTTATTTCCGGAGGAAATCCGTATGTTTGAAATAAATTAAAAATATTTTTATAGATATTTTCAGAAATAATTTTTTTATTTTCTTCCTCAACCTCATTATAAGTCCAAAAACTTCCATCCGCCTTTAGTCTTCGCGCAAAAACATCTATTTCAAAATGTTTTAGGCCCAAGTCGAGAGTGTTTCTGAATTTATCTTCCTCTTTTTCTATTTCATCAAAAATAAACTTTTCATTTTTTTCCAATTCTTCATAAACATCTTTAAACATTTCCACTACCACTTCCGCGATTTGTTTTGTAAAGTTATTTTCTATCCCTAGCGTTTTTCCGTAACGAATAGCTCGGCGGATTAGTCTCCGCAAAACATATCCTTGCCCGGTATTGCTTGGCGGGATTCCCAGATCATCTCCCATAATAAACGAGGCCGCTCGCAAATGATCCGCAATAACCCGCATGGCTCTTGTAATTTCCGCGGATTCTCCGTATTTTTTGCCCGAAATTTCTTCAATCTTAGCAATAATTGACTGGAATAATTCGGTTTTATAATTGTCATCCAGCCCGTTCACTACGGCCAATGTCCTTTCTAGACCCATTCCGGTATCCACATTTTGCTGCGAGAGTATTTCAAATTTTCCTTCCGCCGTTTTGTTGTATTGCATAAAAACATCGTTCCAGATTTCCACCCATTTCGGATGATCGGCCAAGTCTCCCGGATTTATTTTTTTCGGCGCTGCTTCTTCGCCCGCCCAATAGAACATTTCAGTATCCGGTCCGCAGGGTCCAGTGTTTCCCGCCGGCCCCCACCAGTTTTTGGCTTTGGGCAAATAGTCAATTCTTCCCTCCAGTTTTCCCTCGGAAACTTCAAGCCATATCTCGGCCGCTTCATCATCTCTTGGAGCGTCTTCATCTCCCGCAAAAACGGAGATGGCTAACCTTTTAGGATCCAAGCCAAGCCATTCCGGCGAAGTTAAAAATTCCCAGCTGAACGCTATGGCATCTTTTTTGAAATAATCGCCAAGCGACCAGTTACCGAGCATTTCAAAAAAAGTATGGTGCGTCGCGTCTCCAACTTCTTCAATGTCCCCGGTTCGCACGCTTTTCTGAACATCGGCCAGCCTTTTTCCCCCGGGGTGTTTTTCGCCCATTAGATACGGCACCAATGGATGCATGCCGGCTGTCGTGAAAAGCACTGAAGGATCGTTTTCGGGAATCAAAGAAGCCGAAGGGATAATCGTGTGTCCCTTGGATTTTCCTCCCAAGGCGGATCCGCCTTTGGCGGAAAAAAAATCTAAATATTTTTGGCGAAGCTCTTTGGCCGTCATGCTTTTTTATATTAGGCTGCTCTTTTTTTTCTTTCTAGATCAGCAGAAAACAATTTCATGCTTTTTTCAATTTCTCTATAATCACTATCCTCTAATTTAAAACTAAATTTCCCGTGTAAAAATTTCATCGCGTCTCTCATTTCCATTTCTCCTCTGTCCAGTTTTCTTTCTACATCGCGTATGGCAGCTACTTCGCCGCTGGCCAGCTTTATGTTTTTTTCTCGCGCAATGTTTTCAACTGTGGTTTTAAAATTTGAAGGCATATGTTTTTTACCCAGTTAAATTCCGCCTGGAGCGAACCAGCTTCGCTGGATTTAACGGGGTGAATTAATTATAAAACATTTAATTTTTTCTTCAGTTCTTTCATTTCAGCTTCGGCGCGCGAAATATCTTGCGCTAATCTGTTGAGCCGAGCCTCTCTTTCTTGAAGGCTGATTTTGATATGCGCTTCGTCGTTTTTCAGCTGCCGAATCTCCACTTCCAATTTTGCTTTCTCATTCACGCTTCGCCGCAGATCCGCTTCCTGCATAATCATCTCCCGTTGAATAGCACTTCGATGCCTGGCCCTATCTTTATCCTGATCGGCTGTTCCGCCGGAAGCATCATCGCTTTGAAAATTTTGATTGTTCATACGCTTATGTCGCTTTTCGTTTATTTAGAATATTCCAAACCGAAGATGGTTTTTGCTTTGTCGCGGAACTGTCCATTGCCGGAGAATTATTAGATATAGGAGCTCCGCTTGGCAATTTGGAAATTTTTCCAGCCGAACTTCCGGAACTGTCCAACTTTTCTTTTAACGCGCTTTTATCCGCTTCCGTATGCCTTCCCAATGCTTCAACTCCGCCGCCTTTCTGATAACTATGCGACTCCGAGATGTCCTTAAATCTTGCAAGATCTTTTCGGTCTATGCCCATTTCTTTTGCCATTCTGTGAGCTTGGTCTTTAGTGACATGGCCGTCTAATATCATTTTTTGCAATCCTTCATGCACCTCTTCTCTGGTTACTCCCCCTAATTGAGCTTTGTCTAAAATCTTTTGAAATTCCTGTCTGGCTCCGGTCCGGGTAAATCCAAGCTTTCCGCTCATTTCTCTTATATCTTTTCTGTCTATGGAACTATCCGAAATTTTTTTTCTGTTGACCACAGAACCGCTTGAAGATTTTTTATTAAATATCAATCCCATAATTTTTTAAAACATTACTTTATCCTCCCCCCGCCTAAAAGTTCTCCTTTTGAAGTGTAAAAAACCGCTGATTGACCGGGCGAAATTGCCCGCTGGGGCTTTAAAAATTTTACTAAATAATCCCTTCCCTCTGCCTTTATTATAGCAGAAACGGCTGAATTTCGGTATCGGGTTTTAACCATTATTTTAGATTTATTTGGGGGTTTTTTGCCAATCCAATTAACTTTTTCCACAGCTATTTCCGAGCGATATAGCGCCGGTTCTTTTTCATTGTTCGTCACGACAAGCGTGTTTTTTTTCAAATCTTTATCCACTACAAAATACGGACCATCCCCGCCAATATTAATTCCTCTTCTTTGTCCAATCGTATAAAGCGGAAGGCCGTCATGTTCGCCAACTATTTTTCCGCTGGTATTTATGATTTTTCCCTTTTTGAGTTTCAGATTCCGGCGCAAAAATCCTTCCGGATATTTTTCCGGCGTGAAGCAAAGCCCTTGGGAATCATCTTTATTGAAAACCGGTAGTTTTAATTTTTTCGCAATTTTTCTTATTTCCGATTTTTTATAATCGCCAATAGGAAACAAAATCCTGGCCAATTGCTTCTGGTTGAAATTATACAAGAAGTATGATTGATCTTTTTCCTTGTCCTTGCCTTGATATAGTTTATAAACAAATTTTTCTTTAACTTTTGACTTTTGCTTCCGGGCATAATGACCAGAGGCTATGAAGTCCGCTTTCATTGCGAGCATTTTTTTGAAAAGCGCGTTGAATTTTATGCTTTCATTGCAGACTACGCACGGATTAGGCGTCCGCCCGTTTTTATATTCCTCTAAAAAATAATCCACCACTTCTTTTTTGAATTCTTTTTCCACATTGGCCGTGTAAAGTGGAATGCTCAAAATCCTGCAGACTTTCCTAGCGTCTTCCTGGGCCTCCAGCGAACAACATTTGTTTTCTACTAGAGAATTTTGCGCCGGCTCTTTCCAAAAATGCATAAAAATTCCCACGACATCATAGCCCTGTTTTTTTAATAAAGCAGCGGCCACAGAAGAATCCACACCGCTTGACATGCCAACAATTACTCGTTTTTTCTTATTTTTATTCATGCGCTACTTTTCCTCAATCAACTTCCTTACTTCATCTAAATTTATTTGCAGTTTTTTTCTTTGAGGCTTGAATTTTTTGGGAGCAATGTGGGACATTTGCGCCAAGCTCATGGCTTTTTCCCTTGAAGGATAAGCGACAACTTCGGACGATTTTTCCGCAGTATACTTTTGAGTAAGATCATTTCTGGAATCATGCCGGTGCTGATTTTCTTCCCTTGGTTTTTGTTTTTGCACTTGCTCATTTCTCGCTCTTGCCAATGTTCGCTGATAATCTTTGAGACACTCTCTGCAAAAAGCGGGACGCGCCGGATCTGGTTTGAACGGAACAGTTATCGGCTGTTCGCAAGTAGCACAAACGGTTTCATACGCTTCTTTCTCTTTTTCTTCTTCTTTTTTTTCAATTCTAGGTGCATCAGCTTGGACCGTAATTACCGGAGTTGTAACTATTGGCACCGAAATTACCTGCGCCGGAACTGGAATCGCCTTGTTCACTGAAGTAACTGCTGGACGATCGTCAGTTTTTATTGCTACTCTTGGTTTTACCACGACCTCTGACAAGCTTTCTTTTGTAGTATTCGGCACTGACTTATTTATGACGATTCCGCTCCAGCGCTCAATTTTTTCTTCTATTTCGTCTTTGCTTTTTCCATATCTTTCTCGGGAGTTTCTTATGATTTTTTCTTCATTTTCTTCCGTATCGCTTAGATCCGGAGGCGGCAAAGTAGTTGCTGAAAAAGCATCCCCGGCTATGCCGTCTATCATCAATTTCAGATAGATGTTGTATTTGGTAAGATTAACCAAATCGTTAATCATAAAAACCGGCTCAAATTCTTTTTCCAAAAACTCCGCGTCCTCCGCCCCGACTCTAAAGGCTATCATCGTCCCCACATTTCCAAAAACCGCGTCTCTAACGGTCGTGTTGTTGTCAAAAATAAGCTGGCTGATGTATTGATGAGCCAAAGTCAGATTGAGCCGGTATTTTCTGGCCTCCGATAAAATATTGGCGAAAGATTCGGTTACGAAATTTTGAAGTTCGTCCACATACAGATAAAAATCTTTTCTTTGCTCCATGGGGATTTCCACCCGTCCCATAGCCGCCAGCTGGATTTTCGTGACAATCATGCCTCCCAAAAGCCGCATGGCGTCCTCCCCAATTTTTCCTTTGGAGACATTCACAATCAAGATTTTTTGATTGTCCATAATATCCCGCATATCAATCGTGGATTTAGGCTGTCCGACAATGTGCCGAATAAGCGAAGAAGAAAGAAATTGCCCGACTTTGTTTTGAATGGCCGCCACCGCCTCTTTTCTGAACCGGTCTTCCCATTTGTCAAATTCATTTATCCAAAACGATTTTACCACTGGATCTTTTATCATCGGATACACTCTTTTCCGGTAATCTTTGTCCGACATCATACGATTCACTCCCAGCATCGTAGAACCGGGGTAATCCAGAAGTGCCAAAATAGTATTATTGAGAATATATTCCATTCTGGCGCTCCAGACATCCGGCCATAATTTTTTAAAGACCCCCATCATTCCGGAAGCTACTAAATTCTTTTTTTGTTCCTCGACCGCCTCCAAGATATTAAAGGCAATTGGAAATTCCGTATCCGCCGCGTTGAAATAAACCACATCGTTTATCCGATGGCTGGGCACGGCTTTCAAGAGTTTTTCAGCCGATTCCCCGTGCGGATCAACATAGCAAACTCCCTCGCCGTTCCGGATATCCTGAATGGCCATATTTTCCAGAAGATTTGTTTTTCCCATGCCGGTTTTTCCGACAACATACATGTGGCGCGTTCGGTCTTCGCGCTTGATGCCGAATATCCTCTCCTGATTTCTGAAATTAGTTTTTGCGAAAAAAGTAATTTTTTGCATATTTTATGATTCTCGAAGTTATTGCACGGGTAAATTCGGAGGAGCCACACCCTTTTTTGAATCTACCCTAACTACCGCCGGAGTTTTTACCCCCATATCAGGGAAATGCCAAACCGTCGCCAGCTCTGAAGTGGAAAAAACGAATTTTTTTCCCGCCATGTCCCGGTCCTTGTATCTTTTATAAATTTTTCTTTTTCTCATTTGCAGCCTTTGATCAACAGCAACATAATTAGCATATGTCTTGCTTTCATTGCTTGGTTTGAGATTATTTAAATTTAGATCATTAAATTGCCGCAATGCCCCAAAGAAAGCTGATACAAAAGATTTATTAAACCCTTCTTTTTTCCCGACATACAGCACTCTCATTTTTATTCTATAAGCATTCTTTCCCAGATTTTCTTCCACTGCTTTCAATTGCTCCTTTTCTCCTGGAGTCAGCCGAAATTCCAGAGGCGCTTGTTCCTTCTTTTCCGCTTTGGCAAATTCAACCGGCCCGAGCAGCGCGTTCAGTAAATTTGAAAATACATCTGTTATGTCTTGAAGAAGCCCTCCGCTTTCATCGCTTATTCTTCCGGCTAGTTTTTGAACTAATTTCATTTCGTCATCTCTCCATTTTTCCGCCAAGGGCCGGGTAACTATCTGAAGCCATATATTTTGGCCGGGCGGCAAAGTTCCCATTAGTTCCACAAACGCTGCTATCGGATCAATCATGGTTCCGGTTATGGATTCCTCAAATTTGTCGTAAGTTTTGATTGGATATGGATCCGGCATAGCCAGCTCAATATCTGATCCCCATAAGTCCCAGTCCTTGTTTGGAATAACTTTTGGGAAATTTTTTGCATAGTCCTCCGCCTCTAAAACTTGCGCGTCCGGATATTGAGAATATATTTGAGCTTCCACCAGATTTCTGAATTTTGTCTGGGTGCGAATGTAAAAATGAACTTCTCCTCCCAAGCCTACCAACTCAAAACTGAAAGTATCCGTAAACATGCCTTTTAAAAATTCTTCCTTAGCGGTAAAGCTGACCACTACGCCGACCAAACCGTGATAAATTGATTCCATGGGCTTCGGTCCTCTTTCTAAATCTTTCGGCGGTATTACTTCTAATATTGTCCATTCAAGCGATTTTATCCAGTCTTTTTGGATAGAATCCATCCAAAGCAGTTTGAATAAATAGTAAAAGGCCACTGGAAAAATAATCCACCAATACTGGTAAAACATTTGCCCAATGGCCTTATAGATACTGATCAATTCTTGCGCGTTGTTCATTTTTTAAATTTCCTCCGCCCGAGCGGAGAATTTTTGGCGTTGCAAAAAATTTTTATATTTTTTTGTTTTATAATTTATACTGGGATTTTATTTCAGAATTCCTAACTTCTTTTCATTGAATACAAATTGTTCTGTTTGGCGAAAAATTTATCGTTATTTAAGTTAATTAGAATTGTGGTTTTCTTGACTTGCCTGACCTTTGAAACTTCTTCCACAACTTCCTCTTTGCTCAAAGATTTTCTGCTTTTTTTGAAAATTTTCTCCAGCACATCCTTGATTGTTCCTTTGGCATATCCCCACTCTTTTAAGGCGTAAATTCCCCGGCCTATCAAAACAAAGTGATCGTTTTTTATCAGTTCGTTGTGCACCGTCTGAACATGCGCTTTCTTTTTACTAAACCCGTATTCATCTATGAATCTGGCAATCTCGGTAAAGTGCAGTGGCTTATTTTTTTCTTTTAGCACCGCGTATATTCTTTCGCGCGTTCCTTTGGGATTAATCTGCATCCAGTGAGACATGCCCCATTTTTGAAACTTATTTTTCTCAATTTTACTTGAAATACCAAGGTAGTCTAAAAATTCTTGCTTGGAAAATTTTTCTTTCGCGTGCTCTGCTTTTTTTACCATTTCTTCACTTGAAAGAAGCTTGCTTTCTTTTTTCAAAAAATCTTCCGCTGTTGCAATTGACTTTTTGGCGTTTTCAATTACTTCACTGTTTAAAAACCAGGATTTTTTGATCTCTTTTTCTTCAGTTATTTTGATCTTTTCAGAACACTCGCAAAACATTATCAAGGAATTCGCTTCCCGATAATCGCCGTGGCTTAACTTTTCAACTATTTCCGTTTCTTTTATTATACCACTATTTTCCCCGATTGTAAAAATAATTTTCTCTTCCGCCTGCTTGAAGGCAGGATCGTTCTTTTTTTGTGAAACCTTTTTGAGCGCGTCTATCATAATTTGGCGCACTCTTTCTCTGGTTATCCCGTAATCCAGGCCTATTTTTTCCAAGGTTTGCGGCTTTTCCTGAATCAGCCCAAACCTTTTTTTCATTATTTCTTGCGATCTTTCCGGCAAATCGGAAAGCAGCGCGTTAATAACGGCAAAAAAGCTCGGATTGTTTTCCCGATCAAGCGCCTCAGACTGGATTTTATTAGATTGATATGCTTTTTCCATGTTTTGTGCTTCAAATTGACTCCATTTTTAGGTCAAATCATATTAGCACATATGAGATATTTTTGTCAAGAGTTGGACAATATTTTCAATTATGTTTTACTTATAGTAGCTATGGTTTAATAAAATTTGTGTTTTATTAGATTTTATTAAATACACGGGGGGAGGTTGCCATGAAAGAATTTATCGAGTTCCGGGGCACATTAACAACTAAAGAATTCATAGAATTTAGCAAAGAATCGAAAAGAATACAGGCCGATGTTACGCACATGATGCGCGTCTGCGAAGGCTCGTCGTTTCCGATGGCTATGCCGAAGCAAAGAAATATGCTACAGAAATTCATTGAAATTTTCCGATAATTAAATTACCGAGGAGGCTCCCATGAGAAAGCCATTATTTTTTAGCGCTAACGAAACGGTACTTAGAGCTTCGGTGGCTCGTGAAACTCCCGGCACAACTGCTGATGACCGACCCGTTGCAATTTTGCACCCGGAAATTTTCGAGGATTCCGTTGTAAAGCCCACGCCCCTGACATCCGAAACGCTTCAACCTCCATCTCTTCCGGATCAAGCAAGACCTAAAATGCTCCGGAGAAAATTACAGGTGCCCAGATGACTTATACGGGACATCAATTACTTCTATCAACGAAAAGATTGGTAGAAAAATTCTGTTTGAATACAAAACACCCCTTGCGGATGCCGCGAGGGGTGGATTTTTTTATCAAATATCAATTCCCGATGGGATTTTGGAATTTTACAATCCGTACTTTGCCTTATTGGCGTTGTGTTCAGCTAAATTTTTTGCAAAAATTGTCTGACCGGTTTCCGGATCGCTTAAGAAATAATTAAACCGGGAATCCTCCGGATAGATCGCCGCCTGAATAGCCGAGAGTCCTGGATTGGAAATCGACCCGGGCGGAAGGCCCCGATTAAGATAAGTATTGTAGAGAGATTTAATTTGCGTATCAGCCACGGAGTATTGCTTTTTATTTGTTCCCAATATGAAAGAAAGAGTGGCGCAACTTTGCAGAGCTTGCCCGTTTTTAATCCGCTCCCAAAATATGCCACTGACAATTTTCCGGTCCTCATTGCTTCTCACTTCCCGCTCAACGATGCTGGCCATGGTAATGATATCCGCGATTGCTTTTTTTTGGTTTTTTATAGCCTCTCTGGTTTCCGAAGTTAATTTACCGTTAAAATTATCAAGCATCTTCAAAATTATTTTTTCTGTGCTGGTGTTTTTCGCAAAAAAATATGTGTCCGGAAAAAGATAGCCTTCCAGGTTTTTTTTTCCTTTCAAAAATTCGAATTTACCTGTTATATCCAGGCTGGGATTTTTTACTATTTCTAAAAATCCCGCACCGTCAAATCCATTGGCCGTCAGTCGGTCAGCCATCTTCTTGCTTTCCCAGCCCTCCGGAAAAGTTATCTTGGCGTATCCAGGCAAGATATTTTCTTCTTGAGTTATGCGAAGAGCTATTTCCGGTATAGACATATTGCCATTCAATTCATATTTCCCCGGCAAGATTTTGTTAAGAAGACCATGAGACCTCAAATAAAAATAAAAAAATGATTGTCCCGATATCAACCCTTCTTCGCTAAGTTTAGATGAAATTTGAGCATTCCCCTCTCCCTTTGTTATTTCAAAGACTTTATCTTCTTTAAACTCTCCGCGCGAATAATAAACCTGATGGCGAAAATAAAAAAGCCCGCTCATGGCAAGAGCGGCCAGAACCGCGATTGTTATTATGATTGGCTTCCTCATTCTTTTGTGATCAGCGGAACGAACATAAATCCCGGGTGTTCTTCTTCATAGTAATCCTGCTCGCCTTTCCTTTCTATATAAACTATGCTATTTTTCACGGGTAAAACCATTTTTCCTCCGATTTTTAGTTGCTCCTTGAGGGGTTCCGGAATATTTTGAGAGGCGGCCGAAACCAGAATTCGGTCATATGGCGCCTCTTTTAGAAATCCCCGACCTCCATCTGTCAGGTAAAATTCAGCAGTTCCTTTTTTTACAAAACCATACTTATCAACATTCTCTTTTCCCTGCTCCAGAAGTTCTTTTATTCGCTCCAGAGCTATTACCTTTCCTTTTTCGCCAGCTATTTCTGAAAGGATGGCGGTTGTCCAGCCGGAGCCTGCTCCAACATCCAGAATTTTTTGTCCCGCCTCGGGCTGGAGCAACTCCATCATAAACGCCACGGTTCGCGGTTGGGAAATTGTCTGTCCGTATCCAATCGGAAGAGGAATGTCTATGTCGGCTTGCGTTTCCATACCCATCGGAACAAATTCAAGCCGGCTTATTTTAAAAAAGGCATTTATAACTTGGTCTGACTTTAGGTATCCGTTTTTTATCAAATTATTCGCTAATCCGCTCATAGGCACAAAAGGCTAGACTGGAAATTACTCTCCCATAACCTGAACGATAACTTCCCGCGTCCGGGCGCCGTCCATTTCCGCTAAAAATATGCATTGCCTTTCCGTTAAGATCATTTTTCCTTTTTCAATTGGCAGAGTTTCGCTGACGCCTCCCACCAGCATACTTTTGCAATGGGAATGCCCGTTGCTTCTGCCGTCCGAAGTTCTTCCTCGGCTTATTTCAAACAAGTCATGCGCGTAATTATTGGTTACCGGAACCACCCGGTATAAAACTTTCATGAAATCCTGAAGAAGCATTGGCTCATTGTGATTGACCACGATTGACGCGGTCGTATGCGGAGCATAAACCAGAACCTGTCCTTCTCTTACTCCTGAATTACTAATTATTTCCGCGACCTTGTCTGTTATATTTATGAATTCGATCTGGCTTGTGCTTTTTATTTCTATTTTTTTGTTGTATATTTTCATATTTTTATTTTTTAAAAACGCCTGCGACTTTTTTTACGACTTGCTTGTCCAGCGCTTCTGGCACAATCTTATCACGCGTCGGTTTTTTTATCAAACTAGCAATAGCCCGCGCCGCCTCCAGTTTGTGCGTGTCCGTAATTTTTTTTATGTTGTTATCCAAAACACCCCGAAAAACACCAGGAAATGCCAGAACATTGTTAAGCTGATTAGGATAATCCGACCGGCCGGTCGCGATCACGGCCGCGCCGCCTTTTTTAGCCTCCTCGGGCAGGATTTCGGGAATTGGATTGGCCATGGAAAAAATAATCGGATTTTTATTCATGGTAGCTACATCGTCCTTTTTCAGCAGATTCGGCGCCGAAACTCCGATAAAAACATCCGCGCCGCGGAGCGCGTCCCTCAACATTCCGCGGATATCGCGCGGATTCGTAATATGGGCGATTTCGTCTTTGGCCCAATTCATTCCGACTTTTCTTTCTTTGTGGATTATTCCCGTGCTGTCAACTAAAATCAAATCGCAGGCCCCGGACTTTTTTAGCAATTTAGTGATCGCGATTCCGGCCGCGCCGGCGCCACTGATAACGATTTTTATTTTTTTGATTTTTTTTTCCACGACCTTGAGCGCGTTTAGGAGCCCGGCCAAAACGACAATGGCTGTTCCATGCTGGTCATCGTGAAAAACGGGAATGTCTAATTCTTTTTTGAGCCTTTCTTCTATTTCAAAACATCGAGGGGCCGAAATATCTTCAAGGTTTATTCCGCCGAAAGTCGGTGCCAGATATTTTATAGTTTTGATTATCTCTTCCGTATCTTGCGTGGCCAGCACAATGGGAATCGCGTCCACGCCGGCCAACTCTTTAAACAACAAAGCTTTCCCTTCCATGACTGGCAGCGCCGCTTCCGGACCGATGTTGCCCAATCCCAAAACGGCCGATCCGTCTGAAACGACCGCCACGGTATTTTTTCTGATGGTATATTTGAACGAAAGTTTTTTATTTTTTGCGATAGCTTTCGAAACTTCCGCCACGCCGGGAGTATAAAGAACCGGAAAGTTTTTCCGGGTTAGTTTCTGCTTGCTCTTAATTTCAATTTTTCCTCCAATTTTTTTGGAGAGCTGGATAGGATCCATAAAGATTACTTTTTTATAATTTCAATTTCCGATAAACGCTTCCGGCGGCGACGGCGCCTTCGGCCACAGCCGTTATGATCTGACGGAATTTGTTGGAACCGGTTGTCACATCCCCGGCCGCGTAAACTCCTTTCACATTTGTTACTTGTGTCTGGTCAACGATTATGTAGTCGTGTTCATCGGTTGCGACGCCTAGCTCGTGCGCCAGCGCCACTCCGGGAGACGATCCGATTTCTATAAAAACTCCCTGAACCGGCAATTCTTTTTTTTCTTCGTTTATTTCGTAAGCTATTCCAGATACTTTTTCTGTTCCCAAAATATGCGTTATCTTGGAACACTCAATCATTTCTATTTTGGAATTTTTCTTTATTTTATCCATCCAGGCCGGCTCCAAAATAAGCCCTCCGGAAACAAACATCATATAAACTTTGGCTGCGAATTCCGATAAATGAATAGCCGCGGTAGCCGCCGAATCGCCTCCGCCGATGACCGCCACGGTTCGCCCCCGGAAAAACATAGCGTCGCAAGTGGCGCAAAACGATACTCCTTTTCCAACCAGCTCGTCTTCGCCGGGAATATTCAATTTTCTCGGTTTCATACCAAGAGACAAAATCAAGCTTTTGGACTGGAATTCTTTTCCGACTTCCGTGTAAATTTTAAAAGTCTCGCCGTTTTTTTCCACCTTATTAACCATACCTGAAATTATTTCTCCGCCCAGACTTTCAGATTGCTTGCGAAATTTTTCCATAAGCTCGCGCCCGGAAATCTTTTCAAATCCTGCGTAATTTTCAATTTCCCAAGCTTCGGTAACCTGTCCTCCGATTTCGCTTCCGATTACCAAGTGATCCAGTTTGTAGCGGGAAGCATAAATGGAAGCGCCCAGCCCTGCGGGTCCAGCGCCGATGATTATTAGATCATAAATTTTTTCTGTCATATTTTTTATTTGTTATTAATCATTTTCTGCGCTTGATTGACAATGTCCATCATTTTTGCTGAATCATAGCCTTGTATTGTTTCCGCTGCACCTTTATTTTCATTCAAAAGTTCCAGATACGGATTCAGATAATTCCCAAGGAGTGACGGCAGATAAATAGCTCCGATTATAAGTGGAGCCACGATCAGCAAAAAGTAAATGGCACTCAAAATATTTTGAATCGTCACATAGCGATTGACTCTTTTTGACATGTGATGGATTTCCTTTGTCAGCCTTATGTTTTCCTGAAGCAGGTTTTCCAAACTATTTTGTTCTGAAAATTTTTCTTCTTCCGCCATAAAATAAGACTATATATTATTTAGCGCTCCCTTGAGAACATCTTTGCTCTGCACCCCCGTGAATTCTTTCATGACTTGTCCCCCTTTAAAAATCTTGAGCGACGGGATGGACATAATTGCATACTTTCCGGCAGTGTCGGGATTTTCGTCCACATTTAGCTTTCCAATTTTGACCCCATCTTTTATTTCTCCAGCTAATTCGTCAATGACGGGTCCCATAATTTTGCACGGCCCGCACCAGGGCGCCCAAAAATCAACCAGCACGGGCTTGTCGCTTTTTAAAACTTCCTGTTCAAAATTTTGATCGGTAAATTCCATCGACATATTTTAATTCTTCAGTAACTTAAAAATTAAATTATAACCAATTATATATCAAATACCCTCCGATGAAAAGCATCACTCCGGCCGCTATCGCGTGAAGCAGACGCAGGTTTTTCTGCCGCCAGGCTTCCATTTTTCCCATGCGGGCTGATCCGAAATACATGGCCAGCGTAATGATTATCATCGGTAAAACAAAAATAAAATTATACAAAATAAGAAGCGGCAGAGTTTTTCCCATATTAGTTTTCTCCGCCAAAAGCCCTAGGATTACTATATACGGACCGCTTGAACAAGGAACTAGAAACAAACTCACGACAAAGCCCGCCCCCAAAGCGCCTAAGGGACTCGTCACTTTTTTGATGATTTCCTGCATTTTAGGCCGCCAGGAGAGCGGGACTTCCATAATGAAAACCTTGCCATACCAAAATACATCCTTGAGATTGGCGAGACCAATAATGACGGAAAGTATTCCAACGCCAAGCGAAATGAATTTTGGCAATCCAAAAGTAGAAATAGCCCTGTAAAACCCAAGGCCCATCAAAAGATACGAACTGAATATCGCCAGAGAAAACGCCAGCCCTGACATGAGTGCCCTGTTTTTTCCTTTGGCTGCCATGACCGTGGCTAAAAGAAGAATTAGAACTGCCAGCGCGCACGGATTGCTGGCATCCACAAACGCGGCGCCTATCAACAAGGGAATGGGAACGGAAAGCTTTGTTTCTTTTTTCGGCTGGATAATATTACTTTTTTCTTGCAGAGATTTTTTGACAGACTCTGGAGTTGGAAATTCCGCAGCGCTGGCCATTTTAATTTCAGTTTTAAAATTACTGATTATCGGCTGATCGCCGACAAGCATTTTATCTTCAAAAAAAACTACCGGCCACCCCCTGTTTTCCGATCTGACTTCAAATACGTCAAAAAATTCATTTAGTGTTTTGAGGTTTTCCGCATTGGCCGTATCCAGTTTTTTAATTTCGTAATCATTGTAAAAATTATTGGCCGTGAAATACTGATCAACTTTGTAGCAATGGACGCAGGTTTCGGAAAAAAAATAAAGAGCCCTCTTCTTTTCCTGGCTAAAAGAACTAAGCGGTAAAGATAAAAAAAGTAGAATTATTAAGACTGTTTTTTTCATAACTCGTTCTTTAAATCCAAATTTCAAAATCCAAATGTCAAATAAAATTCAAAATTCAAATTTTAAAAATTTTGTCATTTGAACTTGATTTGAAATTTGAGCTTTGAAATTGGAATTCCGTATTTACTCTCCAAATCTCCTTCCCCTTCTCGCATAATCTTTCAATGCTTCTTCAAATTCCTTTTCTCCGAAATCCGGAAAGTTTTTCTCAGAAAAGTAAAGCTGGGAGTCGGCCGTGTCCCACATCATAAAACCGGCGCTGTTATGGGGTTCTCCGCCGGTGCGGATCAGATAGTCAACCGCGGGAATGTCTTTCGTCATGAGATTTTCCTTGATCATTTCCGCCGTTACTTTCATGCTTTTTCCGCACTGATCAATTATTTTTTGCACGGCCTGAAGCATATCGTCATCGCCCTCGTAAGCCAGCATAAAATTCAAAATTCTCTTTTTGAAGTGCTGCGTTTTTTCAATTCCATCTTTCAGAATATTTTTCAAGGAATCAGGAAATTGCTCCTCCCAACGGCCAAAAATATTTATCCGAACTTCGTTTTCGTAAATTTCCTTGCCTTCAATCAATTTCTTGAAATATCTTTCATATATATCCAAAAGCGCCAGCTTCTCTTTCATTGGTCGCTTGGTCAGATTGTCCCTGGATGATCCCCAAAATGTCAGACACTTTATTCCCTTATCAGAAGCGAAGCGGATCAGATTTTCAACATTTTTCGCTCCCGCTTCGTGTCCCTCTTCCGGCTGGAGACCCTTGGCTCTCGCCCACCGGCGGTTTCCGTCCGGAATAATGGCAATGTGATTGGGAATATTATTTTCAGTCATAAATAAATTTTAACTTAAAAAGCCGGAATAATCAATCCGCGCTTTCAAACTGGCAATTACACGGCCCTTTGGATAATATAGTCCGCCACTCCCAGCAAAAAATCTACGGCTTCTTTTTTTATTTTTACTTTTAGACCTGGATTGATAAGCGCCCCCTTTCCCTTTTCAATAAATTTCCGGGATAATTTTTTAGCATAATCCAGAGAGCCTGTTTCAACAATAACTTTTCTGAAGCTTTCCAGGTCTTTCAGGGTCAGGTCTTTTTTTCCAAGCGTGTTGTTGAGTATCATTTTTTGTTCTGAATTCGCTTTTTCATAAGCCTTGATCACTAGAATCGTTTGCTTGCCTTGCCGAACATCTGACCCGACCGGTTTTCCCATTTTTTCTTCGTTTCCGAAAATTCCCAAGATGTCGTCCTGAATCTGGAAAGCAATTCCGACCGGAATGGAATATTCGCTTAAAGCTTCCAAAAACTTTTCTGGAGCTCCGGCTAATGTCGCTCCAAGATGGAGCGGACCCTCCACGGTATATTTTGCCGTTTTATTTTTATACATCCGCATGATTTCTTCCTCGCTGGCGCGGCCCATATTTTCAATATAGACATCCTCTGTTTCACCAATTATTGTCAGGGATACTATTTTTTGCAGTTTTATCAGTGCTTTGATGATAAGTTTGGGAGGAAAATCCGACTCAAACAAAACTTGATTGCCAAGAGCGGCCATCATATCGCCGACTATAATTCCCATGGAATTTCCAAAATGCTCCGGGTTTTTATTTCTTAAAAATCTCCGCCCTATTTTTTCATAGTGCGTATGGATTGTCGTGACTCCGTGGCGCAAAGCATCTTGGTCAATTATATCGTCATGGATCAGAAGAAAGATATGAATCAGTTCTATGCTGACGCTGGCTTTGAGTATTTTTTCAAAATCTTTTCCGCCTGCCGCCAGATAGCCTTGACACATAAAAATGGCTCGGGCTCTTTTTCCGCCCGACATCACAATTTTTCTGACATGCTTCAAAGCATTAGTAACATTTTTATCAATTTTTTCCGTTTCCCCAATGACTTTTACGAAATACTTTTCAATTTCCGGATCTATTTTCTTTTTTAGGTCAACCAAGGTTTTTTGAACATCCACAAGGTTAATAAAATTATTTAGCAAAGTACCGAGTACGGGAATCGAACCCGTGTTACAAGAATGAGAATCTTGTGTCCTGGACCACTAGACGAACTCGGCATGCTTTGGCAGGCGGGGAACCTGGCGTCCTGGACCAGACTAGACGAACGCGGCATAAAAATTTGGCATAATGCTATTTTACATAAATCGGAGGAAAAATCAAAGCCGAGCTTTGGTAATTCTTAAAGCTTGGATTTAGAAAAAAATTTTATTTAATAATCTCAATCTTCCCCAGCCGGTAAAGATTTTCAACTTCGCCGGCCGCCAAAACTCTGTCGTAAAACCGCACTTCGTCTATTTTTCCGTCAAAGTATCCCGAACCAACCCGGCCGATGTCCGCGGCCGATCCGTTTACGCCGGTCGTGTCGGTAATGGTTACCAGGTGCCAATCGGAATTTATGGCAAAACCAACAACGCCGTCAACATAAATTATGGTTGTTCCCGGAAAACTGGTAGCCAAAATTTGGCTGGATCCGTTGATTTCTATCTGATCTGTTCCGTCAAAGTCCATAATTTTTCGGCTGGTGGTATCGTCGGCTTTCATCCAAAATGAAATTGTTTTGATTCCGCTTCCGACCGCACCCAGACTGATATGACTGCTCGTTCCATCAAAATCCATAGCCTGCCCGTTTTTTCCGATGGCCGGAACCGCGCCGGAAATCGTTCCATTGTGCGATCCGCCCCGATCGTAAGCCGTGTTGGTCGACATAACGACATCAGGACCGTCAAACGACCACATGCCGACCAGATTGTTGGTTTTCCGCCCGGTCTGCGACGCGTTGATAGTAGTCTTACTTCCCGGAGAAGCGTCCGGCGAGTTGAGCGTGGTTGAAAAATATCTTAATCCGGCGTCCGACAAAATCGGAGAGGTGGAGTTGTCAACGGCGGTTGCGAATTTTAATTTATAATAAAAATTGCTCGCGCCTTTCCAGTTGAGAGGAAATAAATCCAAAGAAGTATCAGCGGTCAGGTGATCGCCGGACGACAATGAATCCCAGCCCCAAAGCGTTCCGGAAGAATTATACCAACTGATTCCGTCCTGGGAAAATTGAGCGGAAACGGTTGTTCCATAGGGCAATGAGAGATTATAACCAAACCGCTCGCTACCGATAAAATTTGCTCCGCTCCCGGCTAAAAGATCGGTGGAAACAAATGAACCTTGGGCGTAATATGTGCTTCCGCTCAATGGAGGCACCGGTGTGCCGTCATAATCAACTTGAACCCCGCTGATCGCGGCCGTCAGAGCATTATCAATCACCGTTCCCAGCTTAATTTTGTAAAATAAGCTGCCGCCGCTCCAGTTGAGGCCGCTCAAATCAATGTTAGTTGTTCCATTGGAAATGTTATCCCACCCGTCCTCCGTCCCGCCGGAATTATAATAATTCACATTATCCTGGGAAAATTTGACGCTGGCCGTGGTGCCGGCCGGAATGTCCGCCGTTACCTGAAAACCGTTGATGGCCGTCACATCCGCACCGGAAAGCAAGTTGGTGGATTTTAAAATACCTTGGTCGTAGTAAGTGGTTCCGGAAATCGGGGGAACGGCCGTGCCGTCATAGTCTATGAGAACCTGGCTGACGGCAGGAGTCGCGGCAACATTGGTTGTTTCCAGTTTGAGTTTGTAAAATAAAAGTCCGCCCGTCCAGCTCAATGAACTCAAACTAATATTAGTCGTGCCGTTGGTTATGCTGTCCCATCCGCCTTCCGTTCCGCTGGAGTTGTAATAATTCACTTTGTCCTGGGAAAATTTGACGCTGGCGCTTGTGCCTGACGGAAGACTGGCCGTTGTTTGAAAACTATTAATCGCGGTTACGGTCGCGCCGGACAGCATGTTTTTTGATTCCAAAATTCCCTGCGCGTAATAGTCGGCACGAGCCGCGGAAGCGAACGAAAAAAATATCAAAACCGCGAAAAACGCCATTACTAAAGCTTTCCTAAAGCTAAGCTTTAGGAAACTAGGATTGATTTTGGATGTCTGTATCTGATTCATTGATTTTGTGTTATAATATTTAGGTGATAATCCGGAACTCTGCATCGGGTTAGATTTCGCCAAAGAATCCGTCCAAAAGCGGATTTTTTGTTTTTTTGAGCCGATTTTTGTACTCTTTTTAATTGACATATCGCATGTATTTAAAAATTTGAAAATCCTTCCATCTACCCCCCCGATCTTTTCGCCCATTTCAACCAGCCGCCGACTTCACGGCCGATCGGGAGGAGATAATTTTCCTCAAGATGCACGAACTGGCCGACCGAAAGCAGCTGGATTTCCTGACTCATCCTGATCCGCATTTTCAATCTGTCAAAAATCGCGCTCAATTCGGAAATTTTCGGCTCTTTTCGGTCATTGGGAAGCGTGTTCGCTTCAATTGTCAAATCCAGGCACCGCCAGGAAAGTTCCAGAATTTCCCCGCCCAGCGAATACTTGTGCTCTTTCGGAAAATTTTTTACCGTCCGGTATAATATTTTTATCAACTGATAAATTTTGTGATAAACTGGCAATTGGCTGTTTTTCATATTGGTTTTTACCGGGCGTGCTTGAAATGTCCCGCGTATGAATGAGCCATGGACAGCAGCGACTTGAGACTCGTTTCGCGCAGACCAATAGCGATGGGATAAAGCTTATTCCGGTATCTTTTTACCACCTTTCTCCGGACAAAAATCCGGTCCGGTTTCAAAAAATAGCCGAGAAAATCAATTCCGCGCCCGATCGGCTGGATGCGGCACTTTTTGAAATTAAGTTCCAGCCTCAAATTTTTTCTTAGAAATTCATCGATGGCGTCTCTCAAAAATTTCAATCTTTCGGCGCTCTTTTCAAGGATTACGAAATCATCCACATAGCGGACATAGCGCCGGCATTTGAGCGTCCTCTTTGCGAATTGATCAAGCCCGTCAAGATATAAATTTCCGAAAAATTGCGAACTGTAATTTCCGATTGGCAGTCCCTTTTCTCCTTTTTGATGAAAAAGCGATTTGTGAGGCGGGATTTTGGCCAGAAGCCTTGCGTCGCCTCTGGTCACATAATTTTCACTGCATTTATGAAAGATGATGGTTCGGGAGAGCCAAAGTATTTCCTCAAGTTTTTGAAAATTCATTCCCGGTCTGGCTGATTTTTGATTGCATATTTTTTCCAGTTTCGTTTTCAAAATTGAATATAAAACATTATGATCAATTGACATAAAAAATCCCTTGATATCCAGCTGCCCGTAATGAACCCCCGCACCCACGGGCTTACCTGCCTCGCTGGCAGTCAGACGCGCGGAAGTATTGCGGGTGTGGGGGTAAAAATCTTTTCTTTGGAAACTTTTCATACTTTTATAAAGACGCCTGACCGCTAAATGCGTTCCCTTTTTCGGCCGGCAGGCGTGGGAATCATAAATGAAACGCGGTTCAAAAATGGGCAGCAGTTCGCCTACAAGCAGATGATGGACGACGCGATCGCGGAAATCGGCGGCAAAAATTTCCCGAAGGCTCGGCTCTTTCACGGCAAAACAGATGGAACGGCCGGGGCGGTATTTTCTCGTTTTCAGCTCCTCCAAAAGACGGCGCAAGTTGTTCTCAAAATCAATTTCAAACTTCAGCGCGTTTATGGTCTTTCTTTTGTTCTTTCGGCATTCCAGATAAGCCCGGTATAGGTTTTTGTAGGTGAAAATAGACATTATGATTGTTTTTATGGCAAAAGCATAGTATACCCATCTCCCTGACGCAACGCACATAGTTGTTGTTGGTCTTATTGTTGTTGTTCGCGTTGCCATTCGAAAAGTTGATGTTCCTGGCATTGGTAGTGGAGTTCTCGGTATCCGACCAATAGTTGTCGGAGGCGAAATATCTTTGCGCTGATCATCCGGCATTTCCCCCGGTCTTCTCCGGAGGCGTGATCTCAAAGGAGAAAACGCCTTTTGCAGAGACTTACTCCACTTTGCAATTTGAAAATGAAGTGGCAAAGATCGTGGTAGGTAAACTGCGCGCTCCTTCCGGCGCTGTATTCATACGAATATCAACTGCCGAAAGTTCGGGCCATAAAAAATTTTCAAATTACCGAATTGCCAAATTTCCAAATCCTACCATCCCCTGACGCAACGCACATAGGTGCTGTAGGTCTTATCGTCCTTGTCCGCGCCGCCACCCGAAAAGTAGATGTCCCTGGCATTGGTAGTGGAGTACTCGGTATCCGACCAATAGTTGCCGGAGGCGAAGGTGCCGAACGAGGCGCGGTTGGTATACATGCATTGGAGTTCGCTATTGGTCGGCAGGCGAGCACCGATGGATTTGCAATAATCGCGAGCCGGATAGTTGAGAAAATTTACCGTGTTGTCCGCCACCAGATTGTCGCCGTCTTGCCCTCCGTCAGTTCCGCATTCCGGCATATCGCAATTCGTGTTGGCTGTTTTCCATTGCTTCGTGGTCGGCGCGTCGGAGCGCGCCACGATGATGTAGGCGCCGTCGCCGAGCGTGTCGGTGCAGGTCGTGTTGAGCGAGCAGAACCAGGTGCCGTCGTCGCAGGCGCGTTCGGTCAGCTTGACCTCTCCCGCTCCGGTATCCACCGTAACATTCCAGGTGCTCGCCACTCGCGCCGCGTCAATGAACGAATCAATGAACTGCTGGGCATGAGTCAAAAGATACCCGCCGCCGACGCCGGCAATGACGACCAATGCCACAATCGCGATTTTCCTAAAACCGAGTTTTAGGAAACTGAATGGATTTTTCATATGTTTTTGTTAGCTTAAAAATAAAAAAACTTTCCGACATAATCGGAAAGCTGAAAACAAACTTAAACAGGCGCTGCTTGAGCTAGAATTTAAGGACAGGCACGAGAGAGAGAGAGAGAGAGAGAGAGAGAGAGAGAGTAGTTCATAATTTTATTTAACAAGGTGGATTTTGGCTGTTTTTTCTACTGTTTATTTATATTATACCCTGCCAATATCTTTAGGACAACTTCTGGTTTTCTGCCTTTTTCAAAAGCTTCCTTACTTCTCGATCAAAATCAGAAATACAATTTTTATCCCGCACTTTTCTGAATTTTTCAAACTCATCCATAGCCAATTTTTGAGCCGCTTTATGGCTTATACTTCCGGCATTTGTCAGCAACTTCTTCTCGCTTAATTTTTTAACTCCCAATGAAGTTTTTGTGAATAACTATGCTTTCTAAAAAAGGGGCTCTAAATTCTGGAACTTACAGATATCCGTCACTTTTTGATAGAAATTCCGTTCGCTAGAACGAATATCACGAATTCGCTGTAAAAGTTCTTCAAAGTAACGCGCTCTATCGCCGCCCCGGTTTAGACGCTCATCATCCAAAACAAATCCTTTAACAATATATTCTCTTATTTTTTGCGTAGCCCAAGTACGGAATTGCGTGCCTCGCGAGGAGTTTACCCGATATCCAACAGATATAATCGCATCAAGATTATACAGCTTGACCGAGCGATTTACCGTTCTAGCTCCCTCTTTTTGAACTACCGAGGATTCCTCGGAGGTTCGATTTTCTTCCAATTCTTTGTCTAAATAAATACTTTTCAAATGCAGCGCCACATTATCAATACTGCAATTAAAAAGCTTGGCCATCTGTTTGCAAGAAAGCCAAACGGTTTCATTTTCCAGCATTACCTCAATTTTCGCTTTGCCGTCTTCGGTCTTATAAATAATAATCTTATCGCTTTCCTTTTTCATAGATTGCTAATAGCAAAAGGGGCACAAAACATTTCTATCTTTACTTATCAAGGCTTTTTTCATGATGTTATTATACTGAAAAAAGCTGAATAGAGCAACTTTTCCAAAAACCGGATTTTGCTAACAAATCTAAAAATCTAAAACCGGGTTTTAGAAAAAATGTATTTTATTAAACCGGCTTGAATGGCTTCGCTTTCCACTCTGGACTTTGCCGACAAAGGATCGCCTCGGCTTTTTGAGGTTCAGCCATAATTTCTTCAACCGCTTTTTCCATCCGGATTCCCTGCGAACCCTTGATCAGGACTAAATCTCCTTCCTTTATAATTTCCTGGAGTTTCTTTCCCGCCGCCTCGGGATTATCAAACGAAAAAATATTTTCTTCACTGAAGTTATGTTTTTTCAATTCTTCCACCGCGAATTTCATTCGTTCGCCGACCGCCAAAAATACATCGCCTTTTATTTCTAAAAACTTTCTGCCGATATTTCGATGGCCTTTTTCAGTTTCTTCTCCCAGTTCCAGCATATCGCCCAGCGCCGCGATCTTCCGCGGAGATTTTCCGCCGGAGGCGGATCCGCCTTGGGCGGATATGTTTCCCTGAACTTCCAGTGCCGCCGCCGTGGAAGTTGGCGAAGCATTGTAGGTATCGTCGATTATAAATGAATTTTTTATTCCTTTCATCAAATTTAACCTTCCGGGAGGAGGCGAGAAATTATTGAGAAGCGCCGAAGCTTCCACTAAGTTCAAGCCAAATTCCAATCCCGTGGAAACCGCTATTAAAGCCGAATATATCTGATGTTTGGCTAAAACATTATTGAGACGGACCGGCAAACTTGTGCCTTTGTAATTTAATTTAAAACTTATCCCGGCTATCTTATGCCCCTCGGAATAGTTGAAAAAAACATCAGTTGCCCGCATATCGGCAGATTCGGAAAATCCCAAAGTGATCGCGCGGCATTTTAATTGATCTTTGAACTTCGCAATATATTCATTATCCATGTTGATTATGGCCAGTGCGTTTTCCGGAAGATCATTGACCAAAGACATTTTTTCTTTTGCCACGCCTTCCAAATTTTTGAAAAACTCTATGTGGCTCCAGGAAACATCGGTCACTATCCCAATATTGGGTTTTGCAAAATTTGTGAGATATTTTATATCGCCCGGGCGATCGGCTCCCATTTCCAAAATAAGTATCTCGGGATATTCAATTGGAAATATTATGACAATCAATCCCTTCAAAAAAACTTTGAGCCACCCAAAAAACGAATTTTTACCCGACTCCGCGCCGACTATGGTAAGCGGCAAGCCGATTTCGTTATTATAGTTTTTCTCGCTTTTCCTGACACGAAACTTGCCGGCTAAAACTGAAAAGATGGCCTCCTTGGCGGAAGTCTTTCCAACTGAACCGGTAATGCCGACTATTCGCGGATTATATTTTTTCAAAACCAGATACGCCATCAAACGCAAGGCTGATTTTAAAAAATATATTTTTTTAGGTTCTGTTTTTTTCATTTTTTTCTCTAGTTTCTAATTTTTCCTGACTCTCTCCGCCTGCTCCCCGACTTTCGGTTGCAGGAGCATTGCGGGCCGATTCCTCTTTCTTTAGGAAATTTTCTTTCAAAGTATGCGTCTGGTTGAATCTATCTAAATCAGCCTGGGAATATTGTTCGGTCGGTTCTATATTATAATACTCTAGCAAAAATTTCATAATTTCTCCAAAGGTTGGCGCAGCGCTGGACTCCGCCCATTGCACCTCTTTTGGATTGTCTATTTTGACAAGAATAGTGAACTTCGGATTATTAAGTGGCGCGAATCCGGCAAAAGATCCTATGGTTTTCCCTTCCTCATATCCGCGCGCGTCCGAGCTCGCCACTTGGGCCGTTCCGGTTTTTCCGCCCACGAGATACCCCGGGACATCGGCTCTTTTTCCATGTCCTTTAACTACCACATTTCGCAGAAGTTCAGAAACTTGCAGAGCGGACTTTTCAGATATAACCCTTCTGATTTCCACTGGCGCTATGCTTTCTTCGCTCCCGTCAGGATTGATTATTTTGTCAACAATCTGCGGCTTCACTAAAACTCCTCCATTAGCAATCGCGTTATAAGCCGTTATCAATTGGATGGGCGTAATGGCAATTCCTTGTCCAAAGGCTGCCGTAAAAAATTGAATGTCACTTTTTAAGTTCTTGAGATTTACAATATTTCCGTCGGATTCGTTGGCAAGATCTATTCCGGTTAGTTCTCCAAATCCGAACCTTTCAACATAATCGTAAAAATTTTTGTTTCCTATTAATTTTTCCACGAAAATCGCCCCGGTATTAAGCGATTTTTCCAAGACCCCGGACATTGTCTGGACGCCATAAGCTTTGAGATCTGAATTTTTTATCGTGTATCCCGCTTCTTTGACCGCGCCGGAATCAACATAAGTGGTTTCGGGACTTATTTTGCCGCTGTCCAGTCCCGCTGCCATCGTAATCGTTTTGAAAACCGACCCGGACTCGTAAGCGTCTTCCACGGCCGCGTCTTTATAGATTTCCATATTTTCAACTTGCGAATAGTTGTTTGGATCGAATGTCGGATAATTCGCCAGAGCCAGTATTTTTCCTGTCGCGACTTCCATTATTATAAGCGATCCTCCGTCCGCCCGATATTTTTCTACGGAGCCTTTGAGAATTTTTTCCGCTTCATATTGAATGATGTGGTCAATCGTCAAAACCAGATTGCTACCGTTCTTCGCTTCCCTGATTGTTCTTTCTCCGACTGCGATCCATCTCCCTCCCGAATCCCGGCTTTGAAAAATATCCCCCTCCTCGCCTTTTAAAATTTTTTCATAGTATGCTTCCAATCCATACCTCCCTTTGAGGCTGTCGCCGCTCCAGCCTACAAACCCGAGCGCCTGCGAAGCCAGCTCGCCTAAAGGATAGTAGCGATAATTTTCATCTGATAAATGCACGCCCTCTAAATCAGCTTCGTTTATTTTCTGTATTTCTTCATCGCTCAAACGATGCTTTAGAACTTCGTACATATCCTCGGGATTGTCCAGTTTTTCCTTAAGTTCATTTTTGTCTATTTGCAAAATTGGAGCCAGCCCCCCGGCAACTTCTTCAGGATTCTCAATTTCTCTCGGCACGGCGTAGGCTATTTTAGTTTCTTTATTTACCGCCGCCGGATATGGTCCGTCTTTATCTTCTAAAAATATTTCTCCTCTTTCCGGAACCAATTTTTTAAAAATAGTGTGCTGGTCCTGGGCGAGAGTTCGGTAATAAGCACCGGAAACCATCTGGAGAAAATACAGCCGAAAGACCGCGATAAAAACAACGATGAAAATAAAAAAAACCAGTCCGTATAATCTCCCGTTGGATGGGCTGGTTTTTTTAAAATCCGCAAATTTGCTTGCCCGCATCGCTCGGCGAACCGTTGCGGACGGGCCCGCTGAAAAATTTCTGTTCATGCCTTTTTAACATTAGCTCATTTCATCGCTACCGGACCGGGCAATTCTAAGTAAGAAATATCTAAGGGAGTGACCGGATCAAGATTCTCCGTTGCTTTTTCAATATTATACATTGATTTGAGCTCCGCTTCTTTGATCTTCAGCCGGCCGGCCTCTTTTTCCGAGTCTTGAATTCTGCTTTCTACTTCTTTCAGTTCATAGCCTTTGGTCGCAATGGAATTGACTTGATAAAGATAAAGTGCGCCGGATAAAAATGCCAGAACTGCCAAAGTTATTCCAATAAGTGTGAGGCTTGATTGGCCGTTTTGTCGCGCCTCCGCTTTCTTTTTTCTAACACAAAAAACATTTGTAAGGGCCAGTTTTTTCTCCGCCCGCGAACGGTTATATGCCCCCTTATTCCAGAAACCGGAATTTTGAATTACCAGAGTTCTTGACATTTATTTTCAGTCCCCCTGAAACTAAATTGTTTTTTTATTTTTATGCCACTCTCTCACATATTCGTAGCTTCGCGCTTCTAGCTCTCGGATTATTCCCAACTTCCGAAGCGCCGGGAATTATCGGTTTTTTATTGATTATTTTTACCCTGGCCTTGTTCCCGCACCGGCACTCGGGAAAGTCTCTTGGACAAATGCATCCCCTTGCATTTTCCCTGAATATATTTTTAACAATTCTGTCTTCTAGCGAATGGAACGATATTATTCCCAGCCTTCCTCCTGGCTTCAGCGCATCTATGGCCTGCGGAATAAATTTTTCCAGATTTTCTAATTCTTTATTGACTTCGATTCTTAGCGCTTGGAATGTCCTGGTGGCCGGAGAAATTTTCCCGTGTTTATATTTTTCCGGCACCGCGCTGTCTATTATTTTTACCAGCTCCAGTGTAGTTTCTATTTTTTTATTTTTTCCATACTCAACTATTTTTCTTGCAATGTTTTTTGCAAATCGCTCTTCTCCGTAATTTTTTATTATTCTTTCTAAATCCTTTTGGCTGTAATTATTAACTATGTTTTTAGCTGTGACCTCAATAGTTTTATCAAGCCTCATATCCAGCGAGGCATCTTTTTGGAAACTTAATCCTCGCTCCGGATCTTCCATCTGGTCCGACGAATATCCGAGGTCAGCTAAAATAGCATCCACGGAAATTAGCCCCAGACCCCCTAAAATATTTTCTAAATTGGCGAAATTGTCTTTTACAAAAAAATTACCCTCTTCTGATTTCCCGCTCCCAAGCTTTGAGCTGAATTTATTTATTGCCTCTGCATCAACATCAATCGCTATCAACTTTCCATCCGCACCAATTCTTTCCAATATTGCGCTGCTGTGCCCGCCTCCCCCCAAAGTGGCGTCCACAACAACTGCCCCAAGTTTTAAATTAAGTCCGTCGATAGATTCTTTCAGCAATACCGGTTTATGAATACTCATCTTGAATTAATAAACTCCTAACTTTCCAAGTTGTTCCGCGATTTCGTCCGTATTTTTTTCCGCGCCTTTTTTGTATTCCTTCCACTTTTTCTCGTCCCAGATCTCCAAGCGGTTATAAAGTCCGGCAATAATTACTTCTTTCTTGAGTCCGGCGTATTCTTTCAAGTAGTCTGGAATTAAAACTCTTCCCTGCTTGTCCACTTCAACATCCGTGGCTCCGGCTAGCATGATGCGGATAAAACTTCTGGTAGCGGATTCTCCGACCGGCATTGTTCCTAACTTTCCAGCCAACTTTTCCCAAACTTTCATCGGATAAATGAAAAGGCACTTGTCCAATCCGCGCGTCACGACAACTTTGTTTTTTAGTTCGCCGCGAAACTTTGACGGAACTGCCAATCTTTTTTTAGGATCTATGGAATGCTGATATTCTCCGATGAACATAAAAGACGCGAGAAAGTTTGATTTGTTAATTTACCACTTTCCCCCACTTATTTGCAACTTGGCTCTATTTTACTCCACTATTCAATACTTCGTCAACACTTTTTTAAAATATCAAAAAACAGCCAGTTTTGGGCTGTTTTTTAAATTCCAGTCACAAGTTATCCCCAGCTCGATATTTTATTACACCAATATTTTATATATGGCAATTCCGGCCGCCACAGAAACATTCAATGATTCTTTTTGTCCGCGCATTGGAATGGAAATGACTGATGAACATTTTTTTAGAATATTCTCGGATAGTCCATCGACTTCATTGCCCAAGATCAGCGCTAAGGGAAAAGATGGTTTGAATTTTTTTATATTTACGGCATTTGCCGCCTGCTCCAGAGCTGCGACATTTATTTTATTTTTTTTGAATTTTCCAAGAAGCGCGCTTATTTTTTCATTTTTTTCCCAGGGAATATTTTTTTCCGCGCCCAGCGCCGTTTTTTCAATCATTTTTTCGGCCTGGGTTTTATAGATTTTCTGTTTATCATAGGGCGCCGGAGTATAGCCACATAAATATATTTTTTTCACTCCCGCTCCATCGGCAGTGCGAAAAATCGCGCCGACATTATAGGCACTGCGGATATTGTGTAAAACTAAAAAAAGTTCTTTTGCCATTACTTAGCGCGATTTTTTTTCGCCTTTTTCAAAACAATTTCCCGAATCTTAAAAACGCTCTTTCCTGAAACTTTCATTTTTGGTTTCTTTTTTATTTCCCTTCTTTCCGCCTTGAGTTTTTTTTGCTTCATAGGATTACTTTTTAATTTTAATATTACGGCAAAAATATTTTTTGCACAAATAAAAAAAGTCCCGGGTGGCAACTTCGCCTCCCGGGATAAACAACCTCCTTCGCTTATTTTTCAGCAGTTTCTTTTTTACGTTTCCTGGCCAGTGCATAATATATGCCACCTGTTAACGCTGCTGCGCCGGCAAGCTTGAAAAACATTCGAGACGCGCTGCCGGATTTTCCCAATGGCTGATTAACGGTTACCAGTCTTACTCCTTTTTTCATTTCCTCCACCGCTGAATCATCGCGAGATGCCCATTCGAGGTAATCTTTCCACGCCTGAATCGTTTCCTTTATTAATTCCTGATTATTCATAAAATCTTGGAAAACTTCACGACTTCCTGATTCGTATGCCGAAACAAAACGATGAAGCACAAAAAGCGCCTTTTCTCTTTTATTTGGCATCGCTCCCTCCTCCAACTCAAAGATGCCGATCACCGGTTGTTTACCAAATTGACAAGGTACTTTATTTAAAATAGAACTATTTAAATATCTTCGTCCATTCTCTTTTCTTTCTTTTTTTCCAGTCGCCTTTGTGATAAATATAACTGGCGATTAGCGGCAGAACGGAAGTAGCTTCGGCATAAACCATCTGTTCGTAAGTCGTATCCACTTTCCCCCAGGAACTGGCCTCTTTCAAAGTTGAACTGGAACAGGCGCCGTCGCGCACATCGGCCACGGTTATTTGAATGGCATATTTATGCATCGGCACTTCGACGCCGAGGCATTCCGCGCAGACTACCGTGTCTTGAGCGAAATTTTTCGGCACGCCTCCGCCGATCATAAAAAGTCCCGAGGTCGGCGCTTTCATTTTGATCTGCGTCAGCTCATAAAAATCCTTGACGCTGTCAATTGAGATAGCGGGTTTTCCTTTGCGCGCGGCTTGGTGCATTACCAGGCCGAAACCGGCCGAGCTGTCGGAAAAGGCCGGACAAAAGATCGGCACATTATTTTCATAAGCGACTTGAACCAAAGAATCTTTTTTCCTGGAATGCTTGACCAGATATTTTCCCATTTCTTTTATAAACTCCCGCGAAGAATACGGACGAGGTTCTAATCCGTCAGCAATTTTTTTTATCGCTTTGTCGCAAGCCTGCAATTCTTCTTCGTCAATATAGGTGTCATAAATCCGATCAATGTAATTTTTGCGAAGCATATTGTCGTCAATATATGGCGTTCCTTTGTAATGTTTGAATCCTAAAGCTTCAAAAAAATCCATATCCACAATAGACGCGCCGGTCGCCACGATAACATCAACCATTTTATTTTTAACCATATCCACATAAACCTGCATGCATCCGCCCGCGCTGGTCGAGCCGGCTAAAGTTAAAATATTCGTGCAAGCCTTGTCCTTTACCATCATATTCAAAATTTCAGCCGCCCGCGCCGTATCGCGTGAAGTAAAGGACATGTCCTTCATGGCTTCAATTATTTTGGTGGAATTTATAGATTTTATGTCTATGTGCTTAACGGTGTCTTTTAGAAGTTTCTTTTTGCTCATTATATTCAAATTATTTATTAAACTTATAGCTTAATAATTTATAGATTAATTTAGCTGCTAAAAAATTGGATGATTTCTCCTGCTTATTTGGACAAAGTTCCACTACATCAAAACCGACAATTTCTCTCTTTTTATTTACTTCTTTCAGAAATTCCAAAACTTCATACCAGCCCATTCCTCCCGGCTCCGGGGTTCCCGTTGAGGGCAAAATTCCGGGATCAAAAACATCCAAATCAATTGTAATATACACTTTGGAAGTCATTTGCGCAATGGCTTTATTCTGCCATTTTTTCTGCGTTCTGATTTTTTCAGCAAAAAATAATCTCTTTGGATCTATGCACTTTTTTTCTGCAGCGTCAAGACTTCTTACTCCGACTTGAACAATGGAACATAATTCCTTAGCCCTGGTCATAACATCTTTGGCTCTGGCCATCACGCAGGCATGGCTACATTTGGAGCCTAGATATTCATCACGCATATCTAAATGAGCATCCAGCTGTAATATAGTTAAATCGGAATAATTTTCTGCGTGGGCATTGATCGCGCCAATGCTAACCGAATGTTCTCCGCCCAGAAGCACGGTGAATTTTTCATTTTTAATATGATTTGAAATTACTTTTTCAACCGCGGTTACCATTTTTTCAGGAGTTGATTTTTCTTTTACCGGCTTATCAGTAAAAATTCCCTGCCTGAAAACTTCCGAGTCCGTTTCAATGTCATAAAGTTCCATATTAGCCGAAGCTTCAATTATAGCCTCCGGCCCCTTGTCCGCTCCTTTTACCCAGGTGCTGGTTCCGTCATAAGGCACCGGCACCACGACAATTTTTGCCGATTTCACTTCAGAATTTTCTTTCGGCAAATCGCCGAAATTGGTTTTCTTTTTCATTAATTTATTTAAATAAATAAAAATTTAAGCTGGTCGGGGTGCGGAGGGTCGAACTCCGACTACAAGACCCCCAGCCTTGCGTACTACCGCTATACTACACCCCGATATATTTACCCTCCCTAGGCGGGCTACAGCCCGTTTAAGTAAATCAAGCATAAAACAAAAACCAGCCTTTTTCAAGGCTGGAATTTTCAGACTTCTTTATTTCAATCTCTTCTCCACTTCCCCCCAATTTATATTCTTCATAAACGCGTCGATGTAGGAAACGCGGTCTTTGCCGTAATCCACAAAGTATGCGTGTTCAAAAATATCCAGATTGAGAATTAAATTTAGTCCAGCTGGATGCCCCGCATCATGCTCATTGACCCAGAAGTTTATGAGTTTCCCGCTCATTGGATCCTGATAAAGTATCGTCCAGCCGATACCGCGCATTTTAGCCGTCGCGATGAAATCGCTTTCCCATGCGTCATAGCTCCCGAAGTTTTTTTCCAGCGCTTTGTATAAATTTCCGGCTTTATCAATTTCTACTCCGCCTGAGGCGGATCCGCCGAGACCTCCGAAGTAAAATTCGTGAAGGCGCATCCCGTTAAATTCCCAGCCCAACCGCCTTTTGAGTTCGGCGTATTGCGGCGAATCTTTATCCGCTTTTTCCAGCATCTCCAAAAGCTTGTTAGTGTTATTCACATAACCTTCATACAAGGCGAAGTGAATATCCAGCGCTTTGTCACTGAAACCTTCTATGCCTTTTAGTTTTGAATAATCATTTTTTGCGTAGCTCATAGATTTATTTATGTGTATTAGTTTGATAATAAGATATTACAATGGGATTTTGTCCTTATTTCAGACTTTTGGAACATATTGCAAGATTAAATGTATTATTGTATAATTGGATTGTGAAATAAAAACAAACCAACTCAAAATAAAAATGGGTGAAGAAAAAGACAAAAACAACGCTGCGCCTAACAGCAAGCCTGACAATAATTCTGAAAAAATCCAGTCGCTTCGCGAAATGATTTATTCGGCTGAAAAAACTCTCCAGGGCGCAAAAGCTATGCTTCTTCAGTTGGAAGGCAAGAAAAAAGTCGGAAGAAGAAAAAAGATGTCTGAAGAAGAGGAGGACGGCAAAGTAATTGAAGGAACTTTTGACGGACAGATTATGATCGGCACGGACGGCAAGCAATATCCGGTCCCGGCCAACTACGCTTCAAAGTCAAAACTTGTTGAGGGGGATTTATTAAAACTGACGATAACGGCAGATGGCTCTTTTATTTACAAACAAATCGGCCCGGCCGAACGAAAGCGCCTCATTGGATCGGTCAATCAGGACGCGGACGGAAATTATTTCATAACGGCCGACGGCAAGCCCTATCGCGTACTCCTCGCTTCTATCACATATTTCAAAGTTGATCCGGGAGATGAAGTGACACTGGTTGTTCCGCGGGATATAAATTCAGATTGGGGATCAATTGAAAATGTGATTCAAAAAGGAAATGCGGCCGCGTTAGTTTCCGAAAAACCGGAAGAGGAAACTGAAGAAAAAGAAGAAATATCAAAAGCATCAATCATTGACGAGTGGGCGCCGGATTTTGAAGAATTAAAAAAGGAGCTTAATAAATCTGAAGAATAAAAGATATGGAACAAAATGGAGTCATCCAAAACGGAAGTGCCTGGCAAAGATTTCCAATCATAAAACAGCTTGCAAAGTTTGTAGTTGTGGGAGGAGTTAATACCGGCATTGATTTCCTGGTGTTAAATGTTGAAATGGCATTAACCCACATAACTTCAGGGCCAGCCATGTTTGTTCTCAATTCTGTTTCTTTTTCCGTAGCTACTGTCAACAGCTACCTGATGAACAAATATTGGACATTTGAAGATAAAGAAAAACAGAAAGAGGGAGCGAAATTTTCCCAATTCCTGGCGGTAAGCATCGTAGGCATCTCACTTAATGGATTGGTAGTTTATCTGATAACAACTTTCATTCCTCCAGTCGGTGGATTCAGCCCTCAACTATGGGCCAATGTCGCTAAATTAGCCGCTACCGGCATTTCCCTGGTTTGGAATTTCATCGGTTATAAGTTCTGGGTTTTTAAAAAGTAAGCTTTTTGTAAATTGAAACTCTCCTTTTCGGGGAGTTTTTTTAGTGCTATACTATTCTTGAACAAGGGGTACTCAAAAGGTACTCTTAAATTAATTAAAAATATTATGTCCGCAACACTATATCGCAAGTATCGACCCAAAAATTTTTCCGAAGTCATCGGCCAGAAGCATATTATTCAGACTCTTTCTAATGCCGTGAAAAATAATCGCGTGGGACAAGCTTATCTTTTTACCGGACCGCGCGGAACCGGAAAAACTTCTGTCGCCCGAATCCTGGCCAAGACAATTAACTGTGAGAAAATAAAAAACGCTATCACTTGCGAAAAATGTTCCTCCTGCCAAATGATAAATGATGGCAAGTCTTTGGACATTATTGAAATTGACGCGGCTTCGCATACGGGCGTGGATAATATTCGCGAACTTCGCGAAACAATAAATTTTCCTCCGACCGCGCTGAAATACAAAGTCTACATTATAGACGAAGTGCATATGCTTTCCACCGGCGCTTTCAATGCGCTTTTGAAAACCCTGGAGGAGCCGCCCGCTCATGTCGTTTTCATTTTAGCCACGACCGAAATTCATAAAGTTCCGGAGACGATTATTTCCCGCTGCCAGAGATTTGATTTCGCGCGCCTTCCCCTGCAAAACATAATTGAAAAATTGTCTCTAATCGCGCAATTGGAAAAAGTAAAAATAGACAAGGACTCTCTTGAGATGATCGCTATCGCGGCTGAAGGCGGAATGCGCGATGCCGAATCAATGATGGCGCAAATTATCGCGCTGGAAGACAAAAACATTACCCGAAAAGAAGTGGAAGAAATCTTGGGCACGACCGACCGGAAGTTTGCTTATGAAATGGCGGATATGATTATTGAAAATAAAACGGAAAAAGCCATAGAAAAAATAAATTCTCTTTTAGTTGACGGCTATGACCTCGCGGTTTTTAATAAATCGCTCATAAATTATCTGCGGCAACTAATGCTTCTCAAGATCAGTCCGACATTAAAATCATATTTTACATATGAACTGACCGGCGAACAGCTGGAAAAAATGGTAGAACAATCCAAGAAAGTTGAAATGCCAAAAATTATCTCCACTATTAATTTATTTTTGGACGCACAAGGAAAAATTTTATCCTTTATGCTTCCCCAGTTGCCGCTGGAGATTGCGATAATAAAAGCGACGCTTTCATTTCCAGCAGAAATGAAAGAAATACCAAATCCCAAATACCAAATCCCAAATAAAATTCAAAATTCAAAATTCCAAAATGTTATTAGCAAACCGCAAGATAATAAATCAACTATACTAGATACCAAAAAAGCTGATGAACCTCAAGCTAGCCCAGCAATAAATGAGACAACTAATTTAACTATCGAAACAATTCAAGAAAAGTGGAATCAATTTTTGGACGAAATAAAACCTCTTAATCATTCCCTGAAAGCGTTGCTTTCCAATTGCCAGGTTTCTGGCGTCAACGGACAGGAAGTTCTGCTCTGCACTTCTTATGATTTTTATAAAGAAAGGCTAAATGACGCGAATAATAAATTGAAAATGGAGGGAGTGCTCGGAAAACTCCTCGGCCAAAAAGTAATCCTTCGGACCGTAACCAACAAAGAAGCTGGACTTTCTAACCAGCAACCAACGACCGACAACCAACAATCAGACAAAAAAAATTCCCTTCTCCAATCGGCTTTGGAGATTTTGGGAGGAAAGGTTGTTGAGGAATAGGAAAATTTTTCGAATTTAAAAAGAGCGCGCGGCTCTTTTTTGTTACGCTTGTGGGACAAAGTCGGATCTGGAGTTGATTTTTGTCCAAAAATCAGGCAAAATGGAATTAAGGCTTTTTAGCCGGTTATTTTGAAATTGGGGAGTAGCAAAAATCTAAATATTCCGAGGTCGTCTAATGGTAGGACGACAGGTTTTGGTCCTGTTAATTGGGGTTCGAGTCCCTACCTCGGAACATATGCACTTTGTTTACATAATCAAAAGCAAGACTCATGCGACGAGATATATCGGTAGCACAGACAACATACCCAAAAGATTGCAGGAGCATAATAATAAGAAATGTAGATACACAAGCGGTAGAATACCTTGGAATCTGTTTTATCAAGAAAAGTATGAAACTAGAGCCGAGGCAATGCAGCGTGAAAAATTTTTAAAATCCGGACAAGGAAGAAAATGGCTAGATGAAAAGTTAAAATAAATTTGTAGGTTCTGCGCCAAAGGCGCACTCGCCTTTGGCGAGGAATCCCTCCTCCCCAACCAGATTTTAAACCCTTTTTCGGGTTTTTATTTTTGCGCCTAATTTATATTGGATTCAATTTATGAAAAAGTTTGACATTTGGCCTTCTTTGTAATATCTTTACTTACTGTTCGTTTACAAAAACCTTGGAGGTAATCCGAACCATGGCGATAATCGTTGATAAGTATGAGCTGATTTTTTCTGTTCCAAATTTAGTTAGGGTAAGTGAAAAGATTTACCTTAAAGTCCTTGGGGAAGTAAGGACTAAGATTGGCAAGAACTTAAGACCTTTATACCGCCATATGCTCCAGCGCTGGGCATCAGTATGCAACCTGCGACTCTCGTGGGGTTGCAAGAAGAATCCAGAACTGCAGATCCAAGTATTGGATGTAAGCGGTAGCGAAGTGAAAGTAAGGATCTGCTTTCCTCTTGAGGGCTCGTCATATTTGCGATATGTAGTTTTACAGAAAGTCGCGAATAAATACGAACTTGAAGGAAAGGTGCGGCTGTCTCCGGCGCTCGGCATGGAGATGAATATTTTCTTATCCGGAGAATTTGAACCAGTTCAGGTTAAGTTCCCTGGAGATTTTCCAGCCAACGGCCATGGTCAGAAGTATTTTATAGCGACTTCCGAAACCGGAAAGCCGTGGGATGAACTGAACATCCGATGAGCCCGATCGCCTCTCTAGGCGGTCGGGTGTTTTTTTTATTGATTAAAAAAGACTCCTTTGCGGGAGTCTTTTCCAAATTTTCTAAATTTATTTCAACACCACCGTCGCGCCGGCTTCTTCCAATTTTTTCTTCATCGCTTCCGCGTCAGCCTTAGCCACTTTTTCCTTGATTACTTTCGGAGCGGCGTCTACCAGATCTTTGGCGTCTTTCAAACCCAGTCCGGTCGCTTCGCGAACAGCCTTGATGACATTTATCTTGGACGCGCCGACAGCCGTGACTTCCACATCAAATTCGGTCTTTTCCTCAACCTCTTCCGCAGCGGCTCCAGCCGCGGCAGGACCAGCCATCATCATAGGAGCGGCCGCGCTCACGCCGAATTTTTCCTCCAGAACTTTTACCAGTTCCGAGAGATCCAAAACGCTCATTTTCTCTATTTCAGAGACGAGTTTTTGGAATTTTTCGGGAACTGCAACTTCTTTTTTTTCTTCAGTCATATTATTTTTACCCCGTTAAATTCCGCTATGCGGACCCGCCATAGGCGGGTATTTAACTGGATGAATTATTTAAAAAAATTATTAACTTTATTTTGCCTTCGCTATTGCATCAAGCGCCGTGACCAATCCCCTCAAATTTCCCGCCAGAACATTCACAAATCCGGAAACTGGAGCATTCAATGTTCCGACCAATTTCGCCAAAAGTTCCTGCTTTCCTGGAATGAGCGACAGAGCCTTGACTTCATCGGCCGAGAGTTCTTTTGTCCCCAAAATTCCCCCGACCATTTTCAAATTTTCATTGACCTTGGCCATTTTGGCGATTATTTTGGCGGCCGCCACTTCGTTTTCAGCCGATATAGCCAGCGCGATTTGGCTTTCAAATTTCCGGGCGTCTATTTGGAGACCCGCGTCTTTGAGCGCCAGATTGATGAGAGTTTTTTTGGCCACTTTTAAATCTACGCCTTCCTTTTTCAGCTCTCTTCGGAGCGCCATCATATCTTTGACTGGAAGCCCCTTATAATCGGAAAAAACAACCGCTTTAGAATTTTTGAGCTTCTCGGCCAGGTCTTTTACTATGGCTTGTTTCTGTTGTTTAGTTTGCATAAAATAAAAACTGCGTCATGCGCAGCCAAAAACAAAAAGATATTTGTTTCCTCGGCAGGATTTATACCTTTTGGTTACCTGTCCCGATGCCTTTCGGATCGGGATCCCGACTAACATCGGGGCTGTCTGCGGATGTATCTAAATATTATATTATTGTTTCTATCCTGTCAACTATTCAGACTTGGGAGTTTCCTCTGCCGGCTTGGCTTCTTCTTTCGGCGCTTCCGCGGCTTCCGCTTTTCTTTCTTCCGGCTTGGCTTCAGTAGAAGTTTCCTCGACTTTCTTTGCTGGTAATTTTACTTTTCTTTTTTCGCTCGCCAAGATTCCCTTTGAAACAAAAAGGTTATGAACCGTATCGGAAAGCTGGACACCCTGCCCAACCCAATACTTGATTCTTTCCTCTTTCAAAACCGCCTGCTTCCGGTGCGGATCATAGCTACCTAAAATTTCCACATGCTTTCCGCCCGGCGCAATCGTATGCTCCTGAAGCATTATTTTGAACTGAGGCTTATTCTTTTTTCCGACTCTCGCGAATCTGATAGTTAGCATAAAAAAACAAATTTAGTTACTTGTTTAGTTTATATTAAGAAAAATAAATTGTCAATTATTAGACATGACTTTGGGATCCCTCGACTTCGCTCGGGATGATCCCGCCGCTTGCAAGCGGCGGGATCAGTTATCCACAGGGAGTTTGTTAACATTGCAGCAAAGGAGTTTACACTTTTCGAATAAAAAAGTAAGCTAAAAAGTTAAATTTTTAGCTTAACTCCATGAATAAATACGATAATCGCTATCTTATGTTGCAA